>Ga0209573_1001437_pt1 | contig 36907 bp, 24 predicted proteins | sample TNRBio252014_DNA_FD_185870 | JGI IMG/M metagenome (GOLD analysis project Ga0209573, IMG submission 185870) | Wastewater treatment Type I Accumulibacter community from EBPR Bioreactor in Madison, WI, USA - TNR Reactor_6/25/2014_ DNA (SPAdes)... | ecosystem: Engineered > Bioreactor > EBPR >...
CGACGGTCGTCCACTCGTCACGAATGACCTCGCCGGCGTCCGGCGTGTCCGTTTTAAGGATGAGCGAGAACAAGGTCGATTTGCCCGCCCCGTTCGGCCCCACGAGCGCCACGCGCTCGCCGTAGTTGATGGTCATCGACGCGGCGCTGAAAAGCGTGCGCGCATTGAAGGTTTTGGTGACGTCGCGGATCGTTAGCATTGGCTCTGCGTATCACCGGGCCGCCACCACTGCACGCGGTTTGTGCTCGGTGAGAATTTTAGACATCGGCACTTCCACCGCGTTTTCCCGGCCCAAAAACTCCAGCAGGATGCGCACCCGGTCCACGCCGCTCAGCATCGCGTTCACGATACCCTTCAGCCCGCGCATCGGTCCCTCGGTCAGCTCCACGATGTCTCCCACTTTCACCCCCACCTGCACTTCGCAAATCTCCACGTCCTTCATCTCCGCTTTCAGCTCCGCGATGGCCCGGTCAGGCACGGGCGTCAGGTTGCCGCCGAAATCGACCACCTTGATCACACTCTGGGAGTATTTCACCGCCCGCAGCGACTCCGCCGGAGCGAACCGGGCGAAGAAGTAGCTCGGAAACAGCGCCTCCACGAACCACACCTTGCCCCGCCGGGTGTTTCTCTGGAAACGGATGCGCGGACACCACGTCTCCACGTTCGCAAGCCCCGTCATGAGCGCGGCGGCGATGTGCTCGCATTTGGGTCGTGTGTGGACGACATACCATGCCGGGGTGGTGTCTTTGTCTTTCATCAAGGTCGGGGGGTATAAGCTGCCGCTTGTCACCACATCAGCAACCTCAATCCTCCACGCGGAACATCGCGTTTGCGCTTCCCGGCGGTCTGCGCCACCTGTGCGCCCGTTTTTCCCGGGCCGACGCATGTTTGCGGATCTCTACGACTACCTCTACCACCAAAATCCCACCGGCGGCATCCCGCTGAAGGGCACGGGCATCGTCGTGGCGCTGGCGCTCATCCTTTCCCATGTCTGGGCGCTCAAAAACACCGCCCAAACCCAGGCCTTCCTCAAATCCTTCCCCCGCGCCTTCCACTGGGGCGTCATCCTGCTGACCATTGATGTGATCTGGGGCGTCTTCGCGCTTTCGAACATGGACATGGGCGAGTTCTTCAACATGCGGCGCACCTTCATCATGATCACCATCGGCGGCTATGTGGCCGTGCTAGTCTATGTGAAGGAATTCCTTGCCGTGCGTGCCCTTGGCGCGTTGATGCTGCTCGTCGCCGGTCCGGTGCTCACCGCCGCCTTCCTCCAGCCGCAGACCAGCCGCCTGCTGCTGCCCATCCTCGCCTACGTCTGGATCATCGTTGGCATGTATTTCATCGGCATGCCCTTCCTCATGCGTGACTGGGCCAACTGGGTCATCGCCAAACCGCAACGCTGGAGTCTGGCGGTGTATTCTGGCATCGGCTACGGCGCGGTGCTGCTCGTGGCGGCCCTTCTGTTCTATTGATGAAACCTCCGCCCCGTGTCCTCGTCATTCGTGGCGGTGCGATTGGCGACTTCATCCTCACGCTGCCCGCGATCCGTTTGCTGCGCGAAAACATCGCGGGCTGCCATCTTGAGGTCATCGGCTATCCCGCCATCGCCGAACTCGCCCGCGCCGCCGGTCTGGCCGATTCCATCCGTAGCCTCGAACATCGCACGATGGCCGCGCTCTTTGCCAAAACCGCGCCCATCGACGAGGCGCTCGCCGAGCACCTGCGCGGCTTCAATCTCGTCGTCAGCTTCCTTTACGATCCCGACGGCCTCTTCCGCGCCAGTCTGGAGCGCGTCGGCGTCAAAACACTCATCGAGTGCTCACCGCGTGTGCAAAACGAAGGCGGACACGCTTCCAAACAGCTCGCCAAAGGCCTGGAAAAGCTTGCCATGTTCCTAGAGAACGAACATCTGCACCGTGCGCATTTCGAGCGATGTCTCGATGGCAAAACACGCGTCGCCATTCATCCCGGCAGTGGCTCCGAGAAGAAAAACTGGCCGCTGGAGCACTGGCTGCGGCTGGCCAACGAATTTTCCGACCACGAGGTCGTTTTCATCACTGGTGAAGCTGAGGAGGCGCGTGGCGTGAAGATTGCGCGACACTCCAACTGGCACGCCCTGCGGCTATCCGAGCTATCCACGCGTCTTGCCACCTGCTCGGCCTTTCTCGGCCACGACAGCGGCATCTCGCATCTGGCGGCAGCCTGCGGTGTGCCATCACTGCTGCTCTTTGGCCCCACCGATCCTGCCATCTGGGCACCGCCACAGCCCTGGGTCGAAGTTTTATGCGAGGAGAGCGGGGATCTGGCCCATCTCGATTTTGAGTGCGTGAAATCCGCCGCCACGCAAGTTGTTGCGAAATCGTAACGTGCTAATCTCCCCTTCGAAATCATGCCTGACGTTCCACCCTCCGTACGATTCCGCACACTCCTCATCCTTGGCGCTCCTGGCAGCGGCAAAGGCACGCAGGGCAAGGTGCTCGGCTCCATCCCCCGTTTCCATCACCTTGCCTGCGGCGATGTGTTTCGCTCGCTCGACACACGCACGCCGCTGGGACAGAAATTCGTCGAGTATTCCAGCCGCGGTGAGCTCGTGCCGGATGACGTGACTGTGCAGCTTTGGAACGCGAACGTGAAGCAGCGCGTCGATTCCCACCAGTTCAAGCCGGAGATCGACTTCCTCGTGCTCGATGGCATCCCACGGAACGTGGAGCAGGCCCGGTTCATGGAATCCCACATCGAGGTGCTGAAGGTCTTCCATCTTTCCTGCCCTGACCGCACCGAGCTGGCCCGCCGCCTGCGCAAACGCGCCCTCAAGGACAACCGCTTCGATGACGCCAACGAAACCGTCATCCAAAACCGCTTCGCCACTTACGAGGCCGAGACCAAGCCGATTCTCGACTACTACGCAGGCGACCGCATTGTGCAGATCGACGCCAGCCAGCCTCCTGCCAAGGTGCTCTACGACATCCTCGGCGGCGTCATGACGCTGGATGCCTGGAAAGAGCTGGAGAAGATGAAGATCTGATGCGCGTCCTCTTCATCGGCACCGGCGACATCGGCCTTCCATCATTGGAATGGCTGCTCAACACGACGAAACACGAAGTCGTCGGCGTCGTCACGCAGCCGGACAAGCCCGTGGGCCGCAAACAAGTGCTCACGCCGCCGCAGATCAAAGTGCGCGCACTCGCCGTAGGCAAACAGGTCATCCAACCGCCGAAAATCCGTCACGCCGTCGAGGAATTGAAGGCCTTCAACGCCGATGTCGCCATCGTGGTGGCTTATGGTCAGATTTTGTCCCGCGCCGTGCTCGATGTGCCGAAATTCGGATGCCTGAATGTCCACACCTCGCTTCTCCCACGTCATCGGGGCGCTGCGCCGATCCAAGCCGCGATTCGTGACGGCGATCCCGAAACCGGCGTCACCATCATGTTCATGGATGAAGGCCTCGACACCGGCGACATCCTGCTGATGAGACGCCTGCCCATCGCTGATGACGACACCGGCGGCAGTCTGCATGACAAGCTCGCGCTGCAAGCACCCGCGGCTCTCGAAGAAGCCCTCGATCTTCTCGCCGCAGGCAATCCGCCGCGTGAGAAACAAGACGACGCCAAGGCTACGCACGTTCGCAAACTCACCCGCCAGGACGGTCGCATTGACTGGACGTGTCCCGCCATCGAGCTCGACCGCCTCATCCGCGCCTTCACGCCCTGGCCCGGCACTTCCTGCGTGCTGAAGGATGCGCAGATGAAGATTCATCGTGCTCAGATCATTCCAGGCGGCGAAGCCTGCCCTTCACCTGGCACCATCGTCAGCGCTGATGCGAATGGCATCGTGGTCAGTTGCGGCAGCGGCCTTTTGAGCCTGCTCGAAGTTCAGATCGAAGGTGGCAGACGTTTGCCTGCCGCCGACTTCCTGCGCGGTCACCCGCTTCTGGCGGGTGATGTCTTGTTGTAGGCCGGGTGTGGCGACAGCCCGCCCGGCTCAATGAGGGCCGAGCGCACAACCGGCTTCCAATTCACGCTGGAGGTTTTTTCACAGCCTTTTCGTGCATTCGACACGGCAAGAGACGGGCGGGCTGTCGCCACCCCCGTCCTACGCACGCCTTTACTCCTGCAGGAAAACAAACACGCCCTTCTTGTTGCCGACGATCACGTCGGTCTTGCCGTCTTTGTTCACGTCTCCGGCGGAAACCTGGGTGCCGACGCCGCTGTCGTTGTCGATTTCGTGGGGAATCAGATCCGCGCCGCCTTTGCCGTCGCGTTTGATTTGGAACCAGTACAAAACGGCGGGAGCAGCAGGTTCGGCGTCTTTGTTGGGGCCATGCGCCCAGTAGCGCTTGCCGGTGATGAGATCGAGCACGCCGTCGCCATCGACATCCACCATCGTCGTGGCGTGGGTTTGCGTGAACTTCACGCCGTGCGGGCTGTCCTCCGGCTTCTCACCGAGAATCTGATGCGTGGCAAAGCTGCCGTCGGCCTTTTGCTCATACCACGCGAAACCATAGCCATGCGCGTCCCAGCTCGTGAGCACGTCGTTGCGGCCGTCGCCATTCACATCATAGACCTGCATCTGCGAACCACCGCGAGCACCTTCAGGCGCAAAAGGCACCGCATGAAATGCCCACTCTTCCGAAGCCGTGCCCGGCTGCTCGCGCCAGCCATCCTTGTCGAGAATGTCGGGACGCTTGTCACCGTTGATGTCGCCGAAGCCATAGCCATGCGTGTAGCGGAAGTAACGCTTCAAATCCGGCTTGGCGATCGCGTGATAAGCTGCTTTGGCTCCCGGATTGGCCCAATCCAGCGACGCATAGCCGAGACGACCGCCGGTGTGGCAGATCAGCTCCGGTTTGCCGTCGCCGTCCATGTCGCCGAGCTGCGGTGACTCATTGTCGGTCACGTCAAAGAGGATGTGACGCTTCCAGGCTTCAGTCGTGCGCTTGCCGGGGTTTTCATACCAGGCCGTGATGTCGCCGGGCCAGGAGAAGACAAGGATGTCCATCTTGCCGTCACTGTTGAAGTCGTAGGTGTTGGTGAGGAAGTAATCCGAGTAGCCGAGCGGATCGACCGCCTTGCCTTTGAACTCAGGCGCGGACTCGAGGAACTTCGCGTGATTTGGCAGGTAGTCCTCGTCGGTCAGCGGCTTGCTGCGGTCCGGCTTCGGCGCGTTGTAGGCGCTGCGCTCCTTGAACTCCGGCCCCCACCACACAAACGGACCCGCGCAGATGTCGTTGTTCCCGTCTTGGTCGAAGTCGGCGAAATGCGCGCCCTCGCACCAGAACTCATTGGAGAGCGTGAGTTTCTTGAACTTCGGCTCGGCGGCGCACAGCGGCAGCGCAAGCAACAGGGTTGGAATAAGCAGTTTGGTCATGGTGGTTGGCAGGGAACAGGGCTGGGACCCATGATCTTGCAGAGAGACGGTGTTTGCACAATCACGAGTGAGGAGAGTCAAGCATGGGTCAAGAAGTCAAGAGTCGTGACCTTGACCGCTTGACCATGCCTTGACCTTTTGACCTCTGTTTCACCCCAGAAACTTCCCAGGGTTTAAAATCCCGTTTGGATCGAGCGCGGCCTTCAGGCGCAGATGAGTTTCATGCGCGGCGGGTGAGACGGCATGCCGCCACCAGCGTTTTTTGGCGACGCCGATGCCGTGCTCGCCGGTGATCGCTCCATTCCAGGCGATGATTTGATGGAACAGGCGGTCGAGCGCGGCCTCGGCGCGTTCGCGGATCGCGGGATCGTCCATCGTGGGCACCATGATGTTGACGTGGATGTTGCCATCGCCCGCGTGGCCGAAACTGGCGACGGGGAAACCGAACTCGGCCTGCAACTGCTCGGCAAAATCGACGAGCTCGACGAGTTTGCCGCGTGGCACGACGATGTCCTCGTTCAGCTTGGTCAAACCGGTGTTCCGCAGGCTGTAGCTGAACTCACGGCGCAGTTTCCAGAAGGCTTCGCATGCCTCGTCACCCATCGCCTCGTTCAAACAGATGCAGCCGAGCTCACGCACGAGCTTGGCGAGCTGTTGCAGCTCGCCTTTGACCGACTCGGCCTGTCCGTCGATCTCGACGAGGAGATGCGCATCACCTTCGGGCGTGACGGAGGCACCGAGATACTCGCGCGCGGCACGCAGCGTGAACTTGTCGGCGATTTCGAGCGCGCTCGGCAGAAATCCGCTGCCAAGGATGCGCTGCACGGCATTCGCGGCCTCGGTGAACGAATTGAAACCCGCCGAGAGCATCGCGCGCATCGGTGGATGCGGAATCAAGCGCAGCGTGGCCTCGGTAACGACGCCGAGCATGCCTTCGCTGCCCACCATGAGGCCGACGAGGTCGAAACCGGTTTTGTTTTTGTGACAACGGCCGCCCGCCTTCACAATCGAGCCATCGGCCAGCACCGCCTCCAAACCCAGCACGTAATGTCGCGTGACGCCGTATTTCAGACAGCGCGGCCCCCCCGCGTTCGTGGCGATGTTGCCACCGAGGCTGCATTCTTTGAGCGACGCCGGGTCGGGTGGATAAAACCAGCCGAGCTTGCGCACCGCAGCCTGCAAATCTCCCGTGATCACGCCTGGTTCGACGACCGCCACGCCGTCCTCCAGCGCGATCTCCTTGATCTTGTTCATGCGGGTCACCGAAAGCGCGATGCCGCCTTTCAGCGGGACGGCGCCGCCGACATAGCCGACACGAGCACCTTGCGGCGTCACAGGAATCTTGTGCTCATTCGCGAAGCGCAGCGTTTTGGAGACATCTTCCGTGCTTTGCGCATGCACGACGACTTGGGGAGGATTCGACGCGAACCATTTGTCCGTGCTGTGCGTGGCGAGGTCCGCCTGCGTGACGGAAACGCGGTCAGGACCGAGAAGGGAAACGAGTTGATCGGCGAGGGAGGCCATCCGAGGAGACTGGCGAAGCGTAGCGTTCGCGCAACGCGTAGAATGCGATTCCCCATGCCTCCGCTGATCGAAGTCACCCACCCAAAGGGAATTTACCTCCCTGAGGCGGATTTGTGGCTTGATCCGCACTTTGGGGTGAAGCGGGCATTCGTTTCGCATGCGCATAGTGATCATGTGGCACGACATGATCTGACGTTTTGCTCGGAGATCACGCATCAACTCATGGTGGCGCGGAAATCGGCGAAGAAGTCGGGCACGGTGGTCTCTCCAAATTTCGGAGAGATCTTGGCATGGGAAGGCTGGGAGCTGAGGCTGCTGCCGGCGGGGCACATCATCGGCTCGACCATGCTGCATCTCACACGGCAGGCGGATGGAGCGAAGCTGCTTTACACGGGCGACTACAAGCTGCGGCAGGGCTTGAGCGCGGAGCGGTGTGAGCTAATGCAGGCGGACACGCTGATCATGGAGACGACGTTTGGCCTGCCGAAGTATCGTTTCCCGCCCCTGGATGCGGTGTGCGCGGCCATGCATGAGTTTGTGGAACAGACGCTGGTGTCGGGCGCGGTGCCGGTGCTGCTGGGCTACTCGCTGGGCAAGGCGCAGGAGCTGCTGCGTGCGCTGCATGGACTGGGGGTGCCGGTGATGGTTCACTCATCCATCGCGCAGATGACGGAGGTGGTACGGTCGCATCTTGGCGAGCTGCCGGAGTGGCGGATGTTTGACGCGGCGCGGGTGCATGGCCACGCGCTGGTCTTTCCACCCAATGCCGCACGTTCTCCCGAGCTGCGAAGGCTGGGACGGTGCCGTTTTGCCATGGCGAGCGGCTGGGCGCTCGATCCGAGCGCGAAATTTCGTTACGGTGTGGACGAGGTGTTCCCGCTGAGCGATCACGCCGATCATCCCGAACTGCTGGAGACCGTGCAAATCGTGCAACCGCGCCGGATTTACCTCGTGCATGGCTACACGTGCGAGTTTGCGGCGGAACTGCGCGCACTCGGCCACGATGCGCGCGCACTGGGCGCGGTGGATCAGTTGGAGCTGGGCTTGTAGTGCAAGCGTCCCGCTTGCTGGCTTGAGGCGCTCACAAGCGGGACGCTTGTGCTACCGCTTCATCTTCGCAAAGAAGACGCGGGCGCTTTCCATGACGCCATACGCGGTCTCCTGCGGCGTGAGTTCGGCGGTCTGGATGCGCAGGTCGGCGAGGGATTTGTAGAGCGGTTTGCGCTCGGTGAGCAGGCGTTCGAGCTTGGCTTTCGGATCTTCCTCACCAGCAAGCAGCGGGCGATTGGAATTCATCGCGGTGCGGCGGGCGAGGCGCTCGGGATCGGCGTCCAACCATACGATGTAGCCGAGGTGACGCAGGATGGGCAGATTGCGCGGCTGGGTGATGATGCCACCGCCAGTGGCGATGACGCAACCGCGCTTGCCGAGCAAAGAGCGCAGCGCGGCGGACTCGCGCAGGCGGAATCCAGCCTCGCCTTCACTGGCGAAAATTTCGGGAATCGTTTTGCCAGCGGTCTCGACAATCATCGCGTCGGTATCGACGAACTGGAAGCCGATCATCTGTGAGACGATGCGGCCGACAGTGGTTTTGCCCGAACCCATGAGGCCGATGAGCAAAATATTCGGCTGGCGGGGCAGCGGCACCTCGCCGCCGCTGTGGACGAGGTTCAAGATGGACGAGGCAAGCTCAGGATCTTCGCGCAAGGCATCGAAGTAGCTCGCATGACGCGGATTCCAGCCCGTGGCGTGCAGCTTGGTGTTGGAGACGCGCTTGTGGCTCCAGCCGCGTTTGCGATTGGGGTCCGGTTCGCGCTCGGGCGGCAGTTTGACGCCGAAAGTCATGCACAGCCGCTCCAAGCACTGCCGCTGCGTCATCTGCGCGTCATCGACGATGTTGAAGATGCCGCCCAGACGCTGCGTGACGAGATGAACGAGCGCGGCGGCGGCGTCATCGGCGTGGATTTGATTGAGCAGGCGGCCCTGGCCGTGGTTGCCCTCGATGGCGGCCTTGCCTTCGAGCAGATTTTTCAACACGAAGGAGCGCCCAGGGCCATAAATGCCGGCGAGACGGCCCACGGCTCCGCCAGCATCCAGCGCGATGTTTTCGGTCTGGCGCAGCAGCCTCCCGGTGTCACGCTCGGGGTCGGCGAAGCTGGTTTCATCGACCGTTTCGCCATGGATCTGCGGATAGACGCTCGTGCTGCTGGTGTAGAGCGCGAAGGCCTGCGGAAAGGCCGCCACGAGATGGCGCATGCCGTTCACATAGACGCTTTGGTACATCTCCGCGCCACCACGGCTGGAGCTGGCGCAGTGAATGAAAGCGTCGAGGCTGGTGGCATTGAGTTTGGCGGAGAGATCGAGGACGGCGTCACGATTCGAGATGTCGCAGGACTCCACGCGCCAGGGTTTGGCGGTGGCAAGACGCGCGGCGGACTCTGGCGAGTGCGTGAGGCCGATCACCTCATGCCCGGCGGCATGGAGCTGATCCGCGGCCCGTTCTCCGACGAACCCACAGCCTGCGATGAGCACCTTCATTGGGGGCGGTGTTTCTGGTAGTATGCCACGACGCCGTTCACAATGCCGCGCACATAGTCCTCGATGGCGCTGGATTGCAGACGACCGGCGATGAGCGTGCGACCGAGGAAGTGGCCGTTCAGCAGGCGGCGGTAGGTTTCCTCGTGGTTCATGACGTAAGGCTCCAGATAGACGACCGGACACTGGTAGAGACGGTTCGCGAGGAGATTGCGGGCATAGACATACGGGCTGGCGCCGACACGGCGGGCATTGGGCGTGGTGTAGATGTAGGCGGGCAGACCCGTCGCAGAACTCATGCCACCGGCCACCGCCTCGGCGAGAGGCAGCTCCTCCTCATGGATGCGTGAGAAGAGACGATGCAGCATCTCGAAGCGCACGTCCTGCTGCTGCAATTCCACCGGAGCGTAGCAGCCGTTCACGAGCACATGCAGGTGATTCGCAGGCGAGAACTGCGGAGACGTGGCATCCCCCCAGGACTCCGCGTTGTAGTGCAGACAGAGCACGACATCCGGCTTGATGGTGGCGTTGACCTTTTTGGCGCGGGCGTGGATCTCACTGACGCGGTAGAAGAGCTTTTCACTCTGCCACTGCACGGTGATGATTTTCGCATCGCCCGTGACGCCATTGTAAGTCTCCTGCGGCTGTGGAAAACCAGCCTCCACGAGAAGCTGACGCGCCGGGACAATGAGATCCGGCGGACGCAGGGTGGTCACAGGCTCCAAGGACTCGCGCACGAGACTGACATAAGCACCGAGGTCCTTGAGACGCTGCGCAAGAACCTGGGCGGTGATGAGCGTGAGCTGTCCTTCCTGGATCGCCTCACCGGCAGCGAAGCTCAGGTAGCGTTCTTCCATCGGTGCATACGCCCCGCCGATGTGGCCTGGGTCGATGGCAAAATGAACATCGCTGAGTATCGGGCGTCCTTTCAGCGGCGGCAGTTCGCTGGCTTTCCGCCAGGTGCGTGTGCCGGGCAGCGGTGGCTGTGCCTTGTTGGCAAAGGCGATGCGCGCCTCCGGCTTGGCCGGATCACCCGTCTGCACGACCACTCCGTCGGATTCCAGCTTCCACGGCGGCGGCAGCGGCGAGGCGTCGGAGTAAATATCCTTCACCACGGCCTCGAACTCGGCGCGGGTCATCGTCTGGTGGAAAGATTGCAGCTTCAGCCAGTCCGGCGTCGTGCCGAGAGGGCTGAGCCGGTTCAACTGGGGCGGCGGCGGCGGTGGAGCGACCGAAAGCGGTGCGATGGCCGGGCCCGCAGGCGCTGGCACAACAACCGTGGGTGGCGCGGCGGGAACTGGTGCGGGCGCAGGCGCGATGGTCTGCGTCATGCCTGAGACCGCGCAGCAGCACGTCAGCACGACGACTGGCAGGGGACGGCGCGTCATTCGTTTCATCATCCGCGCATCCTAGACTTGATCCCCGGCCTCATCATCTACTAAGTGGCGGCACATGAACGACAACACGGCTGACAGCACGGACGGACTCTTCCGCCTTCTTTTTTTGGGCGATGTGGTGGGCGAGCCAGGGCGCAAGGCGGTCTCCGTGCTGCTGCCGCTGCTCAAGGAGGAGCTCAAACTCGATTTCGTCGTCGTGAACGGCGAAAACTCGGCCGGCGGGCGCGGCATCACGCCGAAGATCGCCATCAGCCTCATGCGCGCCGGTGCGGCTGTGGTGACCAGCGGGGATCACATCTGGGACCAGAGGGAAATCGTGCCCTACCTCGGCGACGAGCCGCGCATGCTGCGTCCGCTGAACTACCCCGCTGGCACACCGGGCAACGGCTTCGTCGTTTTGGAGTCCAAAAAGTGCAAGGTGGCCGTGGTGAACCTGCAAGGCCGCACCTTCATGAACCAGCAGCTCGACAACCCCTTCCCGGCCATCCTCGCGTGCGTGGAAAAGCTGCGCGAGGAGACACCTGTGATCTTTGTCGATTTCCACGCCGAGGCCACGAGTGAAAAAGTCGCCATGGGCTGGCATCTCGACGGCAAGGTGTCCGGCGTCGTCGGCACCCACACGCATGTGCCCACCGCCGATGAGCGCGTGCTGCCCAAGGGCACCGCCTTTCAAAGCGATGCTGGCATGTGCGGACCGATGGATAGCGTCATCGGCAGCCAGATCGAGCCCGTTTTGGAACGCTTCCACACCATGATGCCCACCCGCTTCGGCGTGGGTCGCGGCGCTGTGCGCCTGAATGGTGCGCTGATCACCATCGACCCCGCCACCGGCAAGGCGCTGAGCATCGAGCGCATCGCGCGGACCTGGCATGATTGAGGACGAAGTCTCCTGCGCGTGAACAAACCTGCCGTCCTCGCTCAATTCCTCGCCGTGCTGAAGGCGGAACTCGCTGCGCTTACCCGCGCCGCGCAGGGAGCCTTTGCCGCCGCCACCGATCCGGACAGCAAGGCGGAGAACAAGTATGACACGCGCACTCTGGAGGCCTCCTATGTCGCCCGTGGTCAGGCGAAGCGTGTGACGGAGCTGCAAGAGGCCGTGAGAGCGTTTGAGGCCTTGTCGGGAAACGAGCTGGCAGCAGGCGCGGCGATCACGCTCGGTGCGCTGGTGAGTTTGGAGACTCCCGAGGAAACCGTGCACTATTTCATCGGCCCCTTCGCCGGTGGTACGGAAATCATGCATGAGGGGAGCGAGATCGTCGTCATCACACCTGCGTCTGCCTTGGGGCAGAAACTGCTGGGGCGGCGTGTCGGCAAGGCGATTGCGCTGCGCCCCGGTGCGATGGCGAAAATCATCGCCGTGGTTTGATCACGGCGAGCAATCGCAGCCGCAGCATTCACAACCGTCCCCATCGCAGGGATTGTAGTCGCACATGGAACTTTTGCCTTTGCCGGGGCGGCAGAAGCGCACGCAGTCACAGCCATCGCAGCAGTTGCACCCATCGCATTTGTCGCAGCAGGAGCGCTTGCGCTCAGTGCCCTCAATCGGCGACTGCGGGTGCTTCCGGCCACTACCTTTTTTCTCGGACACCTGTGCGACGCGTGCCTCCGCGCCTTCGATGAGCACGGCGTGGAGCAGATCGCGGTTTCTGCGCAAGGGCAGGGCATCAAACGCACTGCGCAGGATGGCCAGGGCTTCTTCCAAGGCAGGCAGCAGCGCGGCACGACGACCGGTGAGATCAGGAAAAGCATGCAGCGGATTGAACTGGCCGCGTTTCTTGTCCCGCGCCCAGTCGTCCCACGCATCCTGCGCATAAATGAGGAAGCCCAGGCTCTCGCCGAGCTGATGCAGCCACGGTTTGGCCTCTGGCGAGCCGGAGACATGCGCGAGATGGCCCACGATCTCGCCATACGCGGCACGGGTGGGACGTGCGCAGTCCTGGAGTGTGGCGGAGCGGTTTTCGATTTCCGCTTGCCCCGCCATCCAGGCGCGAACCTCTTGAACGGGAAAACGCATCGCATGCAGCAGGCCCAAGGCATCGCCGATGGGTGTGTCGAGCGCCTTGGAGCCAAAACGCGCCGCATGGCGACGCCAGCCACGTTCATCCTGCGCGTCGTCATCGAGCTTCGCGCTCAGGCCGCAGATCGTGACGGCGGCGCTGTATTGCAGCACCGCGTTGTCCGCCACGAGATCACGCGGCGTGGCGAATTGGTTGCAGCATGTCGTCTGGCAGAGCTGCGGCGGTGTTTCCGCCAGAGCGGAGCCGAGCAGCGTGAGAAAGGTGCTGTCCCGGTTCACCAACCAACGCGCCCACGCGCCGTAGTGGCGGTGCAAGCTCGTGCCGAGGCCGCAGAAGTGCGCACGATACAGAGACGCCGCCTTCTGGCAGCACATGGAGGGACCGGGGAGATGGCCGAACATCGCCGAAGATGACTCAAACCGCTCCATCGACGAGTGATTTCCTCTCAGCCCGCACGTCGCATCTCAGCGATCCACGATTGACCCTCCAGCGGGCGATCGGCTTAGCGCGGCGAACATCGTGTGACTTTCGTTGCCAGGTTGCTAACGATTCGAGCATGTCATCGACCCGCCGCTGGAAATCCACCGCTTTGCGCCTCTGGCGCGTGGCGTTGCTGGTGGCGGTGGTTTTTGCGATACGGCGGTCGCATCAGCCTGTGGCGATGGAGCTGACGGTGGAGCGGATTCGCGACTTCTTTCCCACGGCGGCCGTTTTGACGCCGCAGGGTGGCATGCAGGCTGTGAAGGATGAATCCGGCATCACGCTGGGTCATGTGATGCAGACTTCGCCGGAGGCGGATGACATCATTGGCTACTCAGGACCGACGAACACGCTCATCGCGCTCGACTCACGCGGGAAGGTGCTCGGCCTGCGCATTCTGCACAGCAGCGACACGACGGATCATGTGGCCGAAGTGGTGGGCGAGCGGTCGTTCTTCAAGCAGTTCACTAACAAAAAAGCCGCCGAGATGGCAAACATGCCGGTGGACGCCGTTTCAGGCGCTACTTTGACTAGCAGCGCGATTGCGGAAGGGGTGTTGCGCCGATTGGGCAAGAGCGCGACGACCTCGCTGCGCTTTCCTGACGCGATCACGCTGGATGAGGTGAAGAAACTCGAGCCAAAGGCCGTGAAGCTGCGTGAATCGGAGACGCATCCGGGTTCGCAGGAGGTTCTCGATGCGAAAGGTGCTGTCGTAGCGCTGGCTGTGCGCACGGCGCCGAGTTCGGACGGCGTGGTGGGTTACAAGGGGCCAAGCGACACGTTCATGCTGATGGATGCGACGGGTGCGACCCTACGGGGCATCGCGTTGCGGCGCAGCTACGACAACGAGGCCTATGTCGGCTACGTCACGGGTGATGCGGCGTTTTTAAAGACCTTTGATGGCATGACGACGGAGAAGATCGCGAACATCGACTTCAATGCGGCAGGTGTGGAAGGTGTTTCCGGCGCGACGCAGACGAGCTACGGCGTGGCGGAGGGCTTGCGGGTGCGGGCGCAGTCACTCCTCACAGAAAAAGAGGCGAAACGCGGCTGGTGGGCGCTGATCCGCTGGCGCTGGCAGGACACGGGGCATGTGGCGATCCTTTTGGCAGCGTTTGTGATGGCGTTCACGCCGTTGCGTGGTCGTGCGTGGTGCCGGCATCTGCATCATGCGCTGCTGGTTGCCTACGGCGGCTTCATGGCGGGTGAAATGCTCTCGCAAGGCCTGCTGGCGGGCTGGGCCGCACATGGCACCCCGTGGCGCAATGTGCATGGCCTGGTGCTGCTGGCGGCGGTGGCGCTGCTGGGGCCGGTTTTCACCAGCAAGCAGCTCTACTGCCATCACATCTGTCCGCACGGGGCCTTGCAGCAGCTTTTGGCGAAACGGCTGCCGTTTCAGTGGTCCCCGCCGAAGCGGGTGGATGCATTTTTATCAAAACTGCCGTTCATGCTACTGGCGTTCGTGTTGTTCAGCGTGGCGTTTGCCCTGCCGGTGGATTTGAACGCGCTGGAGCCGTTCGACGCGTATCTGTTCCGCGTCGCGGGCTGGGCGAGCATCGTGATTGCCATCGTGGGTGTTTTGTGGTCTTTGGTCACGCCGCTGGCTTATTGCCGCTACGGCTGCCCGACGGGCGCGTTGTTCAAGCTGCTGCGCTTCACGGGTGACGCAGACCACTTCGGAACACGCGACTGGCTGGCGGCGGCATGCGTAGTGGTAGTTCTTCTCTTTGCTCCGGGCTGAAACCCGGCTACCAACAAGCATTCATGCGCCTCATCTCCAGTTTAGAAGCCAAGTTCGGTCGTTTTGCCATCCCGGGCCTCGTGCAGGTCATCGCGATGTTTCAACTGCTGGTGCTGTTCATGGTCATGGTCATGTCGCCGGAAGGTGCTGCGGCCTATTTGATGTTTCTCGACCTGAATCCGGCGCGGGTGATGAACGGCGAGGTGTGGCGGCTGATCACGCATGTGTTCATTCCCGGCAATTTCTCGCTCATCTGGGCGCTGATCGGCACGATGTTCATGATGTGGATCGGGCGTGGCTTGGACGATGCCTGGGGCGCGTTCCGGGTGAATCTCTACATTTTCGGCTGGATGTTCGTGGTCACGCTGGGCGCGTTGATCTTTGGCTGGCCGGCACCGGGCATGTTTCTGTATCAAACGCTGCTGTTTGCCTTTGCGACGTTGTTCCCGAACGAGGAGATCATGATTTACTTCATCCTGCCGGTCAAAATGAAGTGGGTGGCGCTGCTGAGTGCCGGGATGACTGCGTTTTTGGTGATGCGTGATCCTTCGTTCCTGCTGCCGGTGCTGGCCTGCCATTTGAACTACCTCGTGGTCTTCGGCCCCGGCTTTGTGAGCGAGCGGGCCAAGCAGGCGCGTGTCGTGGCACGCCGCGGCCGGTTTGAGTCCGCCAAGCTGCCGGAGGGCACGTTTTTCCATCAATGCTCGGTCTGCCAAAAAACGGAGATCGACAATCCGCAGCTCGACTTCCGAGTGCTGGACTCAGGCGATGAGATTTGCACCGAGTGCCGGGCGAAACGCGGCTGAGCCATCTTCAAAGGCGACCAGCCTGTCGCAAGATGTCCCGCGCCCAGGCCAGGTCGGCCTCGCTGAGCGGCGGCTCGGGCGGCAGCGAGTAATCGGTCTGCCAATAGCCGCCGGTGCGGTAACAGCGGTCGATGAGCGGCTGGAGATCAAGCACAACATCGGCATCCGTCGGACGCAAAGGGATGCGGATGGCGCGAAGGCGCTCCCGCAGCGGCATGTAATAAAGCTCGCGCGAGGTGGGCTTCGCATCACGCAGGACGCAGACCAGGCCGCGGGCGCTGTCTCCTGGTGCGCGCACTTGATCGGGCGGCAGTGCCACGCTGTGCCGACCGCCCCGCAGGAGGTCGATTTCGACGAGGTTGACGTGGCTTTGCAGATAGGTGCGCTGACGAGCGAGGTAATTGCCCTGGTCCCAACCTTTGTTGGTGGGGCTAAGCACCTCGATGACGGTGACGAGACGACCACCGCGCTCGCGGATTTCGATCCAGCGGGGCGTTTCGTCATCGACGATGACGATCTCCGGCTCGCAGGTCAGCACCCCGCCCGGCTGCGGCTCTGGAGCCCATTGCGGCGGGATGCCATGCTTCCAGGATTCGACAACAGCCACGTCCGGGCGGCGCTTTTCACCTTCGCTGCCAATGCTGATCTGCGCCTCCGAACGCACGCGCAGGTCAGGCGGCAGGGCTTCGGAGACGGAATCGCCAATGTAGGCGACAAGTTTGAGATGCACGTCGGACCAGGTGGCTTCCATCCACGGATCGATGCCAGGGAAAGGATTGTCGCGGCTTGTCATGCATGGAAACTAGCCCAAATGGGACGTGATGGCAAAAGTCATGTTTGGCAGGGCTTCGGGGCACGGTAGCCTGTGCCGATGCCCTCCTCCGCTGATTCCAACTCTGACAAGCTCGCCGAAGCGTTCCTGGAGTTCATGAGTTCGGAGCGCCGCTCATCCGAACGCACACTGACGAACTACGAGCTGGCGCTGCGGCAGTTTCGCGAGTGGCGGGAGCCGTTCAAAGGCTGGAGCGAACTCACGGCAGATGATTTTCGCGCTTACTTGTTCGACTTGATGAAGAAGGAGCGCGGGCGGGCGACGATCCGGCTGCAATTCGCGGCGCTGCGCAGTTTTTTCAAATGGCTGACGCGGCGTCGCGGCTGGAAGACGAATCCGCTATTGGAGGTGCAACTGCCCAAGCGTGAGAAAAAACTGCCGGTGGTGCTCACGGTGACGCAGATCGACCAGATGCTGAACCTGCCGCTGACGCTGGAAAAATCGAAGCGCGACGCGGTCTGGGCGCCGGAGCGTGACGCGGCCATCCTGGAGCTGTTTTACAGCACGGGCATGCGTTTGAGCGAGCTGGTGGCGCTGAATGTGGCGGACATCGACACCTACACCGAGACGGTGCGCGTTTTCGGCAAAGGCAAGAAGGAGCGGCTGTGCCCGGTGGGCAGCAAGGCGCTGGAGGCGGTGCAGCGCTATCGCGCGAAGGCGGGTGTGCATGACGGGGCGCTGTTTCTGAGCAAGCTGCGCAAACGCCTGAGCATCCAGGGAGTGGATGACGTGGTGAGCAAATACTGGCGCGCCTCCGGCCTGCCGGTGCATCTCACGCCGCACAAGTTCCGCCACAGCTTCGCCACGCATCTGCTGAACAACGGCGCGGACCTGCGCAGCGTGCAGGAGCTGCTGGGCCATGCGAGCCTTTCGACCACGCAGATCTACACGCATGTTTCGACGCAGCGGATGAAGGAGGTCTATGACAAGTCACACCCGCGGGCGTGAGGGTGGGTTGATGGTGAATCGTTGATGGTTGATAGCCAGAAACAGGCACCGCTTGCTGTGCAAACTCAGGCCATCAACCATCAACCATCAACTCCAAACCATCAACCCATCCAGTCACTTCTTCGGCACCCAAGTCGCCACCGGCGTCGGCGTGTGAGCGGGCGCTTCGTCGAGGGCGAAGGTGATGCAGAGGCTCTGCGGGCCTTTGGCGTCGGCAAGGGCGACTTTGAGTATGTTGACCTTTTCCTTCACGAGATCCCGAGACTGGGCGTTGGAGGGTTCGGGAGGCGTGCCTGAGCTGAAGGTGGCGCCCGCAGGGGAGACAATGCTGGCGATGAGGGTCTTGCCACCCTGGGTGAGCGTGGCCTTGGCACCGTCGGCGGCGATCTCGGCCTTCGTGTGCATGCTCCAGGTGATGGTCTGAGTGGTTTTGATGACCAGATCGTCCTGGATCACCGCGTAGGGCTTGGTGCCGCGCACGACCATCGCCCCGCGATGCACATCCTTGGCGGCTTTGCTGTAGGCGTCGGTCATATCGACGACGGCGAGGCCCTTCTCCGGGCTGGAGACGCCGACGAGCACCTTCGCCTTCGCTTCGAGATCCTGGTTGCCGTCGATGACGAGCGTATTCTGGCCGAGGGTGTTTTCGAGATAAAGCTCGAAGCGTTTGGTGCGGTCACCGCCGGGTTTGACCTCAAGGCCGGTGGCGCGTTCGCTGTCCACGCCGAGCTCGATTCCCCAGCGCTGGCCGCCGGCTTCCAGGACGAAGCTGCCGATGTCGAGCTGCGCGGTGTGGTCCGCGTTTTCTCCGCCTTTGACGGCGATGAAGTAGTCGGTCTTCTCCCAGCCGGAGCGTGTGGCGGCGATGACACCGCCAGGGAGCGCATAATCGAGCGAATCCGCCGTGCCATCACCCGCAGCGTGGGGGTTGTAGTAAAGGAAGTGGCCCACCTGGCCGAAATAGCCGGAGGAGACGGCCTGCTTGCCACTCGCGGCGACGGCGCGGATGCCAGGATTGCCATGGACGCCGCAGAGCCAGGTGGCGACCCATGGGCGGGTGGATGCGGTGCCTTTGCTGTCGCCAAAATTGAAGGTCTGGCCGCTGGGGCCGATCAGGTGCATCCGGGCGACGCCGAACTGCGGAATGCCTTCCACGAGGCTGATGCCGAGGTCGTTGCCAGCAGCGGCTTTGCGGGACTGGACGAGCATGGCGATGTAATCCATCACGTCCTCTCCTGCCTGAAGTCCTTCGGGCCACACGCCTGCAGGTGCGAAGCGCTCCAGGCCCTTGCCGAAGACCTTCGCGCCAGCGTCGGCGGCTTTTTTCGCCACGGCAGGATCGTCATCCACCATGCAGATGGCGGCGATGAGCAGCGCGGAGGCGGCGGCCATGTGCTTGCTGTCCGGAGGCAGCTTGTCGTCATCCTTGTTCGCGGCTTTTTTGGCGCCGCCTTTGGCCTTGGCGGGTTCGGACTGGCCGCCAGAAATGCCCTTGGCCGTTTCCGGGATGGGTTCGCCTTCGAGATGCGCGATGAGGGCGTCGATGCCTTTTTGGGCCAGATAGGTGCGGATTTCTGTCTTCTGCTGGGCGTTCAAAGCCGTGTAAAACCAGTCATAACCCAGGCAGGTGGCCACGACCATGTCCGCCACGTTGTCGATGAGCTCGGGATGCCAGTCGCGGAAGGACACCTTGTCGGTGAGGGCGATCAGCTCCTGCATGCCTTTGTCCTGCCACTTCAAATCGCCCTCGCAGTAGTGAAGCGCTCCGAGCAGGCCCATGCGGTAGATGGCCTTCGGTCCTTCGCCGCCGGTGTCGCCGTTGATGCGGGTGAGGCCGGGGTCCTGGAGCAGATCCTCACCAGAGGCTTTCATGGCTTCGAGCATCTTGGCCAGCACCGGATCGGTGGCGATCAGGCCTTTCAAGTAGCCCCAACTGGCGGCGTTGTGGATCAGGCGCGGCCGTACTTTTTGAATGCCGCCGAGGTAATCATTCGCTCCTGGAGCCTTGAATTTGGATGCCGGGATGATCGTGATGGCCGGCCGTGGCGGCGCGGGTTTGCTGGCGACTTTGGCGGCGGGAGCCTTGGGGGCCGCCGGAGCAGCGGGTGCGCCTGGCGTGGCGGCTGGTGTGGCTGCCGCAGGCATGGCCGTGGCCGGTGCGGCAGGAGCGGCCTGCATGGCGGCGTAGCGTGTCTTGGCGTATTCGAAATCCGCAGGGCTCAGCGTGGCAATGGGCACATCGAACTCACGCCCGTCCTTCATTTTGATCTTCAAGGTCTTGGCCGCCGCATCGACGGAGACCAGCGTGGCCTCGATCTGCTTGCCGGTGGTGTTGGTCCATTGGCGGTATTCTTCCGCAAGCTGGGCGCTGGCGGTGGAGAGCAGGCCGATGGTGGCGAGGGTGAGGAAACGCGAGGCGGTTTTCATGGCGGGAGACGGTTGGCGCTAAAGCAGCGGTTTGTGGATTGATCGTCAAGACTAAACGCAGACCGAGCGCGCAGGTTTGGAAGAAACCTGGACTTCCAAGATTTATGCCGCAGCCGCGTGCTGCTCCCGACGCTTTACCGAGCCTTTACACTTCCGTTCTCGTCAGGTGACCGCGTTCCTGATAAAAATTTCCCGAAATCCAATCCGCCAGCCTTCTTATGCGTGCGCTCCTGTCCCTCCTCCTCGTGTCGTGTTTCACCTCCGCCTTCGCGCAGGAACCGGCTCCCCCAGACGACAAACTGCCCGTCCGCGAGCGTGAACGCCGCGTTTATGTGCCGTTTGATGAGCTCGAAAAAGTCTTCAAGGACGGCGGCAAGGGCGTCTTCCTGCCGTATCGCGAATTCCTCGATCTCTGGAACGAACTCTCGCTGAAACGCGAGGAGGACGAGAAACCACCGCCCGCCGAGGCCGTCATCGCCAAAGCCGAGTACACCGGACGCGTCGAAGGTGACAGCGTGGTGCTCGACGCGAAGATCACCGCCGAATCCTTCAAAAAAGGCTGGGTGCTGCTGCCGCTGACGGAAAAAGCGGCTCCCGGCATCGGCGAAGCGACTACGGGCAAGGCCGTGCTGCGTTCGCGTGCCGATGGTAGCGACCTCCTGCTACCGGAAAAAGGTGTTTATGAGATCACGCTCAAGATTTATGCCCCGATCATCCGCAGCGGTGGAAAATCGCGCGTCACCCTGAATCTGCCGCGTGCCGCCGTCTCCCGCCTGAGCATCACCGTGCCCGGTGAAGGCCTCGAATTTGAACTCACGCCCGCCGCCGCCTTCACCGCGCAGGCTGCCGCAGGGCAGACGCAGTTCTCATGCTTCTTTGGCGCCGGTTCGCAGCAAACCATCGCTTGGGGTGCGGCGCAGGCGGTCACACAGATGGCACCGCTTGTGCTGGCCCAGCACAAACTGAGCACGCAAGTCGGCACGGGTTCCGTGGCGACGACGGCGGACATCACGCTGCGCATTTTGCGCGCGTCGATCAGCGAATTGAAGATTGGCTTGCCCGCCGATCAGGAAATCCTCGGTGTCACCGGCGCTGGCATCAAAGAATGGAAGATCGAACCCGCCGCAGCAGGCCGCAAAACACTCGTCATTCTGCCGGAGAAACCGCTGCGCGATGATTACGTGCTCAAACTCCAGCTCGAAGGCCCCGTCGCCAAACTGCCCGCCGAAGTGAACGTGCCCGATCTCGAAGTCATCGGCGCGGCGCAGGCAAATGGCGAAGTGGTGGTCAATGCGGAGTCGCAGCTCGATGTGACGCCCAAGACACTGACCTCCGCCGCACGCACTCAGGCCGGCGGCAACGCCGGGGTCGGCACCTTTCGCATCCTGCGTCAGCCGTACAAACTCACGCTTGATGTCGCCGAGGCGAAACCGCAGGTCGAGGTGAGCAGCCTCACGCGCCTGAACGTGAAACGCGACGTCGCCACGCTCAGCGCGGAGTTGAACTACCAAGTGCGCCGCGTCGGCATCTTTGAAACACGTCTCACACCGTCCGCAGGCTGGACCGTGACCGACGTGAAGGGCCAGATCGACTCCTGGAACCTGGAAGGCGCTGATCTCGTCATCAAACTGCCGAAACAAACCGCCGGTGACTTCAAAGTGAACCTCACTGCCCGTCAAACCCGATCGCAAGCCACCGCCGATGTCGTGCTGCCGGTTTTCACGCCGCAAAACATCACGCGGCACGAGGCGCTCGTCGGCGCGACGATTCATTCGAGCCTGGAGCCGAACACGAAGGAGCTTGGCGATTTTCAGCAGGAGGACGTGAGCGCTCTCGGTGCCGCGCAACAGCAGCAGGAGGCGAATGCGACCGAACTGGCCTTCCGTTATCGCGACGCGGCCAAGCCCGCCATCTTGAGCCTGAAAAGCCGCAGTTCGCAGGTCAGCGTGGAAGTATTGACACTGGTGGAAGTGAAGGAGCAATCCACGCGTCACACTTGGACGCTCGCCTTTGATGTCGCGTATGCGGCCACGGACCGCTTCGTGCTCGCGGTGCCGAAGGACGTGGCGGGCGAGATTCGCTTCGTCGATCCGCAGGTGAAGGAGATCAACAAGAGCTACACGCCGCCGCAGCCGGTGACATTGCCCGATGCGGCGAACTATGCGCTGTGGGAGGTCGTGCTGCGCAGCGAGCGGCAGGGCGCGTTCACGCTGAGCCTGAATCTCGAACGTCCTATCACTCTCGAAGCTGGAAAAACCGGCAAAGTCGATCTGCTGCACGTCCATGTGCCCGGCGCGTTCCAAGAAACCGGCCAGGTGGCCGTGGTGAAGGCCGACAGCCTCGAAATCCGCAAGTCCGAGCCTGAAACGCTGGAAGAAATCGACGCGCGTGAGCTGAGCGGCGAGTTGCAGCGCCCTGGCGTTTTCCTCGCCTACAAATATCGTTCGTTGCCGATCAAACTCGGCGTCGAACTCGCGAAAAACAGCTTCATCGCCGTGCCGCAGGCCGTCATCACGCATGCCGATCTCATCACCGCCGTCGCCACCGACCGGGCGCAGACCACGGAGGTGATTTACTGGGTGAAGAACAACGATTTGCAGTTCCTCGTCGTGAGCTTGCCGAAGGGATCGCGTTTGCAGTCCGATGTGTTCGTTAATCGCGACGCGCAGCAGCCGATGCGGCGCGAAGGCAGCGAGGACATGCTCGTGCGCCTGCCCAGCGGCGATGCCGCGCGCGTGGCGTTTCCGGTGCGCTTCGTGTTTGAATCCCCCAGCCCGCATCCGGGCGAAAAACTCGGCTGGTGGGGCAGCATCGCCGTCAATGCGCCGCAGGTGGCCGATGTCGGCATCATGGAGACACGGCACACGCTGTTCCTGCCGGGTGAGGAATGGCACTACACCGGCTTCAGCGGACCGCTTTCACTCGAATCGAAGGACCGCTCCTGGCGCACGATGCGCAGCTTCATGAACGAGGTGCTGCCCGCCTTCGGCCCGCAGCTCGACACGCTGGATCAATCGCAATGGAGCCAAGTGCCCGCCGTCGCGGGCGATGTGCGCACGCTTTACGGCTTCCAAGTGCAGCCGCAGGGCCATCGCGAGGTGCTGCATCGTCTCGGCCCACCGGCGGAGATCGGCGTGAGCTTCCGGGGCAAGCGCATCACGTTCTTCTATCAAGCGCTCGCGTTTCTCATCGCGCTCGTGGCCGGTGTGCGTTGCTGGCACGGCACACAAACTGAAAAACTGCGCTACCTCGCCATCTTCGGCCTCGGCGCGATGATCCTCACCGGCTTGTTCAGTGCTGCGAACGTCCCCGTCCTCCTCGCCGCGATGCTGGCCGCGATGATTGTAATGTTCTTCTGGATTGGCCGCAGTGCGCTGGGAATAGGACTGCGGGTGTGGCAGTTCGTGTTCGCGTGGTGGCAGAAACGCCGTGCAAAGCCGCCAGCGCCCAATCCGCCGCCCGTTCCTCCTCCCGCGAATCCAACCCCTGCCGCGAAGTGAGATGAAAACGCCTCATCCTATGGAGCGCCGCCGATTCGTCGGCATTGAAACAAGCTTGGTTGGCCAACGACTCGTCGGCACGCCATATCGCCTACTGTGCGCCTTCGTCATTTTGCATTCGTCATTCGTCATTGCGGCGGAGCCATCGCGTCAGGAACTCTGGGTTCCCACGCCGCAGCTCGACACGGTGCTGAAGGAGCATCCGAACGCGGTCATGCTCTCGCCTGCGGAATACGAAGCGTTGATTCGCGACGCGGGGAAGGTCAAACCCGAGGAAGATCCCCAAACAGCGCCGCCGAAACTCATCGCAATCGAGGGTTTGCGATTGAGCGGCAAGGTGGAGCCGAACGCGGCGAGTGTGCGGCTTCAGGGCGAACTCACACTGAACCTGCCGTCGAAGGAATGGCTCAGCACAAAGATCGCGTGGCCGTTTGCGATGAGCAACGTGACCTCCGAGGGCAATGTGCTGGCCTATGTCGAGAAAGACGCGAAGCAGCGCGAGCTGATCGTCTTCGCGAAAGGTCCGGGCGGCGCGAAGCTGCGCTTCGAGGCCGACGTGCCGGTGTTTCTGCGCACGCGCCTCGGCGAGCACACGCTCGAAGTGCCGGATGTGCCGTTCGGCGGCGTGCTGAACCTGGAGCTGCCCGCAGGCGTGCGCTTGCTTGCTGGTTCGGCATGCGAGCAGACAGGCAACACGATCAAGGTCGCCTTCGATCACCGCTCTTATGCTGCCGGGTCACCGCTGGCCTTCCGAGTGCGCTGGATCGGCTCCGCTCCACCAGCAGCATCGCGGCTTTGGCACCATGCTGAAACCGCGAAGGCAGACTTCACTGTGACGGAATCAACCGTGTCCTCGATCATCACATTTGGGCTGCAGTTGGACGGCGGCAATGAGCATCTGGTGGTGATGCAGCCGACAGGCAAGGACACCCAAGTCATCGATGTAACGGGCACTTCGGTGAGAAGCTGGGAGCAAAAGAATGGCCTGCTTTCCGTGACCATGGAGAGCGACGGCGCGATGCACGACATTACCGTGTCACTGCAACGCAGCATCCCATCCGCCGCGGAGGCCGGTGAACTGCCGTTGCTGACGCTTAATGCACCGTTGCATGCCATGGCGACGCTAAACCTCGCAGAGGACCTCGATTTTCTCGATCTTGTCGGTGCAAAGCAAACTCAGCCGAATGCGTTCGAGTTCCAGCTTGGTGTCGATCAGCCTAAGCTGGTGCTGCGCACATCGAAACCACGCCTCGAATCGGATGTGGATGTCGTCGCACGCATCGACAAGGACAGCGTGCAGATCGAGCGCAAGATCATGCTGCGCAGCGACCGGCCGGTGAATGAGATCAAGCTCACGCTGCCCGCAGGGGAGGAGTTCAACGCGATTTTATCGAAGCCAGCCGGTTCGAACACGATGCAAATCACAGGCAATACGGCGCAGCAGGTCGGGGTACCGAACGTTTCCATCTCAAACGTGGCAACAATCACGCCGAACATCATCAGCCAGCCGGTTTTCTCGCAGCGGGCGGTCACACCCAACAGCAGCACCGCCGTGACGACGGGATCGCCCTTCCGCATGACGTGGCGGCGGGTCGGACAGACGATTGCGATTTTGCCGGCGCAGCCATTGTCGCCGACGAATGCGCTGGAGTTCAGCGTCACGTCGCGTTTGAAGCTCGCCAATGCCTGGAAAGGACCACGCATCCCGGAAACAGTGACGATTGCGTATCTCGACATTCCCGAGGCGGTGAAGGTGGCGGGTTACACGGCGCTGGATTTCGATGATGCGTGGCGCGTGGCCTTGAAGGAGGCGAAGGGACTCGAAGATCGCGACGCGCGCCTCACGCCGGTGAAGGGGCGCATGGCGTGGTTCGGTCTGCGCGAGCACACGCTGACGTTTGAAGTGGAGCGTGCGGAGGCGGTGTTTTCCACCGAGGTCATCGCGTATGCGCTGCCGCGTGCGCGCACGATCGAGATCGAGGGGCAGTTCGCGCTCGACATCAGCGGCGCGCCGCTGCGCAGTTTTCAGGTCAAACTGCCGGTCGAAAACGCGAAGCTGCTGCGGGTGACATCGCCTCTTGTCGGTGAGCAGCAGCTTGATGAGGCGACGGGCGTGTGGACCTTCACGCTGCGGCAGGAATCGAAGGGACGGCAGAACGTGCGGTGGCGGATGAGTCTGCCGGCCGTAGCTCGACTTTCCAAAGTCGAGGATCAAGGGGCTGACGCGCCGCAGAAACCCGGCTCTGGAGAGCCAGGCTACGTTCCGATCACAGCGGCGCTGCCCCACCTCGAACTGCCCCAGTCGCGGCGTTTTGCGGGAACGTGGGTGATTGAGGCGAACACGGACACTCAGCTTTCGACGACGATGCAGAACATGCAGCCGCTGGATGTGCTGCGCGTGCCGGCGGTGGCCGGTTATCAGCCACGGCATCGCATCACGAGCGCGTTCACCTATGGCGCGGGCGAAAACGCGCTGACGATCACCGCGCAACGCCATGCACACTCGGAACTGGCCGCGCTGGTGGTGAATCGCATGCGTTTGATCTCCGTGCTCGGCACGGATGGGCACAGCTTGCACGAGGCGACGCTCGATCTGAGTCACTCCGGCGAGCAGTTTGTGAGTCTGCATCTGCCGAAGGACGCGGAGCTGCTCAGCACCTCGAGCGGCGGTCAGGCGGTGAAGCCGGTGCGCAGCGTCGAGGGTGCCATCGCCATTCCGCTTCCGGTTGGTTCCGCGAACGCGCCACACACCGAAGTGCGCGTGCAGTTTCGTCAAAACGGCACGCCCTGGAACCGCAGCGGCACGCAGCATCTCGAACCGGTGCGCATCGTTGGCAACGTGCCGATTCTGAGCACCGACTGGGCCGTGCATGCACCCGCGGCGTTTGGGTATGGGAAGGTGGACACGACGCTGGAGCAGGAGGGTGAGCGCGAGATCGAACCGCTGCGCAATCCTCTGAGCGTGCTGTGGGATGCGATCAATCCGGCCAGTTATGGCAAGGCGCAGGCGGAATTTCTTCCCGGCGGCCCTTCCAGTGTTTCCGGGATGGCGAATCGCGAGATCGCCCGGCGCTATGCACGAGTGGAAGATGCGCGCACGGCGATGGATCGAGGCGATGCGTTGTTCAGCGACGGTGACTATGACGGAGCGCTCGGTTCGTACCGCGCGGCGGTGAACTCGTTGCTAAACGCGCCCCAGACTGAAGACTGGTTGAACCTCGCGAAGCTCAAGCAGGCGGATTGCAGCGTGGTGGTGGCGCGTGAGCTGGCGAAAGCGGGCAAGTATGTCGATGCACGACAGCTCCTCAACGAGGCACTGCAATTGGTGCCGGGCCACCAAGGAGCCACGACCTTCACGCAGCATCTGAACGATCCCGATCGCTGGCCGGCGGCTATTACCGCAGAACATGTGGAAATTGCCACCAAAGTGCAAAAGGGACTGTTGATGGCCGTGTCGAGTGTCGAGATCGGCAACTACGACACTGCCATCTCGCAGTATCAGGATATACTGCGCGTCGATCCTTACAACGCGGCAGCCCGGCGCGGCATGGAGAGCGCGGAGCGGAAGCGCATGGAGTATTTCAAGGCCGCAGCCAATCACCAGCGTGCGAAGATGCTGGCGCAGGTGGATGAGGCGTGGGAGGACAAAGTGCCAGTGCAAGGCGCTGCGGTAGCTTTTGACTATGGCGTCGGTCGTACTCCTGGAGCCTACCTGACGGAGAAGATGAACAAGATCATCTTCCCCACGGTGCAGTTCAGAGACGCGACCCTTGAGGAAGCGATTGAGTACCTGCGAGTAAAGTCGCGTGATCTGGACACAGATCCGGCGGGCAAAGGTTTCAGCGTCATCCTGCGGACCGGCGACACACCGAGCAATGCAAAAATCACCCTCGATCTCAAAGATGTGCCGATGAGCGAGGCGCTGCGCTATGTCACCGAGCTGGCGGGCATGAAATACAAGGTGGAGCCGCATGCGGTGCTGATCGTGCCCCTTTCCGAGGACGCCAGCCCGATGGTCACACGCACCTACAGCGTGCCGCCGGATTTTTTGGCGACAGGTGGTGGTGATTTAGGCACGGCAGCGGCTCCGGCGGATCCGTTTGCGGCGGGCGGTGCGGCTGCCAGTTCCGGCCTGATTGCACGAAAGACCGCCAAGCAGATTCTTGAGGCGCAGGGCATCACATTCCCCGAAGGCGCGAGCGCGTCATTCAATCCAGCCACCGGACAGATTGTGGTGCGCAACACGCAGCCAAACCTCGATCTGGTCGAGGCCACGGTCGAACCGCTGGGAAAATCAAAGAAGGATGATTTCGGTTTGAGCCTCAACGTGGGTTACGACGGCTACGTCTTCAAAGAAATCTTCAAATCCGGCCTGATTCCGCTGGATGTGGTGCTGCCGGAAACGGGAAGGCTGCTGCGGTTCCATGGAGCGCAGCCGCCAGAGGTGCTGGCGCTGCATTACACGTCGTGGTCGCAGCAGATCGTGCGGGCGGTGCTGGCGATGGCACTGGGGCTGGCGTTGTTCTGGCGCCATGGCCGCAAACGTCCCTGGTTCATGTCGCTGCTGGTCGTGGTGCTGGCGGCGTGGGGTGCGCCGCTGCTGTTTGAGGGCACTTGGCTGGCGTTGTCGAACGCGGTGGCCTTTGGCTGGTTGTGCGCACTGGCGCTGCATGTGCTGGGCCGCTTGTTCGCGTTCATCCGGCCCCGTGAAGCGGAGGGCGAAGGGCAGAGGACGGAGAGCCTGATGTCGTGGGTGAGAAGCCTGCGCTCCTTCGTCATTCGTCATTCTGCATTCGTCATTCTCTTTGCCCTTAGCCCTTCGCTTTTTGCGCAGGCTCCGCCTGCTGCCGATCCTGCGGCGCACACGGTGATCGTCCCGTATGATCCGAAGCAGCCGCTCGAAACACAGAAGGCGGAGCGGTTTTACCTGGGGTATGAGGAGTTTCAGCGGCTGTGGAAGACGGCGAAGGAGAATCGCCGGGCGCTGGCGGCAGAGACGGATGCGACGCAGCATGCGGTGATCCACAGCGCGTTGTATCAAGGCCGCATTGAGGAACGTGGGCTGGTGCTGGAGGCACGAATCACGGCGACGACACGCGGGCAGTGGACGAAGCTGATGCTGCCGTTTGCGCAGATCGCGGGCGACAAAGAATTGATGAAGGCGCTGGTGGGCGAGGTTCGAGTAGATGGGAAAGCAGCGGCGCTGAGTGATAACGTGCTGACGCTGGAGAATCCGGGCACGCATGCGATTGAACTGACGGCGACGCTGCCGCTAGCGCGAGTTTGGACCGATTTGACGCTGCGATTGCCATCATCACTCGCAGGGATGCTGGCGATGCACACGCCTAAGTCGGACGGCTGGCTGCGGGTGAATGGAGTGGCCGCGAGTACGGTGGAAGAGCAGGCAGAGGGGCGATTGTTCACGCAGACGTTGGGAACGCATCGCGAGGTGCGGCTGCAACGCTCGTCTCGCGGTCTCGAACGAGGCGAAGGCCCGGTGCCGGCGGCGAATGTGCGCGGGACATTGACGTTGCGTGAGCTGGAGCCGGAATCGCTCGATGCGGAGATCGTGTATGAGTTCCCCGGCGCGGTACGGCGCACACTGGAGTTTGCAGTGGAGGAAAAATCGGGGCCGGAGATCGGCGCGATGGCGGTTTTCACGACGATTCCGAACGCCGGCGAGGTGGAAGTGCCGGTGATGACGACACAGACGCGGAGCGAGGGTGGCAAACGGATTTTCACGCTCACGCTGCGGCATGAGGTGAGCCATGGCGCGACGATCCGTGTCACGCGTGCTTCACGGCATGTGAATGCGGCGGGTGTGCGCACGCTGCCGTTGATTCACCCGCTGGCACAACGCGTGAAGCAGGATGTGGCGGTGCTGCACGATGAAACGATGAAGGTGCAGGTGAACGGCGGCACGGCGCAGCGTTCGACGAACATGGATCGTGGCTCCATGCTTGATGCAGGACGCTGGCAGTGGAGCGGTGGACAGGCGCCGACGTATGAGGTGACGCCTGCGGCGATGTTTGCGGAGGCGGATGTGAGCTATGTGTTTCAATTGAGCGAGCAGAAGGCGGAGCTGCTGGCCGCGCTTACCTTGATGCGAAAGTCGGGTGTGTGGTCGCGTGCGGTGATCGGCTTGCCGGCCGAATACGAAGTGCAGGCGGTGCAGGGCCCGGCGGTGCTGGCCTGGCAGCACGAAGGCACCCAGCTTTACCTGCAACTGAATCCGAACCTGGCTGTCATGGAGGCACGAATCGTGGTGCATCTGGCGCGGGTTTCGCCGCAGGCGGTGACGTCCTGGAAGCTGGAGCCGCTGAAGTTGGAGAGTTACGAGAAGGTCGGTGGCAAGGCGCTGATCGTGGCGCATGCGGCGAATGAAGTGAAGCTGCCGGATCTCACCGCGATGAACGATTTGAAGGAGCTGGATGCTTCCGCGCTCGACAGCGTGTTCGCCATCGCGCCGCCGATGGAAAAGAAACGGGCGTTGCAACACGAGAGTGCCGTGTGGAGCGTGGATGTGGCGCTGACGCGGCAGGTGTCGCGTTATTCGGCGGATGCGGTGCTGCTGGTGCTGGCATCGGACGCCGGAATTCGTGTGTCGCAGCAGATCGCGGCGGTGGTGGAGCAAGGAGCGGTGCGTCAAATCAGCGTGCGCCTGCCTGCAACGCTGCCGGAAGCGGTGGTGAGCGGGCCGCTGCTGCGCGAGACGCGTTCGCGCATTGAGGGAAATGAGCGTGTGTATGAATGCTCGCTGCAAACGGAGGTGCTGGACCGCGCGGAACTGACGTTTGACCACGATCTGCCTCTGACGGCGGAACTGGACGTGCCGTTTGTGAAAGTGCCTGGCGCAGGCCGCCTCACACGCTGGTTCGCGCTGGACAACGGCTCCGCCCGCGAGGCGAAGATCGCGAATCAAACGGCGCTGGAGGCCGTGGCACGCGAGGCGCTGCCGTATCTGCCGCAAGGACTTGCACGGCCGCAGTTTTTCCGCGCCACGGGCGATGGTGCGTTGAAACTCGCGTATCAGCAGCTCACGAGCACGGAGGGCAACGCGGCGCTGGTGACGCTGGCGGATCTGACGACGATTTTGCGCGCGGATGGCGAGCGCTGGGACATCGCGCAGTATTCATTGATCAATCGCTCGTTGCAGTTTTTGCCGGTGATTTTGCCGGAGGGCGCGGAATTGATTTCGGTGAGTGTTTCGGGCGAGCCGGTGCGTGCGGACGAGGAAACGCAGGGCGGGAAGCGCGTGCGTTTGATTCCGCTGATTCACACACGGCCGGGGCAGCGGGCGCTGGAGGTGAAGATGATTTATCGGTTTGCGAAGGGGAAGAACGGGTTGAAAACCCGTTCTACGATGGATGATCCTGAACTCGTCGGTTTGTCGGTGGAACGCACGACATGGACGGTATGGACGCCAAAGGGCTGGAAGCTGGACGATTTCGACGGCAACATGACCGCGACGGTGGAGGAAGGTCGCGAACTGCAAAAGCTCGAAGGCATGCTGAGCGAGCTGGGCGAGGTGAACCGGGCTCTGTCGTCGGGGAAACTCGAATATGGCGACGCGGAGGCGGCGTATCGCGATGCGAACGCGCTGGCGGAGAAGGTGCAGGCGAAGAAGAGCGAGATCGTGAGCAAGCTGGGACGCGGCTACATCGATCTAAACGAGCCGCGGTTGGAGGCAGGGCAGCTTGATAAAGAGATTCAGCAGCAGGGGACTCTGCTGAAGGGCAACTGGGACAACAACTACGCGGGAAAGAATGCGGAGAGAAAGGGCGGCAAGGACTCCGGCCAGATCGCGCAGGGGAGCACAAACTGGAGCTTTAACGGCATGGCGGTGGCGCAGGAGCAGCAACTGCGGCAGGCAGGCGCGAACACGTTCAGTGGTACAATCACGACCAACGGTGCGCAGTTGTTCAATGACAACGTGGCGGTGGACAACACCTACTTCGCGAATGGGCAGTCGATGACACAGCCGCCGCAGGTTGGAACACGCAGCGGCCAGACCGCCATCAACAACATCGCCATTGATAACCTGCTGACCACGGGCGCTGCGCAGCCGATGGCGGGCAGTGGGGGCGTCGTGAAGGCGGGGGCGGCGACACTCGATCTGAATGGCGCGAGCACTTACACTGGCGGCACGGTGATGCTGCAAAATGGCAGCAGCAACATCAGCTCGAATGCCCGTGGGAACAATCTGAGCCAGTCGCAGGTGGACATGCCACAAAGCCGCCCGAGCAACGAAACTGTCGGAGCTTTGAGTGGAGTGGCGGGAACCGGCGTGTTGTTTAATCGCGCTGACATGGCGGCGCTGCCGGGCGGTGGTGGGTTGATCGCCAACGCGCCCGTTCAGACGCAGCCAGCGCTAGGAATGCTTGGTGCCACAACAGCAGGTGCGTTTGGGAACGCCGATGCCCGTCCGTCCACCGGCACTCTGACCCTCGCAACGGCCACAAACGCGCCGCCACCTCCAGCAGCGATTGCTTTGCCAGGAATGAACCTGCCTACGACAGCCGATCCGTTCGGCGCGCCTGCCGCCCCGGCAGCGGCTCCGCCGCCCGTGCTTGGAAAGCCGATGGAATTGCCTGCTGGAGCTGATACCAAAGCGAAGGAACAGTTGGGCGACCTCATTCTGGCACAAACCGTGGAATCATTGCGCCCAACAGGTCGGCGCGCCCTGGAGATCACGCTGCCGATGGATGGCACGGCGCATCATTTCTCGAAGCTGAAGGACCACGCGGTGCTGGAGATCGAGATCGAGCGAGTGGGGGATGCGAGGACGACGGGCCGCGTCGGTTTTCTCGTCGCTGGACTGCTGTCATGGTTGGGCGTGTGGTGGTGGACGACGAAGCGGAAACAAAAAGTGCGGACGACTTCGTCCGCACTTCGCACAGTTTGAGTGTTTGATGGCCTGCGGATGAGGGCATCCGCACTCCTTGGATCACGCCTTGGCCTTCTTTTTCTCCTTATCGGCGGGTTTGGGCCGCTCGGGTGGGGAGAGCGGCTCGGGGGCGGCTTCCGGCGGGAACTGGATGAGCGGGAAGGGATTGGCCTGCGGCTCCATGGCGTATTCGCGGTCTTTGAACTGGCCGGCTTTCGGGAAGGGATAGTTGCCGTCCTTGTCGGCGACGAGCGGCGGCGGGCCGTCGAGCGTCAGCTTGTCCGCGTCCGGGGAGAACTCGAAGGGGCTGTTGATGTAGTCGTTGTAGCGGATGATCTGGCCGGTGTGGGCGGCGGCGCGGCCCATGGCGGTGGTGATGCTGGACTTGATGCCGCGCTCCACCTCGTTGTAAGGCTTGTCCTTGGAGATGGCCTCGATGAGATCCTGCCACTCAAGGTCGTAGGGGTTCGGCTCCGGCTGCTTGCCGCGCCAGATGATGTTTCCGCGCTGCATCTGCTGGCCTTTGAAGGTCATGGCCTTGGAGGGGAAGTGGCCGGCGGTGGAGACGATGGCGCAGCCTTTCGTGCCATGCACCTGCGTGGCGAACTGCGTGTGTACATTGAGCGCGGTGCGGCCTTCGAGGTAGAGCTTCGCGCCATCTTTGAAGGTGTACTCGCAGGAGTAGTGGTCGAAGTTTTGATCCACATAGTCCCCACGGTCCGTGCGGCCGCCGCTGGCCTGCACTTCGACGGGCCAGTCGTTCTTCATCCAGCATGCCTCGTCGATGTTGTGGATGTTGAAGTCGCTGAAACCGCCGCCGCTGGCCCAGAGGAAGCTGTGGAAGTTCTTAATCTGCCAAAGCAGCTCGTTCGGGTGCGTGTTTGGGTCACGGCGCGGGGTGAAGACACTGCCGATGACGCCCTGCATGCGGTAGGCGCGCATGAGCATGAGATCGCCGATCTCGCCGTCCTGGATGCGGTTGAAAAGCTCGCCACGCACACGGCAGTGGCGGCACATGAGGCCGACGCCGACCTTGAGGTTCTTCTTTTTCGCTTCTTCGTTCAGCGCGAGCAGGCGGCGGGCGGTGGGGCCGTCGGTGCAGATCGGCTTCTCCATGAAGATGTGCACGCCTTTCTCGATGGCGTATTTGAAATGCACCCAGCGGAAGGCCACCGGCGTGGTGAAGATGGCCACGTCGCCTTTGCTCAGCATGTCGATGGCATTCTTGTAAGCGTCGAAGCCGATGAACTTCGCGTCCTCGGACACGGACATGCGGTCCGGGTGCTTTTTGGTGAGGTTTTCAAAGCTGGTGTCGAGGCGGTCCTTGGACACGTCAGCCATCGCGACGAGGCGGGTCATGCGGGACTGCACACCCATCGCGTTGCTCGCCGCGCCGGTGCCGCGTCCGCCGCAGCCGATGAGGGCGGTCTTGATCTCATCGCTGCCGGCGGCATGTACATGCGGGAGGCTGATGCCTGAGAGCACCGAAAGACCGGCGACGGTCCGGGTGCTGGTCTTGAGAAAATCGCGGCGGCAGAAGTTGGAATCGAGATCGTTGTTCATGGGCGGGTGTGTACGTTGACGGGGTTGGTCAGCTTGCTGGAGAATGCGGCGTCATATCAGACGAGAAATTCTCAAAAGCAGCCGCAGTCTGCACAAAACCGCGCATGCCGTCACTTGGAATTCGGTCTGCGCCCGCTCTTGAGCTGAAAAAACCGCTCTTTTACGCCAGCATGCCGCCCCGGGAGGAGATTTCCGAGAACGCACGCGCCAGCGCGTCATTGAGTTCATGCAGCGTGGCTTTTTCCAGCTCGGGGTCCAGCGTCACGATGTTGGTCGGTGGCAGCACGATGGCCTGATGTTGGTGCTGCACGCCCTTCCATTCAGGAGCCGGCAACGGCGTAGGAATCACGGGCTGCGGGGGGTGAAACAAGGTGTCCCTGGGCACGCCGCAGGCTGGCTTGTCCACCTGCATGGCAGATCGGAGCTGGTTCAGGCTGCTGAGTTGCGCCTCGATCTGAGTGTTGAACCATTCCCGCGTGCGCTGGATTTCATCCATTAGGGAGTCCAGTTCCAGGGAAAGCTGCCCCCCGGCAGGTGCTTGCAAGGCTGGGCTGGGCAGGGTCGAGTGGAAATGGGGAAGGCTCATACTCAGCCAAATCTATTAAAATTTCCATAAAATATCAAGCCTTCTTCACTCTAAAGCCCATGGAATTTCAAAAATTCAGGCCCCTATGTTCAAAAATTCAGTCTCGCCCGAGCAAGACGTTCAGCTTCTCTAAACCCTGGTTCACTCCCGCACCGTGCTGATCGCCTCCGAGTACACAAACTCGCCGGTGCGACCGTCGAAGTATTGGAAAATGACCTGCGGATGCGGGTAGGCCACCCAGCGGGTTCCGCCGAGCTGTTGGGGCATGTTGTGGGCGTTGTTCACCCGCACGACGCAGTAATACGGATACATCCGCTGCGGGCGCTCCAGGTCTGGCAGGATGTAGCTGCTCCAGCGGATGTCGCAGGTGCGCGGGCCGGACTTGTAGAGGCCGGTGGCCGGGCGGTTGCCTTCGTCGTTGGCAGGGACGTGATTCACCGAGTTCAGCGGCCCGGAGGAGAACTCCCACACGCGGTCGGTGATCTTGATGGCGAAGCTGTTGTGCAAATCGGCGGTGAGGATGAAAACCGGCTTTTTCAGCGCTTCGAAGGCCGCGATCAGCTCCTCGCGCTCGGCGATGAGCGAGGTCCAGGCCTCGTCCTTGCCCTCGGTGAACTCATGGCCGCCCGCGCCGTTGTGCGGGATCATGAAATTGACCGAGGAGACGAGGAAAAAGAAGTCGGAGCTGCTGCGGCGCATCTCATTGAGCAGCCAGGTCTTTTGATCCTTGCCCAGGAAGCTCAAACCGGGCCGCGTGGGGTCTTTGATGTCATGCATCTCGCGGTGCGTCTTCGAGTCGATGATGAAGTAGTCGCAGTTCGAAACGGTGAATTTGCCGTATGACTTCCGCCCGATGGAATACGCGCCCGTGCTGTCCGCGTAAGCCGCTGGCTTGATGCGCAGGCGATGCGGGTCGAGCACCTCCGTGATGCCAAACACGCCCGCGTTCGGATTGCCCGGCGGTTCTCTTTGTCGAGGCGGATGTCGTCCTCGCCCGAGGTTATCTTGCCCCAGTGGACATGCAGATTCGCCGCCTGGGTCATGTCGAGCTTCGTGAAGTCGGCGCTTTCATCCATGAGCACGTCGCTGCCCTGTTTCAGCGTGGCGCTGCCGAAGTGGATGCCCTGCTTCGTCTCATACGGATTCGCCCAGCCTGCGTAATCCTCCCAAGCCTGAATGCCGATGTCGCGAAACACCGCGCGGCGCTCGCGAAAGCCGATGGTGCCGCAGCCGCGAATGTCATTCACCAATTCATGATCGTCGAAGGTGAAAACGGTGGGCATGTTCCGCTGCCACGCGGCCAGATTCACGCCACGCGAGAGGTAGGTTTTGTAGTTCTCCCACAGGCCGACGATGTTCGGCACGAGGTTCACGAGGCGCGGGGCCTGCTGCGGCGTCAGACCGGCCTGCATGAGCCAGTCTGCGGCAGGCATGGAGCGGTGCTCCTCATAGATGAAGTCGCCGTTCATGATGGAGAACAGCGTTTTGCCGTGCAACTCGCGCAGCATGGTCGCATGCGTCGGCAAACTCGGCCCGATGCCGCTTTTCGGGTTCTGATTCGCGCAGGAGCCGAACTGGAAGCGGAAATTGAACAAACCCTTCGGATTGTGCGTGGCCTCACGATGCGCCGCCGCGCTCGGCAGCGTCCAAAAGCTGCCGCCAGGGCCGCTCGGTACCTTGCCGATGAAAATCTGGTAGTGGTAATGCGTCTGCGGCTTCAGCCCGGCCAGCGTGATCGAGCCGGTGTGATCGCGATCCGCGCTCGTTGGCACCGGCGCGGAAGTTTGGTCGAGATTTTCCGCGCTCACCCCATAACGCACCGCGAACTCGCCCGCCCGGTGCGTCCGCGCCCACACCTTCACGCTGTTCTCCGTCACGAGACCGAGCATCGGCCCGTGGGTGACATGATTCGTGCTGTATTCCTCCAAGGGAACCTGCGCTGAGGCGATGGCGGCGGTGAGGCAAAGAAAGAGGGCGGGGAGATTCATCTTCGGAAGGGGAACGGCGGCACAGCGCGGCCTTATCTCGCGAATCGCTGTCTGCCACCCAATCTCCCCTGCAAGCTCACGCTGCAGCCGGTCGTTAGGCACCCGGCATGTCTTTTCGACGCTACTCTCCCATGAAACGCCTCCTCACTTTCCTTCTCCTTTCTCCCAGTCTGCTTCTCGCCGAGCTGAGCGTGCCGCACTTCTTCTCCGACCACATGATTCTCCAGCGCGAGCGTGCCGCCGCCATCTGGGGCAAGGCGGAGGCCAAGGCTGAAGTCACGGTTTCCTTCAAAGGCAAGACCGCG
>Ga0209573_1001438_pt1 | contig 36904 bp, 41 predicted proteins | sample TNRBio252014_DNA_FD_185870 | JGI IMG/M metagenome (GOLD analysis project Ga0209573, IMG submission 185870) | Wastewater treatment Type I Accumulibacter community from EBPR Bioreactor in Madison, WI, USA - TNR Reactor_6/25/2014_ DNA (SPAdes)... | ecosystem: Engineered > Bioreactor > EBPR >...
TAGTGCAAAACCGCGTCTGCAATGCATGCAAGAGGGGGCGCTTTCGACCCAGAAGTGCCATCCGGATTCTCAAGCTAACGACAGCTACGCAGCGGCACCGGTCACTGGCTGCAGGATGGCGGCGGTCGCCACCGGCCAGGAGCCGAGGTTGACCTGGGGGCGATCAACCGTAACCGGTCATTCAGCTGGGGATGTCAATCTTCTCGCCTGACCGACCGCTAAGCTGCGGAAAGCAGTCACTGGACGCAGGATGGCGTCCGTCGGCAGTCGGCCAGGAGCTGCCGTAGGGCCCCGAAAAATTGAGCTGCCCGAACGGCAGGTAACTGATCAGAGACCGGCCGCTCGGCCCTGGCGTAGGTCGGTCCGTTCATCGGCCTGAGCTGACTTTGGGCCTGTGCTCAGACTAGAGCAGCAATGCGCTGGTTACCTGCCGCTCAGCCACAAGCAGCACTGATCGGCAGCGTCCCTATCCGGCGAGCCCTAAGGGGACGTATTCGCAGCCTTAATGCGCGTACGGCCCGTTCCGACGCGTCATCATGTTTCGGTAGAGGGCCAAGATCTCCCCGTGCCAACCTCACGGCTAGCTAGTATGATCGCGCAGATGGCGTACCGACTCAAAGTCATAAGTCGCTACATGGGAGGAGCATCCTGTGCGCATCAACCATGCCGCGCAAATCTGCGCGCTTTCGTCGTCAGAACTTGAAGACTTCGTCAAAGACTGGCTCGCCCAGCGTTGCAAGGACTACTACGGCCACGAGCTATGGCGGGGCACGGGTGACATGGGCCGCGACGTGACCGGTTACGTCACCGAGCGCCGCATGGAAGGTCCATGGGACAACTTCCAGTGCAAGCAGCTCAGCTCGAAGCTCTCCGAGGCGTCAGCCTTCATCGAGCTTGGCAAGATATTCAAGCATTCGGCCGACGGCGCGTTCTCACTTCCACGAGCCTACACCTATGTCGCGCCGCTCGGCGTTGTTCGCAATGTGCGGCATTTCGTCGCACATCCCGAGCAATTTAGGCAGGCCTTCCTGGACCGATGGGACAGCGTCATCGCTGGGGAGCTCGTGGAGAATCAGGTCGTGAAGTTGACCTCCGAGATCGATGCCAAGGTTCGAGCGTTTGACTTCACGCGGGTGAGTTGGCTAGACGCAACTCGCCTCGTCAGCGATCCCGCATGCAAACCGGCTCTGGTGGCATGGTTTGGCGCCGACCCAGGACCCTGGCCTAGGGGCGTCGTGCCAGACGAGATTCAGGCCAGCGAGTCCTCCTACATCAGCCAGCTCCTCAAGGTCTACGGGGAAGAGGGGCCGGGGACCTATGCGGACGCGGCTGCGGCGCTCGCCTCTCCAGAGTTCGGCCCTCACCTGCGCGCCCAGCGCACCCGTTTCTTCGATTCAGTGGCCTTTGATCGGTATTACCGCGATTCAACGCCCAATGAGTACCTAAGTAATTTCAAGGATGAGATCTACCATGGTGTTCTCGACGTCCACAATGGGGCGCACGCGGGCCGATTCACTCGGCTCGGCCATGTAATGCAACACGCGGCCATCCTCCAGGCGTCCGGGGTACTCGGCAAACACGCAGGCCCACAAGTCAAGCAAGGAACCTGCCATCAGTTTGCAAACGAGGGGCTGCTGCCGTGGGATCGCTAGAGCGCAATGCATGGGGCGCGCACCCGTTCAACAGCACACTTGAGACCGGAATCCGTGCGCTGGTGCTGCTGGAGGCCTTCTATCCGCGGCGCTGTGATCTGCTGGAGATGACTTGGCTCGACCATCTAATCGTCCACACTGGCGACCTCGACGGCCAAGATGTGCCGGAAAGCTTGCATCCGGATTTGCCCAACCGCGCCGGGGAGTTGCTCGTCCGCCGCCAACTGGTCGAGAGAAGTTTGCGCCTGATGCAGCAGGTGCATCTCGTCGAGGTGTTCGATAGTGAAGAGGGCATTGGGTTCGGTGCCAGCGAACACGCGCCGAGCTACCTGGATCTCCTGCAGGCGCCGTATTCCCTTGCTCTCAAGGAACGTGCCAAGTGGATGGCCAACCGCTTCGCGGGCATGCAAACCGCCGAGATGCGAGCGTTGATCGAGAGCCGCATCGGACGCTGGACCGCTGACTTCCGGGTACAAGAGCTGCCAGCGGGGCTTCAAGAATGAACGGCATTCGTCTGCGTCAGCTGGTCTTCACCGGCCCGAACGTCGAGCCCGCCGAACTTAAGTTCGCCGATGGCTTGAACATTGTTTTCGGTGCCTCCAACACCGGGAAGTCCTTTGCGGCGAAGGCCATCCTCTTCGCGCTGGGTGCGTCCACGAAACTGCCGGACACCCAGGAGATTACGGCTTACGACGGTGTCTGGCTCGGCATTACATTGGCTGACCAAGGCGAGTTCACTCTCTATCGGGCGACGCGCGGCGGACACCTCAAGCTCTTCCCAGGTCTTATCAAAGCCGCGCAAGATTCCAAAGGGGAGGTGCTACGCCAAGCGCACGACTACAAGCGCACCGATACCGTCTCGCATCGACTGCTTGAGGCGATTGGCTTGGCCAACAAGTGGGTGGTGCGCGACGGCAACGGCAAGAAGGACTCGTTGTCCGTCCGTCTGCTGTCAAAGTACGTTGTGGTGGGCGAACAGGACATCATGTCCGAGACCAGTCCGGTCTATCTATCAGGTATTCCGTCAGACCGCACGTTCGAGCGGAACCTCTTCAAGCTCCTCCTCACAGGCAGCGACGATTCGGCAGCCGTGACAGTCCCAAACGAGAAGGAGCGCAAGGCCGCCAAGGCGGCGAAGATCGAGCTGGTCGACGAGTTGCTGACGCAACTCGACGCTGAGCTCGGCGGGGAACCGGCGGATAAGAGGGAAACCGACGAGCAGCTTGCGCGACTGGATCAGAGTGCCGACGGCTTGCACGCTCGGTTGCAGAGTGCGCAAAACGAGCTGGATGGCCTCGTGGTCGCGCGACGTGCAACCGTTGATCGTAGCCGCGAACTGCAGGAGCGCGCCGGTGAGCTAGAGCTGACGCTGCAACGCTTTGCCAAGCTGCAGGCGGTCTACAGATCTGACCTGGATCGTCTACACTCCATCGAGGAAGGCGGGTACGTGCTGGTGGCCATGGTCGGGCGGGACTGCCCGGTCTGCGGTGCTCCGCCCGACGCCCAGAAACACAATCACGCCGCGGATGAGATCTCCATTACGCACACGGCCGCTACCGCCGAGGCCCGCAAGATTGAGCGCGAGCAGCGAGAACTGGCACACGTGATCGCCTCGCTTGAGGTCGAGGCCAACGGTCTGAATGAAGCCATCGACAAGCTAATGACCGATACTGAAAGGCTCGACAGCGCAATTCAGGGCCTGCGCCCGCAGGAAGCGTCCCTGCGGGAGAGCTACGAGACCTACAACTCGAAGCGCGCCGAGATCCTCAAGGTGCTCGACCTCCATCACCGGCGCGAGAAGCTGGCCGCGCGGCGGGCCGAGATCGGCGCCGTTCCCACGAAGCGCGACGGTGAGCCGGCACCCGAAGGCCTGGACTCAACGACCGTGTTTGACTTCGGGGAGACGGTGAAGGCAGTGTTGAAAGCCTGGAAATTCCCCGGCGCTGACAAGGTTCAGTTCGATGGGAGGGCCAACGACATCACTGTCGGAGGTAAATCCCGTGCTGCCAATGGCAAGGGGGTCCGGGCAGTGCTCCACGCGGCTTTTAAAGTCGCGGTGATTGTCCACTGCATCCACAATAACCGGCCGCATGCTGGCTTTCTAGTGCTCGACACCCCGCTGCTTACCTACCGCGAGCCGCTGAGTTCGAAGTACGGTGACTTGTCGCAGGACGAGGCCGAGCTCAAAGCCACCTCGCTCGCGGAGCACTTCTACAAGCACCTCTCGAGCCTCGCGGACCGCCTGCAAGTCATCGTTGTCGAGAACTCGGATCCGCCTTCAGCCATTTACGGGTTGGCCCGTATCGAGACCTTCACTGGTAAACAGGGCAATGGGCGCGCGGGGTTGCTCGCACTTCCCGCCTGAACCCTCACGCCAGGGGACATCGCCGAGCGCCGCACCCACGCTTTGTGTGATCAACGCCAACCTCATCGTGGCTAGACTTCCCGCATGAACGAGCAAGCACACTCGGTCCAAGTCACCGCTGACAATCCACAGCTTGCCGACCTGAAGATGTCCTGGGTCACCGCAGTGTTCAGTGCTGATGATGGCATTGGCCCCATGGAATCGCTGCATCAGGCCGGAGACTCCATCATTGCCGTGGCCAGAATGACGGATCAAGGGATCGAAGTCATCGGCAGTGGTGTGATGATTGGCCCTGGACTGATGCTGACAGCAAGCCATGTCCTCGATGAGTTTCCGCCGGAGGGCACTGGCGCCGTCTTCTTGACATTCCTTCCGGGGGCAACTCGCGCGTGGCTGCCATGCGGAACAACAACGGCGAATGGGCCCAGCTCATTTTCTCCCAACCGACGCAAAGTGTCCGACCTCACATTGGTGAGTTGCGGTCTTAACTCCGAGGCCCACGAAGAATTTCCTCTTGGTCTGGCGCCAGTTCGACTGGCACTGCCATTGATCGGCGAACGGCTGTGGGCCTTCGGGTACCGCCATGGCGACATTCTGGACGGCGCAGCCCTGCTTACGCCACTGGTTACCTCCGGCATCGTGATCGGCTGCTATCCGCAGGGCCGTGGTGAGCGCATGCCATCCACCTGCATCGAAGTTGAAATGGATGCCATGGGCGGCATGAGCGGCGGACCCGTGGTTGACGATGATGGCTGGCTTGTGGGCATCGTTTCGTCGTCGTTCGAAGGCGGACCAACCTACGTCACGCTTGTCTGGGATGCAATTCGCCTCTCGGTCGGAGGGGCTCCGACGAACCTATGGCCGGCGGGCCAGGCGGATCTCATAATCGGACGAGACTTAGGCCTTGTAAAGCTCAAGGGCGCCGTAACGCGGGACGCAGAGGGCAACGTGACGATCACCATGTCGGCTCCCGAGATGAAGCAACTGGAGGTGTTCAGTGATCCGATACACATTACCCGACGCGACTAGCGCAGTGGGGAATCATCTACGGCGCCCCTAATTCGAGTTTTACCCCGTAATCAATGTCGGCAACCTACAATACTGCTGACGTCGGCCGAGAGGTTGCCTAAGGCAGGAAAGGCCCATGAGCAGGCCGACGTCAGATGCCCGTGACCGGCGGCTTGGGGATCAGAAAGCTGCCGTGATCCATGATAAAGGCATCAGGCAGGTCTGGGTCGGTTGCCGACAGCAAACCACGAAAACTCAGTGGCCGCTTATCGTCCTGGAGCGGCCAACCCGATGGGAAACTGCGGAGACCGAGCATCAACGGCCGGATCAGACTGGAAGCAGTCGCTCAGATTTTTTGGGCCACCGACTGCCGCCGACCCATAACAGCCGGTCAAGTTTTTTGCCCCAATGACAGCAACGCAGCGAAAGCGGTCGGCAGCCGCTACTGGCCGGATTGCGGTCATCCGCTCCCATAGTCCAACGGTGTCATTTGCAACTGTGAAGGTACTGCTGAAGTTGCAGGTGCGCCTGTAGGTTCCCGCTTCCTGAACTTCCAGTGGCCGAGCCGGCCACCCGGTTTTCGGCGCATTGGCCCATTGGTCGCAAGGCCAAAGCGACGACACTGGTGACCATCCGAGCGAGGTGGCGCACGCCCGCATTGCCGCCTGATGCTGCCGGCAATTGCGCATGCTTTGCGCAGCCTTGAAATGGCGCTTCATGATTCTCTTGGCGGGCCTCGAGCACGGCGAAGGCGACGGACGCTCGACTCCGCAACGCGCGTCACACTCGCCATCCTTACCAGCCAATTGAGTACTGCCCCTGCGATCAACGCGCGCTTCGCGCCGCCGCGACGAAGGGAATCGATCCGAGCGCCGGCTATGCTGCGGCGGGCTTCATTGGGTCCACCCAGGCTCGTAGCGCTTGGCCATCCCAGCTCCGCAGGCTTGGCCCTAGGGCGTCCACCATCGCCACAGGGTGCCCGTTCCACAGTGGCACCTGCCCCAGGCGGAGCCGATCCAGCCAATCCGGCAGGTCTTCTGCAGGCACGCCGATAGGCGGCGGCACCTGTTCGATCCATGTGCCCGTGTTGATGTAGACCCCATGGCCTTGTGTCGCGCAAAGTTTGCGTGCTGCGTGGGTGTGGCCGGCGAACGCAAGTCTGCCCTTCCCCCAGCCGGCCATCGCGTCGCGGGCCAGCGCGTCGGCCTCGCTCGAACGAAACGCGGTGCATGACTCTTCGAGCGACCGGCTCAGCGCCTCCAGCAGCACACCGCGCACGCCACCGGTCTTTGCCAGCAGGCTAGACGCGTCACCACGGACCGTCGTGAGCGCACCCGCAAAGTAGGCGTCTACCTCATGCTCAATGGTTGATGTGGCCGTTGGTCCCAACCGACTTGCGGCATCGCCGAGCAAGCTATCTAGTGCGCCAAGCCAGTTTGGTGTTTCGGCGGAGCTTGTTTGCAGTGCGCCTGTCCCAGACAACTGCGCGCTGCGCAGCCCGCTGGCCATCAAGGCCTTGCGCAACAGCGCGGCGGCACCGATTCCGAGCGCAGCCGATAGCCGCCTGGCGGCCAATCTCGGGTCCAGCAGCATCACTGCCAGCAGAACGGCCTGTTCGGATGGCAGACTGTCGATGAACGGGAACCGGCGTGTGCCGTCGGCCGTCTTGGCCCGCCGGAACGGATTGATCACCTGCAGCACCAAGCGCGAGCCAGGCGGCATGGCTACGGTTCCATCACCGTCGGCCTGGGCACGCAGCATCTGCCTGCCGCCGATGGCGTTGAATGCATCGTCGTGGTGTCCATGCCGTCCTACCACCGCCTGGCCCGCCACCTCAAGCCACCATTCACCGGCCCAGGGCGGCAACGCGGTCGTGCTGCCCAGCCTTGCCGAAAGCAGGTCTTGCACCGGCGCGAGGTTCAACTCTGCATCGTGGTTACCCGGCATGCACGAGAGCCGGTGCCCCCGGGCGGCAAAACGGCGCAGCGCCTGCACCACATTGCGACCTGGCGGCTCGGCGTCCAGCGCGTCGAGGATCTGGCCAGTGCGCTGCACCGCCAGGGGCAGCGAAAGTTCGTCGTAGCCCGGGATCTGCAGGTAGTCGAAGACGTCGCCATTGAGTACCAGCCACTGTGGCGGCTCGGTCACCGGCATGACGGTCAGGTGCTCCAGGAGAGCTGTCAGCGCCTCATGGGCTTGAAACACGCACTGATCGCCGGGTGGCGCGAGGTGCAAGTCACTCAGCACCCAAAGCCGGCTTGCGGCAACTTCAGTCGGCATCGGCGCCTCCAGCATCTTTCGCCGGCAGCCCGTACAGGTCCAGTTGACCTGACGATACAGCGGCATCGGCCCTCGCAAACATCTCCTTCACCTGGTCGCCAGCCTGCGCGCGCAGTTGCGCGAGCGCTGCGGCGAAGTCCTCGGTCGACACCTCTTCCGGTCGTAAGGAGTCGATGAACTCGCCGAGCCTGTCTGCACCCGGATCGCCGATCGCTGCTGCGCGCTCTTGCGCCTGCATCAGGCAAGCGACGCCGAGTTCCGGCTGAGCGCGCAGCAGAGTCTGCCCCAGGGCTTGCAGCGCCACCATCTGGCCAAATCGATCGTCCACCTGCTCGAAGATGGACAACGCTCGACCAGTCAGGCCTACGGCTTGCTCCAGCGCGCCGATGCCGGCCGCGATGCGGCTCAAGTAGCCGTGCGTGCCGCCCAAGCCCAGGCGATCATCGATACCGACCTGCAAGTCCTTCACCTGCAGCATCAGCGCGAAGGCCTCTCGAGGGTGCTGTTCGGCCAGGGCCAGTTGACCCATCGACTGCAGCACATTCGCCTCGCCGAGCCGTCCCTCGATCTGGCGGAAGATCGTCAGCGCCTGCTCATAGGCCTGGCGCGCGCCAGCCAGGTCGTCGGTGCGCCTCTTCAGGTCGCCCAACGCTTTGAGCGTGTTGGCCTCGCCGAGCCGATCCTCGATCTGGCGGAAGATCGGCAGCGCCTGCTTGTAGGCCTGGCGCGCGCCGGCTAGGTCGTCGGTGCGCATCTTCAGGTCGCCCAGCGCTTGGAGCGTGTTGGCCTCGTCGAGCCGATCCTCGAACCGGCGGAAGATCGTCAGCGCCTGCTCGTAGGCATGGCGCGCGCCGGTCAGGTCGGCGGTGCGCATCTTCAGGTCGCCCAGCGCTTTGAGCGTGTTGGCCTCGCCGAGCCGTCCCTCGATCTGGCGGAAGATCGGCAGCGCCTGCTCGTAGGCCTGGCGCGCGCCGGCCAGGTCGTCGGTGCGCCTCTTCAGGTCGCCCAGCGCTTGGAGCGTGTTGGCCTCGCCGAGCCGATCCTCGATCTGGCGGAAGATCGGCAGCGCCTGCTTGTAGGCCTGGCGCGCGCCGGCCAGGTCGTCGGTGCGCATCTTCATTCCGGCTAGCGAGAACATGACCAATGCGGCACTGTGTGTCTCTGCGGCGCGCTCAAACAGGGACACAGCCACCGGTTCGAGCAGCGGCAACATACTGTGTGCGGTACCGCCGTACTGCGCAAACAGGGAAGCGCTTCGCAGTACGCTGGCGGCAACAGGGTCATCCTCGGCCGGCCAGAGCGGACCCGTGCGCAGTTGAAGCAGCTTGATAAGGTTGCTGGACTCCGTCAGAAACTGCAGCCGCGCTGCCTGCGCATCTGGTGTGCCGAGCGCATCGTTCAAGTGGCTGGCGTAGGCGGCCAGGCCTTCATGCACAACCTCCACCAGATGGCGACTCTCTAGTGCTGCGGCGGTCTGCCAGCGCTGCCAGGCCCATGCGCGCACAGGGGCCGCCATCATGATGCGCCGTTGTTCGCCAGCCAGTTGCACGAGGCGGTGGTCCAGCAGCGCGGCCAGCCCATCGCCGAGTGCTGTGCGCTCTTCCTGCGGCAGCAGGGCCTGAAGCAAACCGCCGGGCAGGGTGCCCAGGGCATCGAACAACGCTTCGGCCATCGGCGCCTGCCGCACGGCGGAGGCCAGCGACAGCCGCAAGGCGCTGACCAACCGGGCCTTGTGCACGTGGCGGTCCAATGCGGCGGGCACGGCAACGCTGTGAAGCGCGGGTTCGGCGATCGCCTCTGGGCCGATCTGCGCCAGCCGCTGCCGCAGGGCAGGCACATCGACCTCGCCGCCCAACTGGCCCGCCATCAGCACGATGGCGCGCGCAACACCGCCCAGTTCGGCCAGCAGGGGGTCGAGTAGCTCGGGCACAGCCTGATGCTGCGCCAAGCGTGGCCCTGCTGCGGCAATAAAGAGGATGCGGGATTCCTTGGGGTCCAGCAGCGTCAGCTCGGGTGTGAAGAGGCCCGCAGCGCCATCCGTGCCCGGCGCGGCCAATGCGTAGCGGCTGGTGACGATGGCGCAAAAGCCTGGGCCCGTGGCGCGCAGGCCGGCCAGCAGGCGCAGCAGGTCGGCGCGGACGGCGGGGTCGGGCAACAGGTCTTCGGCGTTGTCCAGCACGAGTAGCCACTTGCGGCCGGCCAGCGCACCTAGCAGTGCACTGTCGTCGTCGAAAGGCTGTTCGGCCACGAGCAGGCCCAGCGTCTGGCGCAGATGCGCCAGGCTGGGTTGGCCGCTGAGGTCGATGAAGGCTACCGCTTCGCCGGCAGCACGGCGGCGGTACGCCATCGCCAGCGCCAGCTCGGTTTTGCCCGCACCGGCCAGCCCTTCAAGCACCACCACGGGGTGACGATCCAAGTCTTCGGTCAGACGTTCAAGGCGCTGCTGGTGGTCCACATAATGGCCCGTGCAGGCTGGCAGTTGTGGCAGCCACCTGAGCCCATGGCCGCCCAGAGTTATTGGCACTAGCGGCGGCAGACTCGGCACCAGCGTCGCTCCGGGCGCCGCTGGTGGCGTGCGCAAGAAGAGAACCGGGCGCGCCCAGGTTAGGCTGCCTTCGTCGAGTTCAGCGCGGGCCCTGGCAAGCGCGGCCTCCAGATCGCTGCCGGCCTGGCCCCAGGCCGCGATCAGATCCTTGGAGAGCTTGGACACCGCAGCGGCGTCGAGGGCTGCGAACGATGCAAGAACTGCAGCGACGTCGCCGCGGTCAGGGTCGAGCAGAGCCTCGGCCACGCCCACATCCAAGGGGCGGAACGTGCCTGCGCCGTAGCAGCTCCACAGCAGCGCCACATCCACCTGCCCTTGGCGCACGGTCAAGGCGAAGTCCGAGGCCGCCACGACCCGGCCAGGATCGCTCGGATAGGCGGGGCTGTCGCCGTCGTGCAGCAGCAGCCCGCTGCCACTGTCCAGCCCATGGCCCACCCAGACGAGGATGTGCGGCCGACGCTCTACCAGGCAATCGGTCAGCGATCTTCTGCTTGCACCAGGCAAGGGGGGCAGGCGCTTGACCACACCTTGCGCGTCCAAGGCCTGAACGGCGGCGTCGTGCGCGGTGAAGAGTGCCTCGTCCATCGCCTGCGCATCGGGCTGCTTGACGTTGGCCCACGCCACTTGCACGCTGGCTGGCGCGTTGGCCATTGCGCCAAGTCGCATGGCGCGGGAAGCCAGGTCACGAGTTCGCCGCACGGCACTCCAGCCGGCGCGGCGGAAGAGGTAGCCCCGTTCGTCGCACAGCAACTCGAACGGCAGGGCGGAGAGTGGCTGCCCCATCCACCGCGATGCGCTGTCGAGTGGACAGCGGATCTCCAGGCGCAGGCCGTGCCCGCCCTGCCGGGCAGCGCCTGTGACCTCTTGCCAGGCGTCGTGAATCGGCGAGGCGTTGCCCAGCAATTGCCGGTGCAGTGCCTGGCCATAGATGCGCGCCACGCCGTCGAGCCCGGGAACGCCTGCTCGCCAGTGCTGCAGGAACTCCTCGACGGAGATGCCGCTGTCTCCGAGTGGCAGGTCTGGCGCCGGCAGCGTGCAGACGCCCTGCGCGTCGAAGTGATCGTGGTCACCGGGATCGACCAGGGAGACAGTCAGGAACTCGGGGCCACCGCCTGCCGGGAGCATGGCCTTGATGTCCAGTCGCCTACGCACGGGGGTCTTTGGGTCCTGAGCCAATTGTTGTTTCCTTTCTTCCTTCCTCGCATGTGTAGCATCGCACTTCACGATCGCGGCGTCACGATCGCTCAAATAGCGCAACTCCGGGCTAGGCGGTACGGTGTTCGGCCATCCTTGGACTCCGGCAAGATTTGGAGGGTCGGGATCATCTGCTTCTCGTAGCCGTCCGGTCTCAATCCGAGAAGGCGGCTGAGCAGGGAGTGGCGGGTTCTGCCCTACGCCCTTGACTTCCGATGAGTGCGATGTCCAGCTGCCGGCAGCCCAGAAAGGCGGACGAGCGGCAGCTTCCGGCGGCAACTGCCGTTCAACCGCCGAATCTGAGTGACCGTATCCAGTCTGGAGCGGCCCGACAGCTTCAGTGGTCGAATGACTCCAACTGGCCGGCTGCCGACCGTCGCCATGCTAGACCCACTGACTGCTTCCCGACGCGTAGCGGTCGGCCAGGCGAGGAAATTGACATCCCCAGCCGTATGACTGCTTACGGTTGATCCGCCAGGTCGGCTTTGGAGAAGAATCTTCACCGTCTGGTTCTATGGCCGACTGCCGACCGACGGCAGGTAAGAGATTTGGAATCGACCACTCCGGCATCCGACGTTTAGCGGCGAAAGTCGGCTCATCGGGACACGCCACGGCTCAACGCATGCGAGGCGGCCGAAGCTATAGCTTTCCCCTGGTCATAAGTGATACTGGAATGGCTGCCGATTGCCGGTGCTTTAACGAAATCCACCCGATCATGCTTGACGAAGTTCTTGCCGACCTGCTGAAAAACACTGTCTCGGTCGGCGTGCAGGATCACGCCATCATGGGTCTTGGTCTTGTCGGCCTGGCTGGCTAGGTACAGGTTGTAGATGCCTGGCTTCACGAGACCGGCTTTCTCCACCTTGTCGTTCTGCCAGCGGCCTTCCTGCTCGTGTTGAAGGATCTTCTGGCCGTTCATCACAAGGAGGCGTTCTTTCATGCGGTGCTCCCTTCCAGGAGTACCTTCATATCCAGTTCCGATATCACAGCAGCGTATTCAAGGAAATCCATTGCCCTGTCGGGTAGAGTAGAAAAACAGCGAAGTTTATCGCAAGGCATTTCGGTTGATCAGTCTTTTTCGGACATCACTCCCCTGCCCCGCCCGGCTTCTTGCCGGTCTTGATCGCTTCCAGCAAACCGCGCTGCTGCTCCTTCAACGCTTCGATCTGACCGCGCCAGTGGGCGGTTTCCTCTCGGGCCTTGGCAGTTTCCTTGCGGGCCTCGTCACGCTCGGTCTGCGTTGTGGTGAGGCGCTCGGCGGCCCGGAGAGCCTCCTGGGCGACGGTCTTGCGCTGCTCTTGCTGGGCCTGACGGAGGTCAGCCAGTTCTGTTCGCGTATGGACAGCATCCTGATGCGCCCGGTCAAGTTCGGCCCGCAAGTCACCGGCGCGGCGTTCGATCTCGACGGCACGCTGCTCGGCAATAGCCGCCCGGTTCTCGGCAACCAGTGTGGCCTTCCGCGTTTCCTCGATGTGTTGCACGAGTTCGGTGCTTCGCTGCTGCTCGTGCTGGCACTTGGCGGTCAGTTCGTCGATTCGGCGATTGGCGGCCTCCAGTTCGACCCCCTGGGCGTCGTAGGCGTCGCCAAGTTGCTTGTTGATGGTGTCGGCCTCGGCGCGTTCGGCCTCCCAGCCGGCTTGCGCGGCGCGCAGTGACTCGTTTGCGGTGTTCTGGGCGGACTGCCACAAGGCGGCCAACGCCTGACTATGGAGTTGGTGGACGGCTTCCGGAACAGTGATGGCTACCGGCGCCGCCTGGGCGGTCTGCGCACGTCGCCATTCCTTCATGGTAGCGGCGGCATCGTTCATGTTGACTTTGGCCACCTTGCGAACCGAGTCCACCGTCGGAAAGGAGGTGCGACCTGCCTGCTCATAGAGCGCATCGGCCGCAGAGAGAATGCGATCGCGGATGTCCTTGTTCAATTCCATGTTCGCTGTTCCTACGGCATAAGGTAAGCAGAAGAATAGTAATATTGTTATTATATGTCAATCGTTATCACGGCACGACGGCTACCTGCCGGCATCATGTAAAAAAACCCGCTCAAGGCGGGTTCGTGGCGTGGCGCTGGCCAGGCTGCCTGGTCGGTTATCCTTCCAGAAGGGCCACAAGCTGCACCTGGGCGAGGTCGGCAGCAAGCTCGTGGCCGTCATCGTCGTACTTCAACCAGGCATGGCCTTCGACCGGTGGCCGGCGATTCAAAATCAGGCGGGCAGGACGGCCCTCGTGCTGCACATGCACGATGGCTCTTCTCAACCTGTCCGGATCGGCTTCCTTGTGATCCTTCCTGGAGTGGGTAGCTTGCTCGCCGTCCCCTGCCGCTGCGCGGTCGGTTGCGGTACTTTCGACCGTGTCGGAATTGCCTTCGTCGTGCTCGTGTTGGCGCTTGTCGTCGAGGTACTCGCGCAGCAGCTTGACCGATCCGCGCGTGATTTCCTGGGTATCGTCGGCCAACCAGAGGCCGACCTCGTTGCGCGCTTTCTTGTGAGCGGTGACGAGCTCGTTGATCACCGTCACGTCACGGCAGCGGCCGGAGTTAAAGGCTTCGGCAATCGGGTCGGGCAGGTCCAGCAAGGTGACGTGCTGCGACACGAACGCCGGGGACTTGCCTAGCTCCTTCGCAATATCCCCCTTCTTCTTGCCCTTCGCCAGTTCGCGGCCGATGAAGTCGGCGATCTCGCGCGGGGTCAGTTCGTTGCGTTGCAGGTTCTCGATGACCTGGTCGGCCTCGTTGTAGTCGTTATCGACGAACGCCGGAATCGTCGTCTTGTGGGCCAGTCGGGAGGCGCGGACGCGGCGGGCGCCGTGGTTGATGAGGTAGCGGCCGGCGGCATCTGGGTTGTCGCGGACGGAAATGGGGGTTTTGACGCCGCGCAAGCGGATGGTTCGAGCAAGCTCGTCGAGGCTTTCCGGCGAGAAACCGGGGTTGTCCTTCGTTCGGGGCTGATGGGGATCTTCGTCGATCAGGTCGAGGGACAGTTCGAGCGGACGGAAACTTTTCGCGACGAGCTCTGGCTGGTTGAGAAGGTCGGAAAGATCGCCGATACTTTCCAAACCCAGCCCTGACGCCGCTGGCGCCAACTCGGACTTTTTCTTGACAGGGGTAGCGGGATGCATGGCGGCGGTCATTGTGTGATTTCCATCTTCTCGAACACGTGGGCGGCCAATGCGCGGATTTCCAGCGTGGCCTTGCGGGCGGCGGTCTTCTTGATCTTCCACACCGGCACGCGGGACGCCAGCGCGTCGGCAATGCTGCTGCGCAGGCCCACCCCGGTCGGGATCATCAGTTGTGGGTAGGCACGTTCCAGCTCTTCCAAGTGGCGCGCGTGCCGCGGGTTGCGAGCATCGACCTTGCTGGGCACCATGCCGAGGAATTTGAGCTTGGGGTTGGCCTTGCGAAGGCGGGCAATGGTCGTGACCATCTGCTTGATGCCCTGGATGCTGTACGCCTCTAGCTCGATCGGCGAAAGAACGTAGTCGGCCGCCAGCAGAGCGGCGGCCATACCGACGCCAAGGGAAGGAGCGGTGTCGATCAGGCAGGCGTCGAAGCTCTGCGCGTCTAGGGCCTTTATGGCGTCCCGGAATTTGGCGCCAGCCTCGGGCAAAGACATCTTCTCCAGGTTCGCCAGTCCGACATCGGAGGCGATCAGCGTCATGCGCGGCGAATTGGGAGCGGTGACGTCGATTGCGGTCTGCGGCCACGAGCCCGTCGGTACGTCGGTAAAGAGTTCGCTTGCGACAAGGCCGGATCGGAAGGACTGCAGCGTGTAGGAGGCATTGCCCTGGGTGTCCAGGTCGATGACGACCACCTTTAGACCTTGCTCCAGGAAGTCAAACGCGAGGTGAACGAGAGTCGAAGTCTTGCCAACCCCGCCCTTCTGGTTTGCGACAACCAGTGTCTTCATTTTTTCATTTCTTGTGTTGCCGCTTCTTCCTGGCGTCCTCAGCCCACTTCTTGACAATGAATGCCTGATGTTCCGGCAGGATTGCCGAGACCCGCACGTACCCCTCCGGTAGAATGCCGTCTCCGTGCGCCGCCCATACGCGATTGACTGCCTGCGAAATCGCACCCCTCGACAAGCCCAGCGCTGCGGCAAACTCCTTTTGCGGCTTCCCATCGATCAGCACGCCGCGCGCGATCTCCAAGGTCTGCGATCCCACGTCTAGCCCGTTGATGGCCTTCTGGAATTCGGGTTCGGTGAGGCGCTTCTTCATGGAATGTGTCCACCCTGTTCGTGGTCCGCACCCACGTTGCAAAGAGGTGCCGACAGCCGCCACCTATCAATAGTAGTTCAGCTAAACGTCATGAGCAAGCAAGTGCTTTTAGCGGCTAAAGCTCTCTGCGGGTTGCGTTGTACAAAGCACAGTCGTCGGGGGCGAATGAGATAGCGTAGCCTTTGGGCTAATTGGCACGCGAGACGACGACGGGGCTAAGTCCCTTTGGGCTTGTACAGCGACACGAAATAGGTAAGTACGACCAACACGGCAAGGTGAAGGAGGAACGTCCAGGTGGCGTACACGTCTGGCGTGTTCCAGTGGTAAATCATGCGAGCAGCCTGGAACAACACGTCGAGAGAGAGAATCCACTTCATCAGTGGCCACAGCAGGACGGTGACAACCCAGACGACTTTGATGAGGTTGGAGAGAACGCCCCCTCCTCCGGCGCCATCAAGCGGCTTGGGTTGGACCACCGGCGGCGCCAGACGTGGAGTCGCAGCCGGAGAATCGCGCCTAGGAAACTGGATAATGTTCGTCATCTTGTGGTCCTCGCTTTGCTAGCATTCTCGATCGTGTTCTTAAGCTTCCGCTAGGCCAAACGCGAACATGTCACGCGGCGCTTCCTACCCTTGTCCGCTCCCGAACAGTTCTGGGGGTGTTCCACTGCCGAAGGCCTTTTTGGTCAGCAACGCCTCGATCGGGCGCGAAAGATCAGCGGCCAATCTGAGTTTCGACCGGAGCTTACCTTAGCGATGATGGTCAACATAGTTTAGCTAAAGACCGAAACATTTGTGAGCGAAGTACCTGGTTGTCTGCCTGTCCCTGGCGTAGACGGACCCTGGAGTAATCCGTTTCGATATGTAATTTGACAAAAAATTGGCGGGGTAACAAGAACGTACGGAGAGATTTGGCGCAGCGTGGCGCGGGTTGGTGGCTAAAGGTGCCGAACGTGCTCGAGTTCCCTCGGTCGCCGCATGCGGTGAGGCTGCGGGCTAGTTATAACGCTGGAGGTGTATGACTAGAACGAACTAGCGGTGAAAAGGATGACTTATCCCCAGTTTCGGTGCACAAAGAGCTGCCTAACCAGGAGTTTTTGGTTTTCCGACAAGACGTTGGAGCTCTGCTTCTTTTGGAAGCGGGTGGTCTTTTGGATCGACGGCGGCACATGAGAGTAGCACCCTGCACGGCGAGACCGAGCCACGCGCTTGGGGGTTGAGAATGTGCGGCCGGAAACAATGCGAGAGTTGGCGAGGCGTGATGAGGAAGGCTTGATGTTGGCGAGGGGCGACTGGTCGGGAAAAGTAGACCATGGACGGTGCGTTCGCCTGGGCAAGGTCGTTGGGCGCAGGCGGATGGGTCGACCGGTTTGGGTCGGCAGGGCAAGGAACACGGTGGTGTTGGTAGCGGATCGGACACGTAGCGACAACTCGGAAATGGGTCACTTGCACGCGTGCAAGCATGGGGGGTTGCACCTTCTGCGAGGTTGGTAAAATTCGCAAAGCTATCTATCTTTCTACTACGTGGCGTGTTATATCGCATTGGTGATGTTAGATGATGAATTAAACTATAGCGCGGTTGAAGTCGGCATTTCCTAGAATACGCCAGAAAGATTGATAGATGGAAAGCACAACAGAACCCCGAGGGGTCCGCGAGTAGCAATGAAGGATCCGTGGTGTTCTGGTGGGATAGCTTTCGTTCGTGGTTTCATTGTTTAACTTGCACGCGTGCAAATGCGGGAGGCTGTTGATGGCAAAGATTCTTACGGTGTTCAATCAGAAGGGTGGTTGCGGCAAAACAATGACCGCGATGCAGCTTGCCGGTACGTGCGCAATGCGCGGCTATTCGACGCTGGTCGTGGACATGGATTCCCAGGGAACGGCATTGGTGTGGTCCACCGTGAAACCGGATCCGCAACTGCGGCTGAAAGCCACCGGGTTTCCTGCGAAGGTGGAATCCTTCGCTCCACTGGGACGGGGGATGGTGCGGCCGGTAGCGGAGTTGGCGCCCCTCTACGATCTGATCATCATTGACACCCCCCCTGCTGTCGCTTCGGAGGCACCGTGGGCGGCCTTGCAGATCTCGGATCTGGCCCTTATCCCGTTTGTTCCGACGGCAGCAGACATGTGGGCGAAGGAAGCAAGGGTACTTGCGAGAAAGGCGATGGAGCAAAACCCGGATATCCGCGGAGTTCATCACCTTCCGTCAATGGTCCGGCGTGGAAACACGATCACTGGGGTGCTCGATCAGTTCAGAAGTGACCCGGAGGTCTCCTTGCTAAGTTCGATGGTGAGCCTTCTCAATGCGTATCTGGATTCGCAAATGCTCGGGTTGTGCGTAGGGCAGTTGTCGAGCTCATCGACCGCTGCAAAGGAAATGTCTGCGCTCTCTGACGAGGTGCTGGGCTTGCTCGGCTTGACGAAGTCGGTGGAAGTGAAGCGAAAGGGTAAACGATGAGAAAAATCGATATGGCTGAGCAGGCGCGGAAGGCAGCAGCAGCTGGTGACAGGTTCTCGCGAGCGGAAGCGGTTCTGGATCAACGGCCGACGGCATTCCATCAGCCGTCGCGCGATCCGACAGTGGTTGTGTCTTCGGGAGCGCAGGTCTCGGGAGACAAAAGGAACGGGCAGTTTGAACGTATCCCGGTTGATCTGATTGACGTCAATCCGTACAACGCCAGGAGGATCTATCGGCCGCAGAGAATAGGCGAGCTATCGGAGAGCATTGTTGCCAATGGCCAGATGCAGCCGGGAATAGCTACGGTCCGGGATGGTGGGAGATACGTGCTGGTTGCTGGCCATTATCGTTTGGCTGCGATCCGGCAGGCTGGCCTACCAACGATGGATGTGATGGTGCACGATGGCCTATCCGATCGGGACTTGTTCGAGTACAGCTACCGGGAGAACTCGGAGCGTGACAGCCAGTCCGCCCTTGACGATGCGATGGCCTGGCGCGAGATGCTCGACCGGAAAGTGTATCCAAATGAAACCGCGCTCGCCGGTGTCGTCAGGAAGTCGTTGGCTAACGTGAACCGGACGCTCTCCATTCTGAAGCTGTCGGCTCCGGTTCTGGACCTGGTCGGACAGAATCCGGAAGCGTTCCCGATGTCGTGTTTGTCGGAGCTGGTCCTGCTCGAAGCGGTTGCGGGGACGAAAACGGCTCTTGCTTTTGCGGAAAAGATCGGACAAGGGGAGATGGGACGAAAGGAAATCATCGAAGCTAGGACGAGAATCGAAACGCCGAAAAGCCGTAAGAGGAAGGAAATTTCTCGACAATACAAAATTCACGTGTCGGACGGAACACAGATTGGAGCGTTGAAAGAGTGGGATTCTGGGCGGGTGTCACTTGACGTGGTGGTTTCGTCGGCGACGGATCGTGTTGCGCTGGTCAACGAACTAAAAAAGAGGTTCTCGATCGGTGACGCTTGAAGAAGGTTAGCGAAGAGGATTGATCTTCGCTTGGCGTCCTGCCGGGACCGGGAAAGCTCGTCTTATCGGTGACAGTGGCTTCGATGGTGTTTGCTTGGAAGCCTTTGTGCGCCAGTGACGCATGATCGGGTTCAGATATTCCGGTTGCGAGGCTTTTCTCTAAAGACGCCTTTCGAGACGTGTTGCTTGCTTCGGAGGTTCACTGTAAGAACGACGTGTCGGCTGGCTCGGTTGCGGAAGTATCGGCTTGGTCCTGGAAGTTTGTGGAGGGGTTGAATTGCGCTCTGCAAATGAGCCCTGGTTTGGGTTTCGTCGGAGGGTCGTGAAACGTCGTCTGTTGAGTGACAGTGGGTGGTGTATTAAAAACGATTAAAGAAGATTATCTGGGTGTGGATAAGTGGCTGTGTCGCAGTATTGGCAAGATTTACAGGCGATTGGTGGTTCACCCTTCGGACGAGGTTTCTTCACTCTTGAGACGACGTTCGTTCACCGTTGTGACGACGTTTCTTCACCGTTAGGTTGAGCTTTGACACTCAAAAGACGATGTTCCGTTCACTCATGAGACGACGTGGGGTCGGCTGGTTCACCTCGCGTAGGCGGGCGGATGGTCGCTCCCAGGGTTTGGTGTTATAGCCTGTGGTTGCGCGGAGGGAACAGGGCTTGCTGGTGGAACAGGGCGACGATATCACCGTTGGAACGACGTTTGCTGAGGAGACAACAGGGGCGGCGATTGCGGGCAGGGCAGGGCGTGGCACGGGTTTGTTCACTCATACGCCGACGTTTGCCACTCATAAGACGACGTTTGGTGTCCGCGGGGTAGTTAAACTTAACTAAAGTTTTCAAGGAAGGGGGCGGTATGGCGCTCAGCACAATGCAGGACCGCTCCTGTGGTCGATGAATCCGGGGAAGACGGCATGTCGTCGGTGCCTGAAGTCGTCAAGGTTGCCGAGAGGTTGAGGGAAAGCGCCCGGGCCAAGAACGCTGGCCGAGATGTGTCCTCGGTATTCCAGGAGGTGGTTCAGCTTCCGCTGTGGGAGGAGCGCGTCCGTGGGCTGCCGAATTCTTTTGCCCGCTCCGCGCTCTTTACGTCGGCCAATCGGAGTGTGGAACGCGAGAATTTCAAGCGCCGCAAGATCGCGACCCTTCGCGGGGCCGAGATTTTCTACACTGGCGAAGAGTTACGCCAGGACGACGGCGATGTATTTCTGCAGATTGTCCACCTCGCGCGGCAGCAGCCGTTGGGGGATGTTGTTGAGTTCTCTGGCTACGCTCTGCTCAAGGATCTTGAATGGACGACGTCAAAGGGCTCGTACGAACGCCTTCGAGACAGCATCAACCGACTTTCCTCTACGACGGTACTTGTCAAGACGGATGGTTCTTCCGGGCAATCTGAGAAGGGCTTCGGCGGATCGCTCGTGCGGAAGTTCGAATGGAACGCTGATGCGGAACGGGGTACGTCCCAATGCTGGCGCATTTGGCTGGAGCCTGAGATCGTTGTTCTGTTCGGTCGTGATACCTATACCAGGATCGATTGGGCTCAGCGCCTGCAGTTGCCGCCGCTTGCCAAGTGGCTGCACCAGTTCTACTTCACGCATGAGAAGCCCATCGGGTATAAGGTCGAGACGATCAAGACGCTGTGCGGGTCTCGCATTGGCGTCCTGGCGAAGTTTCGCTACAAGCTCCGTGAGGCCCTCGCTCTGCTCGTCGAGGTCGGATTCCTTGTCTCGTATGATATCGACTCGCGCACCGACATCCTCAACGTCGTCCGCGCTCCGCGCCGAATCGCTGTGACCGACGTGATCGAAGGCAAGTGCACCAAGCACTGAACGACGTCTTATCGGTGATACCGCGGTAGTTTCTTGGATGTCCCGAGGCTGCACGAGAGCGTGGTCACGACGGCGCATCGGTCAGCGTGTGTTTTTCGGTTTCGTGATGCTGCTGATCGCGGTCCTTGTGGATGTAGCCTTCGGTCGTTGAGAAGCTTGCGTGTCGCAGGTTGCGCTGCACGATGAAGGGATCGACGCCGCGGTCGATCTGGTGGCTCGCCGAGGTATGCCTCAGCCAGTGCGTCGATCCAGAATCGATCTGCCTGGCCAGATCGGGCTGATCGGCCGCGACACTGTTCGCCGCCTGACGACATACCTCTTTGACGATCGCGTAGATCGCCCGATCAGAGAGCGGACGGCCGACGCCGGTGAGGTCCATCAGCAGCGGTTCACCCGTGCCGCTGGGGGGCAGGGCAGGGCGGCCGGTACTCTCCCGATAGGACTTGATTGCTTCCACCGCGTCCACGGGTAGGGGCACTTCGCCCTCGACGCTTCCCTTGCCGACGACATCGAGCCACCATTGGCCCCGTTTGAAACGCAGATCGGACGTGCGTGCCTGGGCCATCTCGAAACGCCGCAGGCCGGTCAGGTAGAGGAAAGAGAACAGGAAGCGGGTGCGGTGGTAGTGCGCCGCCTCCCGCGCAGTCTTCTGGGGCATCACCTCGATCCAGTCCTTCAGCGTCGCCCAGGCCGCCGCGTCGAAGTAGCGTTCCTGTCCTTGTCGTCGGGTCTTCCGGGTACGCTTGGCTGCCGCTCGCAACGGATTGGCGTGGACATAGCCGATCGCTGCTAGGTGTTCAAACAGACCGAACAATATCGTCGTGGCCTGTTTGATGGCTGACGCCGATAATCCCGAGACGAAGGGACGCCAAGTGGGGTTTGGCGAACCATCGGCGAGCACGCGCGTCACCCGTCGCACTTGCCGACAGAGGGGATTCGGTGAACCGTCAGGCATCGTCCGCGGCTGGGTCTGCAGGCACCACAAGTCCACCGGCTGCGGGTCGGCCAGGAAAGCCTTGTAGGCCAGCACGTCTTCGACCATCACACCCGGCAGCTCCTTGCCGTGCCAAGCGGCCCAGAGCATCAGCCGCTCGGCTTCCCGGCGATAGCTGTCGAGCGTGTGGCGGTTATCCGCGTACTTGGCCAGCCAGGTGGCTACCGCTTCGTGATCGTTCCTGGCTGCCGTCAGCCGCGGCCCGGAAAGCGCCTGGTTCCGCGCAGGCTCGGCGGGGAAGGGCAGGGGGGTGGGCAAGGTCACTGTTGTCCGCCCGCTTTTTCAATCAGGACAGCCGCTTTGGCCAGCAGTCGAGAGTGCGGATACTGTCGGTAAACCTCAGCGACCAGGGCAGCATGCCGGTCTGCATCGAACGGCGTCTCCAGTTGTTGCTGCAGCACCCGGTGCAGCAAGGCGCTGGCATGTTTCGAGTACGTGACCAGGCGCATCCCTTTCACCAGCCCACTTTCGGCTTCCACGAGGACCAGCGACAGGCCTTGGTGGGTGCCCGGAATGTGCGGCAGCAGCTCACGGTCTTCCGGCGCCACCAGATGAAGGGTGAAAGCCTGGTCTGACCAGTCCATCAGATTCTCGATCTTGAACAGGATGAACAACACCGCCTGTCGGAGGTAGAAGCCGACATGCACCTGACCCCGGACGAAAGCCGCGATATCCCGCTCGCTCAGTTTGCCCAGGCACAGTTGCAGCATGTGGTGGCCCCCGAGTTAGCGGTATTCGAAGCGCCCATCGGGCCAGCTGGCAATGCCCTCCATAAAGGGCTGATCGAGTGCCAGTACCCAGGGCTTTGCAGACTCCTGCACGCACAACCTCCTCTTCGTGAAACAAACCGGCCCGTGGAACATTTGACCGAAATTCAGCGCCACGCCTATCTATCTGTTTTATAGACGGTTGCAGACAGTTCCTAGAAATTGTTCCACGCCGCCGCCGGCCTCGCTGCGGGCGATTTTGGCTGCCCCCCGCTGGATGCCTTCTTACATAGTCATTATACGCATAATGACTAGAAAAAGCAATAAAGCGTTTGGCAAATTACGCCAAACGTCAGTTACACAATTGTATATCTAGCATCGCTGGGGTTTTCCTCCTCAAGCTTGCCGCGGCAGCGAACAGGTGCCAACGCACGAAGGGCAAGAGAGCGCTGGCGCCTATCAGGGGTCGTCTCAGAAAACGGAAAATAAAGCACGGTAAGCAAACCGACATCGCCCTTGCGTTGTAGTCACATTGTGACTACAGTAGAACTTCTGAAACCTTCAAGGGAAGTCACCATGAGCACCACCGATACCTATGTCCGCGCTCGCATCGATACCAGCACCAAAGAGCGCGCCGCCGATGCGCTCGAAGCAATGGGGCTGTCCATCTCGGACGCTATTCGCTTGTTGATGCTGCGCATTGCCGATGAGCGCCGGATGCCCTTCGATGTAAAGGCCCCCAACGCGACCACGCGCAAGGCCATTGCTGAGCTAGAGGCCGGGAAAGGCAAGCGTTTCGCCAGCGTTGATGCCCTGATGGCAGATTTGCATGCGGAAGATTGACCGCGCCTCGGCCTTCAAACGCGACTACAAGCGGGAGGCCAAGGGCCAGCATCGGGCGACGCTCGATAACGAATTGAAGCCCGTTTTTGTGGCCCTGGCGACCGATCAGCCGCTTGACGCCAAGCACCGCGACCATGACCTAAGCGGCGATTGGGCGGGCTACCGCGAATGCCACGTCAAGCCTGACCTGCTGCTGATCTACCGCAAGTCCGACGCCGACACTCTGCGGTTGGCGCGGCTTGGCTCGCACAGCGAGCTTTTCGGTTGAGCCTGCCCAGTTGAAGTACACGTCAATCTGACGTCAGGTGCGTTCCTTGATTGCGTCAGATTAGGGCAGTTTTCGGCCGTGTCTGACACTCTCGGCCCGACTTCTCAGGTTTCAACCTGACACGCCAGCTGTTAGCGTGCTTTATTTTCCGTTTTCTGAGGCGACCCCTATCAGGTGTTTGTCGAACCGAGTGACACAAACAATTATTGTTTGTGAAGCGTTATAGCGCATACTGTAATCAGGCTGTTATACGATGAGGTCACTTATGCAAAATATGACACTAGAGCAGTTCCGCGCCACGGTGGAATCCGGCGGTATCCTGTCAGTTGTCCTCAAGGCGCAGGGAGCGGCCTTCGCCATCCAGGCAGAAACGCAGCGCGGCGATGCTGTTCTGGTCGATACGCGCAGGAAATTGCCGCGCCTGTTCGGTGATCCGCGCAAGGCGCTGGCCCTGCTGAGCGAGATGGGCATCAAAAAGGCGGCTGTCGATACCGAAGCTTGGCGACCAGAGCAGGCCGATTCCTTGCATCCGCCCAGGCCAGACAAGTCGGTGAAGCTGAAAGCCGCGCACGAAGCTGCTGAACTCAAGCGCGTCCTCGAGGAACGGATAGCGATGGCCGACGCGCAAGGGGCCATCTGGCATGAAGCAGAGGACGTCTTTGACGAATTGGTAGCGGCTCATGCGGGTTAGGTTGCTCGACCAGGCCAAGAACGACTTGGTGGCGCTTGGGCAATATTATCGGGACGTTGGCGGTGATGTGCTGGCGCGCAAGATGGTGGCACGGATCAAGACGCCAGTGCTGTCGCTCAAGGACAATCCAGACATTGCTCCATCGTATGAACTCGCGCCAGGCATTCGCCGCCTGGTGGTCGCGAAAGGCGCGTTCCTGGTGTTCTACCGCGTGCGTGTCGATGTCGAAGTACTGCACATTCGGCGCGCCGAGCGGGATTCGGCAACAGGAGATGAGTTGGGGCAGATCGCCAACAAGGAATAAACCGTCTGATTAAAAGCGCTATACGTCTGCTATTTAACGCTATACTGCCAACAGCCTATCCTCGGTGAGGAACCAGGCACGTAACGCTGCCCGATCGTCGGGCACTCTATTCAAGGAGACGGGATATGGATACGCCGCAGGCACAGATCATCGAGCAGGAAATCCACGACCTCAGCGGCTTGCTGTGCGATCTGTACCGTCGCGTTGCCGAGAATGCGCCGGAGCGTGCTGGCGAGATCGCCGGGGCGCTGCAGGCCAACGCCCGGCAGTTTGCCGAGATCCCCTGTGGCACGCACTAGCGCAGTCGAGTACGAGCGGGTCGCCGAGGCCTGCTCCAGTCTCTTTCTCGAAGGCAAGAGTCCGTCGTTCGAATCGGTCTACGAGCTGATTGGCCGCAAGGGTGGCGCCAAGGTCGTCCAGGGGATGATCGCCGACTGGCGCAAGGAGATGGCCAACCGTTTCATGGCCGGCCGCACCAACCCCGATCTCCCTGAAGAATTGATCACCGAGGCTGACAAGGTGCTCACCGTCGTCTGGCGCCTGGCGCTGGAAAAGTCCGATGCCGCGTACGCCGATGAACGAAACAGACTCGACCAGGCTCGCGCCGACATGGCGGCCAATGTGACGCAAGCCCAGGAACGCGCTGCCGGGTTCGAGCGCGAAGCCCTTTCCTTGCAGGGAGAACTGCAAGCCCTTCAGGCGAGACTCCAGGGAAGCCAGGCCGAGATTGAAGACTTGCGGCAACGCCTGGCCGACACCACCACCCTCCTCCGCGCCCGTGACGAGCAGATCGGCCAGATGCGCGAAGATGGCGCCAGGCTTGCCAACACCCTGGAGAGTGAGCGACGTAATCACGAGGTGGAACTCCTCGCCGAACGTGACCGACACGAGCAAGCGGTGAACGCCGAACGACAGCGGGCGCACGAATCGGTCGAGCGCGAGCGGGAAATTGCCGCCGGCGAACGCCAATACCTGATGCACCAGACCGATGAGATCCGGCAAGCCGCAAAGGCGAATGAAGCCGTCCTCAAGGAACAACTCCAGGAGGCCAGAGCCTTCGCCGACAGTTTCCAGGCCCGAGCCGGCCGTGCGGAAAGCGAAGCTGCGTTCTGGCGCGGCAAGGCCGAAGCGGCGGCGGAAGAGTCCAGCCGCTGGCAGCGGGCGTCAGAGGAAGCTGCCGGGAAAATCGATGGCTTGCAGGGGCGCATACGGATCCTGGTGCACGAACTCGCCCAACGAGCACCAGAGGGGTCTCCCAAGGAAAAGTCTGAGAACTGAGCGGCGACTATTCCGGGTTGAGTTCTTCCCAGGCACGGGCGTGATCGCTCTCCAACAGGTGCCGTACCTGGCCAACGGCACACTGCAAACGACCAAGGATGGACAAGGGAACCCGTCGCAATGCCTCTTCGATGGCACCGGGATGCTTTTCTCCAAGCACGGCAAGAAGCACCGCGGCCTGGAAGAGGTCCTTTTCCGATTTGCCCCCTCGATTTGCCCGTAGCTGGGAAACCATCAACTTGTGCAGGGCAAAGCGCTCTGGCAAAGGCACCCGAACCATGCAGCACCCCTCCCTCGCCATGAGCAGGCTCATTTGCGAATCGGCCAGCAGATAACTCAGGTAAGGCAAGGCCGTGGCGTGGGCTTGCAGCTCCGGCACCGGTACCACCTGAAAATCCTCTCCAGCGGAGGGCACCAGGAGGTCCACATGGAAGCGGCTTCGGCCTCTCTCCTTGAACGAGGTGGAGGGCTGTCGAGCATCCAGTTGCGGTACTTCGACGAAGGGAATGCCCGTGGCTTGCAGCATTTCCAGGAAGCTGGCTTCTGGAAGTTCGGGAAAAGCCAGTTTCTCGCGTCGCGCGATGTCTATATCTTCAGTGGCATAGGGTGCGCCGGCCACCCCCAGTTGGTTCAAGAGCAAGCCGTAGGCATGGGAGCCGATGAGCACCCCACCCGCCTGAAATACGCCGTGGTTATACAGGCTGGCCAGGGTCGCGTAAGTCTTGGCGTCGGCCAGCGCAAACCCTTCGCGCCCCAGCAGCCGCAGCGAAGTCGAGGCGGCTTTTGTTTCGGCGATGGCCAGCCGCAGAGCCTGGGCCATCGCATCCGCTTCGGGCGCCCCGACGGGGCCGGCCAGGTAACGCTCCCGCTTCTTGCCGTCGCCATCGTAGAACTGGTGGGCGTAAAAGCGAAACCCAGCCGCATTGCTGCGCTCCAGCACGCTCCCGGGCGTGCCGACAAAGACCTGGGACTGCCCGCGGGCGTGGTTTTCCAGGTCGGCGAACAGCACCATCAAGGCTGGGAGATGGGAGCGGTACAGCGCGGGCATCGGAAGTTCACATCGTATCCGTCAAACCGCAAGCGTAGTGGATACGCCAAATGTTCGTCAAGGGCGGTCAAATTACGAAACAGAAAGTATGCGTGATGGCTGAATGAGCTTGTCGAGGGAGGTGCCCATGACCCCGCCGAAAAATCAGCATTGCGTTGCCGCCCGAGATGGTCGCCATCGTCCGCAGCGCCGTTGCTACTGGCGAGTACGCTTCCATCAGCGAAGTCATTCGCGATGCGCTACGCGACTGGACGTACAAGCGCAGCGCGCACCAACAGGGGATTGCCGACCTGCGCCAGTTCTGGCAGGAAGCGATGCATGACGAGACGCTGGGGGTCTCGGCCGACGAGGTACTCGACCGCCTTGAACGCAAGTAGGGGTCGCCTCAGAAAACGGAAAAAATCGTACGCTATACCGTGGGCGGTCACGACTGAATCTTCTGGAACGTTTGGAAGTTCAAGGTCAATAAGGACTGTAGGGCGTTGGCGTGGATGGTGTGGGTATCTTGCAAGCAGCGTTCGATAGCGGTAGTGAAGGAATGGAAGTCGGGGTAGTACTTGGCGTAGAGGCACTGCTTTTTGACGAACTTCCACAAACGCTCGATGAGGTTCAAATTCGGGGAGTAGGTCGGCAGAAAGAGCAACTCGATCTTCAATTGGTCGGCGCAGGCTTTCACCAACGCACAACGCTGGTAGCGGGCGTTGTCCAGTACGACCGTAATGGGCAGCGTGGGCCGCACGGTAGCGAGTTTTTCCAGCAAGGCGCACACGCTGAGCGAATTGATGTAGGCGGAATTGACGACGGTAATGACCTCTTTGGTCACGGCATCGATGGCACCCAACACGTTGAAGCGCTGCCGACCCGAGGGCGCCTTGATCCAGACCCGAGCAAGGCACCACACCACCGACAGGAAGGCTCCCAAGACAAAGTGCGCCGCGTCTACGAAGAACACGGCACGTTGGCCCGCTTGGGCTTCCGCCAAACGCGGTTCAAGTTGCTTTTTTTAAACGCTTCCTGGACCTCTGGATCCGCCTTGGCCGGCAGGGTGCCGGTCTTCCGGCGTTTCATCCCGCACTTCTCTCTCAGGAAAAGCCGTACCTGAGTCGGCGAGCGGCTCAAACCCGTGAGCTTTCTGATCGCATCCCCTGCCTCATTGATCGAAGCCGGCGGATGAGCTAGAAAATAAGCCGCGATCGTCTCCTGATGCGCCACCAGTTCGCTCTGCGGCCGACGAAAATGCAGTTCCTTCAGCCCTGCCACGCCGCCCTCCACATACTGCTGGAGGTAGGCGCGAAGAGTCTTGCCGCTCACGCCCGCGAGCCGAGCGATGTCTTGGTGCGCAAGCCCCTGGCTTTTCAACCACAGCGCTTCCATCTTACGTCGCACATGGGGATGCGGATGGTGAAAGCGCTCGTGCCTTAAGGCTTCCTTTTCCGCCTGGGTAAATGTCAGTCTCAGCATCGCGGCCTGTCCATACAGAAAGCAATGTGGTAATTCTACAGCTAGTTACGACAAATAGTTAAAGTCGTTTGTGGCCTATCTTGGTATAAGACACGGAGAGCGAACGTAGCGGCCTGAACTTGCCTGCGCCGATCTTGGCGCTGCTGCGCCACAGGTAATCGCCGGTCAGGTTGATGTGCTCCCAGCCGAGCGGTGACAGGTATTGCAACAGTGCGTCATCGACGGCATGGCCGTTACTACGCAGCGCATGCACTGCCCGTTCCAGATAGACCGTGTTCCACAACACGACGGCTGCCGTTACCAGGTTGAGGCCGCTGGCCCGGTAGCGCTGTTGCTCGAAACTGCGGTCGCGGATTTCGCCCAGCCGGTTGAAGAACACGGCACGAGCTAGGGCGTTGCGGGCTTCGCCCTTGTTCAACCCGGCATGCACGCGGCGGCGCAGTTCCACGCTTTGCAGCCAGTCCAGGATGAACAGCGTACGTTCGACGCGCCCCAGCTCGCGCAGGGCCGTGGCCAGACCGTTCTGGCGCGGGTAACTGCCGAGTTTTCGCAACATCAGCGAGGCCGTCACTGTGCCTTGCTTGATTGACGTGGCCAGCCGCAGGATTTCATCCCAATGGGCGCGGACATGCTTGATGTTGAGCGTGCCACCGATCATCGATTTCAGCGCCTCATAGACGGCTTCGCCTTTCGGGATGTAGGGTCTGGTGTCGCCCAAGTCGCGGATGCGCGGCGCAAAGCGGAAGCCCAGTAGGTGCATCAGTGCAAAGACGTGATCGGTGAAGCCCGCCGTGTCGGTGTAGTGCTCCTCGATACGCAGGTCAGACTCGTGGTACAGCAGGCCGTCGAGCACATAGGTCGAGTCGCGCAGGCCGACATTGACCACCTTGGTGTGGAAGGGCGCGTACTGGTCAGAGATATGGGTGTAGAAAGTCCGCCCTGGGCTGCTGCCATATTTCGGGTTGATGTGGCCGGTGCTCTCGGCCTTGCTGCCGGTTCGGAAGTTCTGACCGTCCGACGATGACGTGGTGCTGTCGCCCCAGTGTTTGGCAAAGGGATGCCGGAATTGGGCATTCACCAGTTCGGCCAGCGCCGTCGAATAGGTTTCGTCGCGGATATGCCAGGCTTGCAGCCAGGAGAGCTTGGCGTAGGTCGTGCCGGGGCAGGACTCGGCCATCTTGGTCAAACCAAAATTGATCGCGTCGGCCAGGATCGTGGTCAGCAACAGGTTCTTGTCCTTGGCCAGCTCGCCTGATTTCAGGTGCGTGAAGTGCCGGGTGAAGCCTGTCCACTCATCGACTTCGAGCAGCAGTTCGGTGATCTTGACGTGTGGCAGGAGCATGGCCGTCTGGTCGATCAGCGCCTGCGCGGTGTCGGGCACCGCCGCATCCAGCGGCGTGATCTTCAGGCCCGACTCGGTGATGATGGCGTCGGGTAGGTCGTTGGCCGCCGCCATGCGATTGACGGTGGCAAGCTGCGCCTCCAGCAGTTCCAGGCGCTCGCTCAGGTACGGATCGCAATCGGTGGCCACGGCCAGCGGCAATTCGCTGGACTGCTTGAGGCTGGCGAACTTCTCAGGCGGCACTAGGTAGTCCTCGAAGTCCTTGAACTGGCGCGACCCCTGTACCCAGATGTCGCCCGAGCGCAACGAGTTCTTCAGCTCCGACAGCGCACACAGTTCGTAGTAGCGGCGGTCGATGCCGGCGTCGGTCATCACCAGCTTCTGCCAGCGTGGCTTGATGAAGTCGGTCGGGGCATCGGCAGGCACCTTGCGGGCATTATCGGTGTTCATGCCGCGCAGTACCTTGATGGCGTCGAGCACGTTCTTTGCGGCGGGCGCCGCCCGCAGCTTGAGCACGTCGAGGAATTTCGGTGCGTAGCGGCGCAAGGTGGCGTAGTTCTCGCCGATGCGGTGCAGGAAATCGAAGTCATCGGGCTGAGCGAGCTTCTGCGCCTCGGTGACACTCTCGGTGAAGGCGTCCCAGGACATGACGGCCTCAATGGCAGTGAACGGGTCGCGGCCTGATTGCCTGGCGTCGATCAGCGCCTGGCCGATGCGCCCGTACAGACGCACCTTGACGTTGATGGCTTTGCCTGATGCCTGAAATTGCTGCTGATGCTTATTCTTGGCGGCGTTGAATAGCTTGCCCAGGATACGGTCGTGCAGGTCGATAATCTCGTCGGTGACAGTGGCCATGCCCTCGATGGCCAAGGCAACGAGGGTGGCGTAGCGCCGCGGTGGCTCGAACTTGGTCAAGTCAGCGGGCGTCATCTGGCCACCCTCGCGGGCGATTTTCAGGAGACGGTTCTGATGAATGAGCCGCTCGATGCCGGTCGGCAGGTCGAGTGCCTGCCAAGCTTTGAGACGTTCGATATGTTCGAGCATGTGGCGCGAATTCGGTTTGGCCGGTGACTGGCGCAGCGAGGCCAGCCAGGTCGTCTTGCCGTTGTCACGGCGTTTCAGCAAATCGTCGAGGCCATCCCGGTGCTCGTTCGACAACGGCTCGGACAGGGCTTCATAGATACGCCGGTTGGCGCGGGTGATGGCTTCAGCGCAGACGCGCTCGATGACATCCAGCACCGGGAGAATGATGTATCGGTGGCGCAGCATGTCAAATACGCTGGTAGCCAGTACGATGCCCTTGTCTGTCTGCATGGCCAATTCGGTGGTGGCGTGGACGGCCTGCCGGTAGTGCGCCAGCCTGAACGGCTCCATGCTCAGGTACGCACGCAGTTCGAGCAGATGCTCACGCCGGGTTTCCTCACGTTCCGCATATTGCGGCCAGCACGCCGGATCGATGCGCAGTTGCCATCCGATCCATTGCAACAGCAGCGGCGGCACAGTGGCATCAGGCAGCAGCCCCTGACCGGGAAAGCGCAGCAAGCACAACTGCACGGCGACGCCGAGCCGGTTCGCATCTCCACGGCGCTGCCGAATCAGCGACAGATCGGCCTCGCTGAAGGTGTAGTGTCGGATGAGTTCGTCTTCGGTGTCGGGTAATGCCAGCAGGCTGATTCGGTCGGCTGCGGACAGGATCGAACGACGGGACATGCAGTCTCCTTCTTGAAAACGTAGGTTTGTGACAAGCCTGCCCGGCCATTCTGCGCGGCACGCGAAATCAAGGCGTTGCGATTCTCGAAAATCCTTCTTGAAACGTTATTCTCGATCCATTACCATTGCAATGAGTTTCGATAAGAAAGAATGCCCATGCGACCGTCCGTTGTGCTCGACATGAAGCGAAGTGCAGTGCGCGAAGCGGTAAACCGTTTTCGCACGGCGAATCCGCGCGTCTTCGGTTCGGTGCTGCATGGCACTGACCGGGACGGCAGCGACCTTGATCTGTTGGTCGATGCGCTGCCTGGTGCCACGCTATTGGACTTGGGCGATTTAGAAGACGAATTGAAATCGCTGCTCGGCGTTCACGTTGACTTGCTAACACCAGGCGACCTGCCGCCAAAGTTTCGAGCAAAGGTACTTGCAGAGGCGCAACCGGTATGAATGAGAGCCGTCTTTCTGATTACATCGATCACATACAGCAGGCCGCAGCGGATGCGCGCGGCTTCGTGGAAGGGGTGTCGAAGGACGACTTCCTTACCGATAAGCGCACCCAGCAGGCCGTTACCATGAGTCTCATCATCATCGGCGAGGCCGCCACGAAGGTGATGGATGGCTACGCCGAGTTCACTCAGGCACACGCCGAAGTGCCGTGGCGCAGCATGCGCAACATGCGCAATCGTATGGCCCACGGCTATTTCGACATCAACCTCGATGTGGTGTGGGAGACGGTACAAGAATGGTTACCGGAGTTGCTCAAGCAACTGCCTGCCGTGCGCCAGGGCGCCGCCGATAAAGACCGCAATGACATCATGGGAAAATCGTGAAGGTCAACGGGAAGTTCTATTGGATGCACTTCCGATTTCTCGTGGTTTTGACGATTTTGTCGATCATTGTGTGCTGGTGGGGATGGTACATGAGCAAGAACCGAACGACGGTATGCCGTTCGCTCGGTCTGGAGCAGTTTCGACCGCGATTCTGATCGCCTTTCTTGGGTCCAACTACGCGGAGAGACTGGCACAAGTGGAGCGTCACCTTGTGGATGCATCCGCGAAGAGTGAATTGCTTGTCATGATGCATGGCGGAGCAGACGCCACGCAGGTGGCGCACGAATATATTGACCTGGGGCGAGACAAGCCATGTTGATCGGCTATGCGCGCGTCTCGACGCAGGATCAGAACCTTGAGTTGCAGCAGGAAGCCTTGACCAAGGCGGGATGCCAGAAGGTTTTTGAAGACAAGGTAAGTGGTACGAGGGCTGACCGCCCCGGCTTGGCCAAGGCGATGGAAATGCTGCGCGAGGGCGACGCCCTCGTGGTCTGGAAGCTGGATCGCTTGGGCCGTAGCGTCAAGCAACTGGTCGATCTGGTCGGCGAGCTGCACAAGCAAGGCGTCCAGTTCAAGAGCCTGACCGACGCGATTGATACCGGCACGCCATCTGGCCGCTTCTTCTTCCACGTTATGGCCAGCCTCGCCGAAATGGAGCGCGATCTGATCGTCGAGCGCACCCGCGCCGGGTTGGATGTCGCCCGTCAGCTTGGCCGCAAGGGCGGTCGCAAACCCAAGATGACCGACAGCAAGATCGAGTCAGCCAAGAAGCTGCTGGCCAGCGGCGTGCCACCCAAGGACGTCGCCAAGAACCTCGGCGTGTCCGTTCCTACGCTGTACCGCTGGGTGCCAGCCTCAGCGCAGGCTTAGCGTACGATTTTTTCCGTTTTCTGAGACGACCCCAACTACACACCGACGACAGCATCTACGTCGTCAACGAATGACGGCACGGTCACCGCACATCACTACGGCGCGCGAGCGCCTCGTCCCTCTCCATGCTTCATTTGTCACGGCTTGCCAAGCACCTGTCCCCAAGCCCTCTTCAGATGCCCGCAGAGCCCCGTTATCCACAGCAGCGTGACAGATGACGCAGGGCAAACTCGGCGACCATGCGTCATCTGTCACGGTTTTGGACGTGAAAACCCCGTTTGCCGACCTTCCTTGTGGATAACCTTCTCGACACATCCCTCCAGTTCCACCAAACCGCCGCCAATCGTGACAGATGACGCATGTTTCGTGACAGATGACGCATGAAATTGGCCAGTTGGCTGCGAAACCCGTGACAGATGAAGCATGAAACCGTAACAGATGGCGCATGAAATCGTGACAGATGACGCAGACGGTGTTTTTCTAAGCCATTGCTACAAATGGTTTTTCTAGTCTTTTTTTGGGCCGTTAACCATCTTTTAACCCTTTATAACCAAAATAATCCATTCGTCTTTGCTGCACAACACTTCCCTTCTTCTACGCAAAGCTTACGGTAAGCAAAGCCTACAAGGTTGAACGCCAAAGAAAGGACAGGACCGACCGCCGCCGTCGCTCCATGATCAGGTTCTGGCCGACAAGCACCACGATCATTCGCTCAGTGGGGATTGGAAGGACCACCGGGATTGTCACGTCAAGCCCGACGTGGTCTTGATTTACAGAAAACCGGACGACAACGTACTCCAGCTCGTCCGTCTCGGTTCGCACAGCGAACTTGGCCTGTGAGCAGCCGGGCTCCGTGACAAGGAAATGAAGGATACGGCGGGCGGAATCACCGATGTGGAACGGGCACTACACGTTCCACATCGACACCAAGGTGATCGACCTGGACCTTGATGCGCTCGTGGTAGGGCCGGCGTGGGGATGGCGGAATTTTCGGCGGTTCCGGATTACAACCCCAGTCACATGACGACCTCAATAGAGAGGCCTCTGCCAGATTGCTTACCGTGCTTTATTTTCCGTTGTCTGAGACGACCCCTTCTTGAGCTCTTGCTCGACGAGCGCCTTCAATGGCGCCTCACCGAAGTCACGCAAGGGCGTGCCATTGACGAAGAAGCCCGGCGTGCGATTCACCTTCAGCACCTGCATGTCCGCGATGTCCTGCCGCAGCACCTGGTCGACGGCCGGCCCATCGGCATCCGCTCTCGCCTTCGCCATGTCCAGGCCGATGTCGCCAATGACGTCCCAGATCAACAGCGGCTGGGGCCGGTCATGCGCGGCCCACTGCGGCTGCGCAGCCAGCGCCCGCTCGAGCGCCTCCCAGTATTTGTCCTGCAGCCGCGCCGCCTCGATGATCCGCACGGCCGTATCCGACCCGTGGTGCAAAGGCGCATAGCGCACGACGAGCCGGACCTGGCCGAAGCTCGCGTTGACGATGCGCTTGACGATCGGATAGAAGGCGCTGCAGGCCTCGCAGGACGGATCGAAGAACTCGACGATCGTCACCTTGGCCGCCGGATTGCCGTAGATGGGCGAGTGCGGCCTGACCAGCGCGTCGCTGTGCGTCTGAGCCGCCGCCGTCACCTCCTGGTTCGTGCGCCCCGTGAAGACCACGACCCCTGCCGCGAAGGCCAGAACGACCACGGCGACCGTCGCCAGAACCATCCACTTCCTGTTCATGCCTTTGCCCTTCTCATTGAAAACCACAGCAGCACCAGGATGCCGGTGAACGCCGCCAGCGACAGCAGCGGAATCGGCACCAAACCGGCCACCTGCACATCGACGTCGGTGCAGGACGATCCCTGACCGCAGGGCACGAGGCCCTCGGACACCACGCCCCAGAAAACCATCAGGTGGTAGGCAGCGATGCCCCATCCCACCCCGGCCAGTGGCAAGGAATAGCGCGCACCGCGAGGGTCCGAGGTGAACAAGCCCATGCCGATCACCAGCACCAGCGGAAACATCGCGATGCGCTGATACCAGCACAGAACGCAGGGTGTATTGCCCATAACCTCGCCCAGGAACAGTGCGCCGGCCGTGGCCAACAACGCCAGCAGCCAGGCCAGGAACAGCGGTGTCCAGAACGTGGCATACCGGCCGCCGTGGCGCGGCCCCACCGACTGTGCTGTGCTCATCGTTCGGGCGGGGCGAAACTGGCCATTGCATTCGCTTCGACCGTCGACACGCGGCCGTCGGCCGCCTTGAACGAGAGCGTCAAGGGCACGACCTCCGCCACCTTGATCTGCTTCTTCAGCCCCATCATCATGATGTGCAGTCCACCGGACTTCAGCTCGTTCGTCTGGCCGGCCTTCAAGGGAAGTTGATCGACTGCGCGCATGCGCATGATGTCCTTGTCCATCGACATCTCGTGCACTTCGACGACACGGGCGACCGGCGAGCTGACGCCGGTGAGAACGACATCTTTGTCGGCGGTCAGGCGCATAAAGGCGCCCGTGGCCGACTGGCTCGGCACGGTCGCACGCGCCCACGCCCCGTCGACCCGCACCTGCGCATGGACGGCTGACGCCGCACCCAATATCAACAAGGCTGCGGCGATGCGCGCAAGTCGACGATTCGAAACAGCAATGCTCATCATCCAGTACTCCCTTGTCCGGTTTGTTGCCCGTTTGGGCCCGGCCTGAACGCCGCCAGCACCAGCAGCGCCGCGCTGCCGACGATGAAGATGTCCGCCAGGTTGAACGCAGGCCAGTGCATGTCGCGCCAATGCAGATCGAGGTAGTCGATCACCGCGCCAATGCGAACCCGGTCGACGACGTTGCCCAGCGCGCCACCGATCAGACCGACATAGGCCACGCGCTCGACAGGACTGCCGACGCCGCGCCACAGCAGCCCGGCGAGCACGACACTGACGGCCACACCCAGCACGGTCAGCACATGGCGCTGCCATCCGCCGGCATCGGCCAGGAACGAAAACGCAGCACCCGGGTTGAGAACATGGACCAGATTGAACCACTCGGTGACCGCGATGCTCGCGCCCAGCGGCAGATTCTGCGCGACGATCCACTTGACGCCCTGGTCGAGCGCCAGCATTGACGCGGCGATCCCCATCAACAGCCACCAGCGGTCGCTCGAGGCGGCGGCCACAGGGTGGGGTTGCGCCGCGCTGGCAGAGGGGGGGGTCATCGGTCGCGGCCTTGCAGCAGCCGTTTCAGTTCGGGCGGGATGCCCATCGGCGCGAAGGCGCTGACGCTCGCGCCGCCGGTGTTGCCAATTGGCAGGAGGGGGCCAAGCGGCACCAGCGCGAGTCGCATCAGCTGCCCGACCACTTCGCGCGAGTCACCCGTTTCCCAGCCGACCCGAAGCATCCACCCATGCACGCGCAGGTGCGCACTGAAGTCCCGCTGCCCCAGCACATGTGCCCGCTCCAGGGCAGCGAACGCACGCCGGGGGTAGCCGGCAAGCCGGTGCCGCGCCGACACGGCTATCTTGGCCTCGAAGGCCTCGATCCGTGGTGATGCTGCTCCGGTCATGACACGCCCTTCGCCGTTCTCTGCAGACGCAGGTCGTCGTTCATCACCACCATGTCGGCCTGCGTGAGCGCGGGCGGAGCATTGGCCGCGCTCTTGTTCGTGAGTCGCAATCTGTGGCCACTGGCCGTTGCCCCGATCATTATCATAATTTCCATCTGGCCATCATACGTCCGGCTTGAGGGTGAAGCTTCGGAAAGCTGCAAGTTGTGCAGGCTTTCAGCGAATTTCAATCGCCGTCGTCACCTCGCTCACAAATATCCAGCCGGCGTCTGGCAGACCCGTATGCGCTGCTGTCGTGATGGCGGCAATCAGCTCCTCGACCACTTCATCGGCACATACGAGGTCCAGTTTGTATTCGGAGACGACGGCTTCGGCAAGATCCAGGGAGTAGTGCTGCTGCGCTGGGTCCTCACTCGCCAAGGGCCGCTGCACCTGGGAGACCGTGATGTTGTGATAGCTGATGTCGGCAACCTTCAGATCGCGCAGCGCCTGAAGCACGTTGG
>Ga0209573_1001439_pt1 | contig 36901 bp, 31 predicted proteins | sample TNRBio252014_DNA_FD_185870 | JGI IMG/M metagenome (GOLD analysis project Ga0209573, IMG submission 185870) | Wastewater treatment Type I Accumulibacter community from EBPR Bioreactor in Madison, WI, USA - TNR Reactor_6/25/2014_ DNA (SPAdes)... | ecosystem: Engineered > Bioreactor > EBPR >...
GCCATCTGCTCGCCGGCCTGACCCAGGCGTTGGCGGCTGTCAGCCATGGCCGTCCTCAGCGCCAAACAGCGCCAACTGCGCGCCCGCAACGGGCTGGAAGCTCATGCGGTGCTCCCGGCAGGGACCCTGTTGGCGCAGAGCCAGTTGATGCTGGGCCGTGCCGTAGCCTTTGTGCTGCTCGAAGCCGTAGCCAGCATGGCAAGCGCTTAACTCGACCATCAGCCGATCACGCGTCACCTTGGCGACGACGGAGGCAGCGGCGATGGAGAGCACCTTGCTGTCGCCCTTGGCCAGGGAGCGTTGCGGCGTGGCCAACCCCGGCAGACGGAAGTAGTCGATCAATAAGAAATCGGGCGGCTGCGACAAGCTGGCCGCGGCCGCCGCCATGGCGCTGCGATTGGCGGCGGCGATGCCTTGGGCGTCGATTTCGCGAGCCGACAGAACGCCGACGCCCCAGGCGACCGCCTCCTGCACGATGACAGTGAAGAGGCGTTCCCGCTGGCGCGCGGTCATCTGCTTCGAGTCGGCCACGCCCGCCAGCCGGCTAGCCACAGCCGGGTCAACCGGTAAGACGACGGCCGCGGCGACTACAGGCCCGGCCCAGGCGCCGCGGCCGGCTTCGTCGATTCCGGCCACGCGGGCATAGCCGGCCTGCCACAGCGCCAGCTCCTCGGTCAGGGTCGGCAGTTGCCTGACTTGTCTCGGCTTCACGCCCGGTGTGCTCCACAAATAACACGGCGCAGGGAGTTCCCTGCGCCGGCGGGGGGCGGACCATGCCGCCCAGGCTGGTGAAAATTGAGGAAGCCCCATGACGCGAAAAGGGCGGGGAAACCCCGCCCCAACGGCTTAATTCCTGGTGTTGACTTCCTTCAGACGGGCGGCCTTGCCGCGCAGGTCGCGCAGGTAGTAGAGCTTAGCCCGGCGAACCTTATTGCTGCGCAGCACCTCGACCTTGTCGACGCGCGGCGAATGCTGCAAGAAGGTGCGCTCGACGCCGACGCCGTGGGAGGCAATACGCCGCACGGTGAAGCTGGAGCCGGCTGACTTCTTGCCGCGCATACGAATGACCAGACCCTGGAAAACCTGAACGCGCTCGCGGCTGCCCTCGACGATACGCGCATGCACGCGGACGGTGTCGCCCACGCGCAGGGCAGGAATGCCAGCGTGTTCCTTTGGCTCTAATGATTCAAGCAATGCGTGCTGCATGTTATACCTTCCTGAACTATGGTTTTGCCTTTATTGATCCACACCGCAGCCAGCGAGACTTCGTACGCACCAGAGCCGCGGGGTTAGGGTCGTCTGCCAGGCTGACGAAGGGGGAGTATAACATAGACGTTAAGGCGAGGCAAATTCACAAGTGCGGATGGTTTCGATACGGCGCAGCGCCTACTCAACCAACGGCTGCGGATGGTTTCGATACGGCGCAGCGCCTACTCAACCAACGGCTGCGGATGGTTTCGATACGGCGCAGCGCCTACTCAACCAACGGCTGCGGATGGTTTCGATACGGCGCAGCGCCTATTGGGAACCATCCCGAAGGGACTCAACCAACGTGCGGGCGAGTTCCTGCTCCCGCTCCAGCCGTTCCAGGAAAGCCAGATCCTCCTGGGTTAGCCAGGCTGTCTCTAGCATATCGGGGCGGCGCTGAGCGGTGCGCAGCAGGGCCTGCTGGCGGCGCCAGCGCAGCACGTTGGCGTGGTGGCCGGAGAGCAGGATGTCAGGCACGCGCCAGCCGCGGAAGTCTGGGGGCCGGGTGTAGTGCGGGTACTCCAGCAGGCCAGTGGCGTGGGAGTCGTCGGCTGCGCCCTGCTCCGCGCCCAGCGCGCCGGGCAGCAGCCGCGTCACGGCGTCGACGATCACCATGGCAGCCAGCTCGCCGCCGGAAAGCACGAAGTCGCCGATGCTGATCTCGTCGGTGCAGAGATAGCGGCGCACCCGCTCGTCCACCCCCTCGTAGCGACCGCAGATCAGCGCGATGCGGGCGTGATCAGCCAGCTCCAGCGCCACGCTCTGGTCGAAGCGCCGGCCCTGGGGGGTGAGCAAGATGATGGGGACAGTCATCTCTCCTTGGTCAGCGGGCGCACGCGAGCTCGATCCCGCCGCAGCAGGCCGCGCGGTGGGAATTTCCGGCCGTGTCATGCTGAGGTCCGCCGAAGCATCTCGTGGAAGTTCATGGACGAAATCGGCGGCGGTACGTGGTCGCAAACCAAGCACGTCTTCCACGGCGCGAAAGATCGGCTCTGGCTTCATGACCATGCCGCCGCCGCCGCCGTAGGGGTAGTCGTCGGTGATGGCGTGCTTGCCCTCGGCGTAGTCGCGGATGTTGTGCAGCGCCAGGGAGACAATGCCAGACTGCCGCGCGCGCATGACGATGCTGTCGTCCAGCGGCCCGGCGAACATGGCGGGGAAGAGGGTGAAGATGTCGAAGTGCATGGGTGTGTATTCGGCCAGTAGAATCGCACCTGTTGAGCGACTGGGAATCGCCCGGGTTGGGCACGATGCTGTCGGCCGCCAGGAAGCGGCCTATTTGAGGATCATACCATCGAGCCCCGTAGTCATACAAACCGGTGCCGCTCTCGATCCGCTGACCGGTGTCCACTCCGCTGCGCTGCGGGAGGCTGCGCGCTAGCGATAGATGGTCATCTGCCCGCCAGCGTCATAGCGCGTGCCGCCGTAGGCGAAGTAACGCAATTCGGTCTGGCGCGCGCCGCTCGAGTTGGTCGTTATCGCCGTCGAGGTGAGATGGTCGTTGAGAAGGTAGTGCTTATTGTCGCCGGTGCGCACACGTACGTCAATACGTGTGCGCACCGACAGCGGCCTCTTGGAGATCGATATCGCCGACATCATGCTGATCCACACGTAGTTCTCCACATTGACCACGACATGACGACGGTGATTCAGGAATCGACAAACGTCACCTCAATTAGTCGATCGTTGCTATCGTATCGCAGGTTCCACGTTGCCCAGATTTGGATACCAAAAGGAAGTTCAGCTAACTTCCAGTCAACGTTCTCCAGGCTTTCGCCGTTTTTCATCCTCGCTGACCAACTGTAGCTAAACCCGCCAATTTCGTCCAATAGTTGATGGACTTCCATTCGGCTGGAGCCCTTGTGGTTTTCCAAAAGTTCTGTAACATGAGCCACAAGGGCTGCTTTGGATGGTTCTGTGCCCAACTGATCAGCTAGGGGACGCAATGCCACAGCATCAATGGCGCGTGGTATTGACATCAGCACTAGACAGCTCAGAAGACTCAATAAAACAGCCAAAGTCATTAGGCCGATGACAAGACCTACCCATTTCGCAAGCTCATGACTACTGTGTGGTGTATTCATGACGTCCCCCTATCGCATGAGCGTGCTGCGGATCCAGTCACTGACCGCATAAATTGCCAACCCTGACCTGAGCCGCTGCCCCAGATCTACTCCCATGGCTCCCAGTGCAAGGTCTTGAAAGGAGCGTCCTGTTTGCGGAGGGATGAGTTCATGCCCAAGGTTGCCCGCTAGCGCTACTTGCGGACCATTCCAAAAGCTGACAGCCACATAGAACCAGTAGTGGTATGGTTGGTTATCCGTTCCATCTTGGAAGATGACTTTCAGGTCAGTGTCGGGAAAACCACCTGTTTTTACGAAGTAGGGATTCCTCTTGTTTGCCCCGGTTGCGTAGTCAACCAGTATGTTCGCCCCAGCCATTCCAATGAACACGTGGGATACGTCATCTACGAATTGCGGCACTGAGAACGGATTGATTGCGGCACCGAACGACTTGTAAAACGCTGCTGCATACGCGGTTACACGCGCCAGCGCCTCTCCAGCCGTCGTGCCGTTGTCCTTCAAATCCCGGGCGAAGTTGCTGATCATCGTGCGGCGAACATGGTCATCCCTGAGCAAGTCATCGGCGTTCTCGATGACGAAGTTGCCGGTGTAGATGTACCGTCCATCGATGTTGTCGTAGCCGTGCTCCTTGTACCAGCGATTCTTCCAGTACCACTCGTTCTCCCAGCACGCCCGGTCATCGGCTCCACAGGCAGCATGGCCGCTGGGATCGCTGAACTTGAGCGGGTTGCCCAGCACATACATGTACCTGTTCAGCGCCTGCGAATTGCCCGGGTTGGGCACGATGCTGTCGGCGGACAGGAAACGGCCTATTTGGGGATCATACCATCGAGCGCCGTAGTCGTACAAACCCGTGCCGGTCTCGATGCGCTGACCGGTGTAGCGGTAGATCGTCATCTGTCCACCGGCGTCGTAACGCGTGCCGCCGTACGCGAAGTAGCGCAGCTCCGTCTGGCGCACACCGCTGCTGTTGGTGGTGATGACCGTCGACGCGAGGTTTGCCCTAAGCATAATCGAAGAACAGTTGTTGAACGGGCGCGGTCAGCCCTTTCGTTTCGACAAGCCGTTGTCGCATTCATCTGCCAGTATGGCTGCTAAGCGACAGCGCACCGTTACCTGACGACGGTGCGCTGTCGCATGGGTCGTTAGGTGAATCTTTGATCAAGGTCCCTTGCCAGAGTTGCGCCAGTAATGAATAGAACCCACTAGGACCATCAGGCTTGTAAACAATAGGCCCCAAGTTTGGATATCGCTCATAGGTACAGAAGTTAACCTTATCAGCAGCACTACTATCGCCCATTCGATGGCCAGCATCTGTAACCCAACTCCGGCGATATTGACGACATTATCTGAACGCTTGCTTCCCAAGAAACGCGCGATCAAAGGTTTCACGTGAAGTGCTATGCGAGCATTAGGGTGTACAGAGCGGTGCAGGCGCGCTCCGGCCCACCACAGGTACGCAAACACGGCCATACCGATGACAATAGCCAACATGTATCCCAATAGTTGCATTTCAAGTTACTCCATGGCCAGGGCAACCCGTCTCTGTGCTGGGCGCGATGTTGTCACTGGTGATCGCGAACTAGTCACGACACTACTGACTGCGCTGCGCGCCAGGTTGCTCGGTAACTTACGCTCCAAGGCATCACTCAAGGTCGCCTGGATCACCCGGTTTGCCGTGCTGCCATAGCGAACGTTCGTGATTACCGGAACAGAGCCGCTATTGGTCATTTGTCCCACGCTACTGTATCCTCCACCTATCGCACCACCCACTGCTCCTGTGCCTGCAGCCCACAGGGCGCCGCTATCTAGCGCCAATCCTTGACCACGAACCAGTCTTGTCGCCTCATACTGGGTAAGATTGGCTGCCGCGCCTAGCACACTTGCTCCTACAACGCCCACAGCTGCTGCTTGGCCAATTGCCATTGTGGCTCCACTGGTTCCAGCAGCAATAGCAAACTCAGTATTGTTGTAAGCCGATCCTGTCGCCGTATTGGTCGCCAAGTAACCTGCTCCACCGGCAGCGAGGCCAACCCCACCTGAGGTTCCGACAGCGACTACAGTTGCCGCCATCATGGAGATGCCCTCTGGAGCACCGATGCCGCTCCCAATTAGGGCCCCCGCAACAGCCCCTGTACCAGCCACGGTCAGTGCCTCCGTCATGTTCCATTCTTGACCTGAACTCAAGATGTTTACTGTATAGAGTCCTAGCCCGGCAACAGCACCAATCGCGCCTCCAATGCCTACACTGATGCACCAAGGGCAATGCCCTGTTGGATCGCTATACTTGATCGGATTCCCGGCGACATACATGTACCTGTTGAGCGCCTGGGAGTCGCCTGGGTTGGGCACGATGCTGTCGGCCGCCAGGAAACGACCGATGAGCGGATCATACCACCTGGCCCCATAATCGTACAAACCAGTGCCCGTCTCGATGCGTTGGCCGGTGTAGCGATACAGCGTCATCTGCCCGCCCGCGTCATAGCGCGTGCCGCCATAGGCGAAGTAGCGCAGCTCGGTCAGCCGCACGCCGCTCGAGTTGGTGGTGATGGCGGTGGAGGTCAGATGGTCGTTGAGCAGGTAGAACGTGTTGCCGCCGGTTCTCATCGCCACGCGCACCGCGCCTGCGTAGTAGTATTTGCGCACGGTGGTGCCGTTGTCGCGCTCGTAATAGTTGCCGATGTAGACGGTCGTCACGCCGCCCACGGTGGCCTTGACGCGCTTGCCGTCACCGTCGTAGACGGAGGTCGCGTTGATCCCGCTGCCGGTGATGCTGGTCACGTGGTTCTCGGTATCGTAGGCCAGGGTGATGTCCTGCGTGCCGTTGACGCGTCGCGTGGCGTTGCCGTTTTGGTCATACCAGTAGCGCTGCGCGCCCGCTATGTGGGTCACGGCGTGTTTGTGCGCTGCGTCGTTGTAGCCCAGCGCCGCGCCCTCGAAGCTGTCGATGTTGCCAGCATTGGTGTAGTTGTAGCTGCGGACGGTGTAGACTCCATTGCTGCCACCCGATGCCTGCGCGGTCAGCAGCCGGTTCAGCGCATCGTAGGTGAAGGTCTGGGTCTGGCTGCCGCCAAAGGCCGCCGCATCCACCACCGTCAGCACGTTGCCCTGGTCGTCGTAGGTGTACGTGACATTCTGCAGGTTGGTGTAGCCGCTGGCGCTGGTTCCGCTCTGCAGCGCGGTCAGCCGGAAGTTCTCGGCCTGAGTGTAGGTGTACTTTTGGCGGACTTGCCCCGTTGCGCTGCCCAGATAGCGGTCTGTCACCTGGCCAAGCGCATTGTAGAGGGTGTCGCCTACGTAGACGCTGGTCCCGCTCACCCCCTTGAGCAGCCCCTGGCTGGTGTAGCTGTGCGCTTCCTGCTGATCGCCGGCCGCCACGGCCCGCCGCCAACACGCCCACTTCGTTGTATCAGCCATGAGGCGCACGGTCGTAAGTCTAGCAGAACGCCGCGCGGTTGTCAATAGTACTCTGGTACTATTTTCAGGACTAGCAACCGCCGTGCCAGTTTCAGATAGGTGATCCTGCTGCGGTTTGTTACCACAGACAGAATGCAGTACAATGCGCCAACTTTCCTTACACAGGAGCATTTCGTGTCCGCCGTTTTCAAGAAACTGAACCTCAAAGACCAGACCGAGATCGTCGTCCTCGACGCGCCGGCCAGCTTCGAGCCGGAGATCGCCGCGCTGGAGGGCGTGGCCGTGCGGCGCAGCCTGGACGACATGGATCGATTGCAGTTCTCGCTGGCCTTCGTCACCCAGCAGGAGCAGATCGACCAGGCCGCCGGCCAGATCGCGCAGAAGGTGGACGGCGACGCGCTGGTCTGGTTCGCCTACCCAAAAGGCTCGTCCAAGCGCTACCGCTGTGACTTCAACCGTGACACGGGTTGGCAGGCGCTGGGCGCGGCTGGCTTCGAGTCGGTGCGCCAGGTGTCCATCGACGAGGACTGGTCGGCGCTGCGCTTTCGCCGCGTCGAATTCATCAAGAAGCTGACCCGCAGCAGCCTGGGCGCAATCAGCCAAGCCGGACAGCAGCGCCTGGCCGCGCAAGAGGAAAAGAGCCCATCATGAGTGCCATCGCCACTGAGCATTTCCAACAAGCCCTCCTCGCCGTGCTGGACGAGACCTTCGACACCGTGCGCGGCATCTATCTGGACCACGGAACGTCGCTGTTCGAGACGCTGGCCGGCATCACGGCAGTGGAGGCGTCGATCCCGGTGGGCGGCAAGTGTGCGACGCTGGCCGCGCAGGTCAAGCACACGGCCTTCTACCTGGACGTGCTGGAGCGGGTCGTGCGCACGCAGGACACCTCGCCGGTGGACTGGGACGAGATCTGGCGCACGGTTGGCGCGGTCAGCGACGACGAGTGGACGGCCATCCAGGCCGAGCTGCGCGCCAGCTACGACCGCGTCGTCCGGTTGATCCATGAGACGCCGGTCTGGCCTGGCGAGCAGGAAATCGGTGGCGCGATTGGTATTATTGCCCACACGGCCTATCACCTGGGCGAGATACGGCAGGCGCTGTGTACGATCCGGTAAGAACGCGACCTGTGCAAATTGCGCATTGAGAACTGTTGGGTTACAATTGAGCCATGATCAAAGGTTTCGTGCACAAAGGGTTGGAGCAGTTCTTTCTCACTGGAAGCAAAGCAGGCATTCAACCCCAGCATGCCGTCCGTCTCCGCCTGATACTGGCTCAGTTACATCAAGCGAGAACTATCGACGACTTGCGGATCCCAACCCTGCGGTTGCATGAACTCAAGGGTGATCGAAAGGGTACTTGGTCGGTGACTGTGCAAGCAAACTGGCGAATCACGTTCTTGTTTGTCGCTGGCGACGTGGATGATGTCAACTACGAAGATTATCATTAAGGGTCAGATACGATGAAAATGTACAACCCTCCCCATCCAGGTGAGATTATCAAGGGGTTGTGGCTTGAGCCAATGAACATCAGCATCACCGATGCAGCGGAGGCGATGGGTGTGAGTCGCAAGACGCTGTCCAAGATCGTCAACGGCAGAGGACGGGTCACGCCGGATATCGCCATCCGCCTCTCCATCAGCTTGGGCAGCAGCCCTGAGAGCTGGTTGGGACATCAGGCTGCCTATGATCTGTGGGAAGCCGAGCAACATCGAGAAAACCTGCGGGCGGTTCCAGTGATTGCGCCGGCGTAGACGGCAGCGCCTAACGACCTGCTCGAGCCCGGTGAATGGAATTCACCGTCTGACACCACGAAGCGGCCACAGCCGCTGGGAGCACGCTCCGCCAGGCCCCGTGGGGCCTTCGCACCGTCATCGCGGTGAATGGAATTCACTCCGCCAGGCCCTGAGGGGCCTTCGTACTGTCATCCCGGTGAATGGAATTCACTCCGCCAGGCCCTGAGGGGCCTTCGTACTGTCATCCAGGGATTTCCAATCCCTGGAAAGAGGCAGGTTGAGCAGCTACGTTCTCGATAAGAATGTGACCAACAGACAGTTGACCGATCTCTCTGTAGAATACGTGTGACAAGAGCGGGCTCGGTCGGCCCCATCCAGGGTGCTTCGCAAAGACCGGCCAAGCAACCGTACCACGATTTTCCAAATCGTGGGCGGCCATCGAGAATGCGATAGGCACGATTTTGGAAAATCGTGCTACGAGATAGTGCGAGAGCGCAATACTTATTCCAGAGGCATGCATGGCAAGAAACATCACTGAACCCGCGTACACCCCTGATATCCAGGCTGCCGAGACCGAGGAGTGGCGCGAGTCGCTCAACTATGTGTTGCAGCAGGGCGGGCCAGAGCGGGTCATCGCCCTGTTCGAGGACTTGAAGAAACACGCAGCCCGGCTGGGCGTCAAGGAGCCGTTCACGGCCAACACGCCCTACGTCAACACCATCCCCCCCTGGGACGAGCCGCGCTTCCCGGGCAACCGCGCGCTGGAGCGGCGCATCAAGAGCCTGATCCGCTGGAACGCGATGGCTATGGTGGTGCGGGCCAACAAGGAGTCGCCCGGCATCGGCGGCCACATCTCGACCTACGCCTCGGCCGCCACGCTGTACGAAGTGGGCTTCAACCATTTCTTCCGCGGCCGCACGGACGACTTCGAGGGCGACATGGTGTTCTTCCAGGGCCACAGCGCGCCGGGCATCTACGGCCGCGCCTTCCTCGAAGGCCGCCTGTCGCAGCAGGACCTGATCAACTTCCGCCGCGAGCTGGCGCCGGAAGGCGGCCTGTCGTCCTACCCCCACCCCTGGCTGATGCCTAACTTCTGGCAGGTGCCGACGGTCTCGATGGGCCTGGGCCCGATCATGGCCATCTACCAGGCCCGCTTCCTGCGCTACCTGGAGGACCGCGGCGTCAAGGCGGCCAAGGGCGCCAAGGTCTGGGCCTTCCTGGGCGACGGCGAGACCGACGAGCCGGAGACGCTGGGCGCGATCTCGCTGGCCGCACGTGAGAAGCTGGACAACCTGATCTTCGTCATCAACTGCAACTTGCAGCGGCTGGACGGCCCGGTGCGCGGCAACGGCCAGATCATCCAGGAGCTGGAGCGCCAGTTCCGCGGCACCGGCTGGAACGCGATCAAGGTCATCTGGGGTAGCGACATCGACCCCTTCCTGGAATCCAAGCACGCCGATCTGCTGATCCAGCGCATGGGCGAGGTGGTGGACGGCGAGTACCAGAAGTACATCGTCGAGGGCGGCGCCTACATTCGCGAGCATTTCTACGGCAAATACCCGGAGCTGCTGGAGCTGGTCAAGGACCTGAGCGATGACCAACTGGCCAAGCTGCGGCTGGGCGGCCACGACCCGCAGAAGGTCTACGCGGCCTATTATCACGCGTTCAACCACAAAGGCGCGCCCTCGGTGATCCTGGCGCGCACGGTCAAGGGCTACGGCCTGGGCGAGGCCGGCGAGGGCAAGAACATCACCCACAGCCAGAAGAAGCTCAACGAGGCCGAGTTGGTGCAGTTCCGCGCCCGCTTCGACATCCCCCTGTCCGAGGAGGAGGTGACGCACGCGCCCTTCTTCCGGCCGGCCGACGACAGCCCGGAGATGCAGTACCTGCAAGAACGGCGACGCGCGCTGGGCAGCTACCTGCCGCGGCGCATCGGGCAGGTCGATCCGCTGCCCACGCCGGGCGATGACCTGTTCCAGGAGTTCTACGAGGGCACCGAGGGCCGCGAGGTCAGCACCACCATGGTCTTCGTGCGCATCCTGGGCAAGCTGCTGCGCGACAAGGGCCTCGGCAAGCACGTGGTGCCCATCGTGCCCGACGAGGCGCGCACCTTCGGCATGGAGGCGCTCTTCCGCCAGGTGGGCATCTACGCCTCCAGCGGCCAGCTCTACGAGCCGGTGGACTCCGACAGCCTGCTCTACTACAAGGAAGACAAGACGGGCCAGATCCTGGAGGAGGGCATCACCGAGGCCGGCGCCATGTCGTCCTTCATCGCCGCGGGCACGGCCTACGCTACCTACGGCATCCCCACGCTGCCCTTCTACATCTACTACTCCATGTTCGGCTTCCAGCGCATCGGCGACCTGGCCTGGGCCGCGGCCGACATGCGCACGAGGGGCTTCCTGGTGGGCGCCACGGCCGGCCGCACCACGCTGGCCGGCGAGGGCTTGCAGCACCAGGACGGCCACAGCCACCTGCTGGCCTACTCGATCCCGACGGTGCAGGCTTACGATCCAGCCTTCGCCTACGAACTGGCGGTGATCATCCAGGACGGCATCCGCCGCATGGTGGCCGAGCACGAGGACATCTACTACTACCTGACGGTGGGCAACGAGAACTACGCCATGCCGCCCATGCCGGCCGGCGACGGCGTGCGCGCGGGCATCCTGCGCGGCCTGTACCGGGTGCGTCCCACTGACCGGCCCGACGCGCCGCTGCGCGCGCAACTGCTGGGCAGCGGCTCGATCCTCAACGAGGCGCTCAAGGCGCAGGGCATCCTGGCCGAGCGCTACGGCGTGGGCGCGGACGTGTGGAGCGTCACCAGCTACAAGGAGCTGCGCCGCGATGCGCTAGAGGCCGAGCGCTGGAATCTGTTCAACCCAGGCCAGCCGGCGCGTACCCCCTACTTCACCGCGGCCTTGCAGAACACGCCAGGGGCGATCGTGGCTGCCTCGGACTACGTCAAGACGCTGCCCGACTCGCTGGCCCGCTGGGCGCCGCGGCCGCTGGTCTCCCTGGGCACCGAGGGCTTCGGCCGCAGCGAAAGCCGCGACCGCCTGCGCGACTTCTTCGAGGTCGACGCGCGCTACATCACCCTGGCCGCGCTGACCTCGCTGGCCCGCGACGGCAAGCTGCCGCAGTCCACCGTCGAGCAGGCCGTGCGCGATTTGGAGATCGATCCGCAGAAGCCGAATCCGTTGCGAGCATAAGGTAAACGGTGAACGGTAAACGGTGAACAGCCCGCTTACCGCTTACCGCTTACCGATCATCGACCACCGATCACCGGAGGAACTAACGTGTCATTCGAGTTCAAGCTGCCCGAACTGGGCGAGAATATTGCGACGGCGACGATTGTCGGCGTGCTGGTCAGTGTGGGCGACCAGATCAAGCCGGGTCAGGCTGTGCTGGAGCTGGAGACGGACAAGGCCGTGCTGGAGGTGCCGTCGGACGTGGGCGGCACGGTGACAGCCGTGCATGTCAAGAGCGGCCAGGAGATCGGCATCGGCCAGTTGCTGCTGACGCTGGAGGAGGCCGGAGCGGCTGAAGCCGCCGCTACGAGCCAGGCCGCGCCTGCCCAGCCAGCGGCGCCGGCAGCGCCAGCAGCCGAAACGCCGGTAGTGGCGGCTTCAGCCGCTCCGGCGGCTGCACCTGCACCCGAACCCGTGCAGCCGGCTCCGCCGGCCCCTGAGCCGGCTGCGCCGGGCGAAGCGGCTGCGGCCGCGCCGTCGGTACGGCGCTTTGCGCGCGAGCTGGGCGTGGAGGTGGCCGATGTGGCCGGCAGCGGGCCGTCGGGCCGCGTCACGATGGACGATGTCAAAGCCCACGTGCGGGCCGGGGCCGCCAAGTCAGGGCCGCGCGCTGCTGCGCCGGCGGCCGCGCCGCTGCCCGATTTCAGCAAATGGGGCCCGGTGCAGCGCGAGAAGATGAGCAACGTGCGCCGCGCCACCGCTCGCAACATGGGCCAGTCCTGGCCGACCATCCCCATGGTCACCCAGTTCGACAAGGCCGACATCAGCGAGCTGGAGCAACTGCGCGCCCAGTTCGGCAAGCGGGCCGAGGCGGCCGGCGGCAAGCTGACCCCCACCGCCATCATCCTCAAGGTCGTCGCGGCGGCGCTGAAGCGCTTCCCGCAGTTCAACGCCAGCATCGACATGGCCAGCGAGGAGATCGTCTACAAGCAGTACGTCCACATCGGCGTGGCCGTGGACACCGACCGCGGCCTGCTGGTGCCGGTGCTGCGCGACGTGGACCAGAAGAACGTGATCCAGCTTTCGGTAGAGCTGGGCCAGATCGCCCAGAAGGCCAGGGACCGCAAGCTGGGCCTGGAGGACATGCAGGGCGGCTGCTTCACCATCTCCAACCTGGGCGGCATCGGCGGCACGGGCTTCACGCCGCTGGTCAACGGGCCGGAGGTAGCCATCCTGGGCGTGTCGCGCGGCAGCACAGAGCCGGTTTTCATCGATGGCCAATTCCAGCCCCGCCTGATGATGCCCCTCTCGCTGACCTACGACCACCGCCTGATCGACGGCGCCGACGGCGCACGCTTCCTGCGCTGGGTGTGCGAGGCGTTGGAGAAGCCGTTTTTGTTGATGCTGGAAGGGTGAGGCGGAAGGGACACAGAGTTCACGGAGGAGACACAGAGGACGCAGAGAAGAAGAGGAACACATGGAGCTTGCTTAGGCCAGCAAAGCGCTGGACTGCGAGCCAGCAATTGCCAGCGCGCAGAACAGTCCGCCCTCTGCGCTCTCTGTGTCTCCTCCGCGTCCTCTGTGTCCTGTCTTTCCCCCTATCTCGCGCTGCATGTAGCTTGCCACTGCGGTCTCGCATAGTGGACTAAGGACAATAAGCAATGACTGATACTCTCGTTACTACTCAAGTTTTGGTTCTCGGCGGCGGGCCCGGCGGGTATCCGGCGGCGTTCAAGGCGGCCGATCTGGGGCTGGACGTGACGCTGGTGGACATGGAGAAGAACCCCGGCGGCGTCTGTCTCTACCGCGGCTGTATCCCCTCCAAGGCGCTGCTGCACGCGGCCAAGGTGCTGAACGAGGCGCGCGAGGCGGCCGAGCTGGGCATCATCTTCGGCGAGCCGACCATCGACCTGGACCAACTGCGCCGCTTCAAGGACAAGGTGGTGGGCCAGCTCACTGGCGGCGTGGGCATGCTCTCCCGGCAGCGCAAGGTGCGCTTCGTCCAAGGCCGCGGCCAGTTCGTGGACGCCCACACGCTGGCCGTCACCCACGCCGACGGCAACACGTCGCAGGTGCAGTTCGAGTACGCCATCATCGCCACCGGCTCGCGGCCCACGGTGATCCCGGCCTTCGACATCGGCTCCGAGCGTATCATGGACTCCACGTCGGCCCTGGCGCTGCCGGAGATCCCGGAGACGCTGCTGGTGGTCGGCGGCGGCTACATCGGCCTGGAGCTGGGTAGCGTCTACGCGGCGCTGGGCAGCAAGGTCACGGTGGTGGAGATGCTGCCGCGCATCCTGGCCACCGGGGACGAGGACCTGGTGCAGGTGCTGGCCAAAGCGTTGAAGGAGCGCTTCGCAACCATCATGGTCAGCACGGCCGTGTTGGGCATGGAGGAGGTCGAGGGCGGCATCCGCGTGCGCTTCCGCGGCCTGGACGGCGAGCCTTTCGAGGATACCTTCACGCGCGTGCTGGTGTCAGTAGGCCGCAAGCCCAACTCGGCCGGCATCGGGCTGGAGGCATTGGGCATTGCCGCGGATGGCAAGGGCTTCATCCCCGTCGACGCGCAACGGCGCACGGTCGTGCCGCACATCTTTGCCGTCGGCGACATCGCGGGTGAGCCGATGCTGGCCCACAAGGCCACGCGCGAGGGCCACGTGGCGGCCGAGACCATCGCCGGCCACCCGACCGCCTTTGACCCCATGGCTATTCCCGCGGTCGTGTTCACCGATCCCGAGGTCGCCTGGGCCGGCCTGACCGAGATGGAGGCGCAGGCGCAGAAGCGGCCGGTGCGTGTGGCCCGCTTCCCCTGGGGCGCTTCTGGCCGGGCCACCACCATCGGCCGCAGCGACGGCCTTACCAAGCTGATCATCGACTCAGTCAACGAGCGCGTGCTGGGCGTGGGCATTGTCGGCACCAACGCCGGCGAGCTGATCTCCGAGGGCGTGCTGGCCATCGAGATGGGCGCCACGGCCGCCGACCTGGAGCTGACCATCCACCCGCACCCAACGCTCTCGGAGACGGTGATGGAGTCGGCCGAGGCGGTGTCAGGCCAGAGCACGCACGTTTATAAGCGCAAGTAGCCATGGCATTGCGAGGCCCCGCGTCCCGCGTGGGCGGTGTTGGGAAGCGGAGTAACTTGTGCGTGTCATGCTGAGGTCTGCCGAAGCATCCCGGTGTCTGCCTGCGGAAGATGCTTCGCCAAGCCTCAGCATGACACGAGCAATGACGTTTCTGGTTGGCCGCCCGCGACGAAGCATATCCAAGTAGCGCCAGAACGCTTCGCCTTGCCTCCCTAGAAAATCCCACGCCGGGACGCTTCGGCGGACCTCAGCATGACACGCCGGGAGTTTCTTGAGCCGGTGCATCCTGCTGCGGCGGGATGAGATACTCGCTATGACCGTGCGCTGGAGACTGTTCTTGACGTTTCACTATCGAGCTATCCCACGGTTGGGGGCGATGCTGTCATTACTCATGCTCACCGCCCTGCTGGCCGGCTGTTCGGCCTTCCAGCCGGAACCGACGGCCACAGCTACGCCGACCGAGACAGCCACGCCGACGCTGACGCCATCACCGACGGCGACGGCCAGTCCGACGGCCACAGCTACTGCGACCAGCACGCCGACGGCTACGGCCACGCCAACCGCTACTGCCACTTCGACGCCGACGGCCAGCTCGACCATCACAGCCACAACCGCGCTGACGCCAACCACGGCTGTCACCGTGTCCGCGGCTAAGACCACCGTCACCCCCATTGTGCCTGGCGGGCCTTGGCCGACGCCCGACGCGTCGCTGGCCAGCGACCACTACTGGCTGGGGCGGCCGACCGGGCCGAGCACGACGCAGTGGGCCAGTCCCTTCTATCCCTACGGCAGCACTGGCCAGGGCCAGTACCTGCTGCACCACGGCGCGGACATCGGCAACCCGCTAGGCACGCCGCTGCTGGCGCCGGCCGACGGCGTCGTGGTTTTTGCCGGCTCGGACAGCCAGGTCCCGGTTGGGCCCACCACCGACTTCTTCGGCAACGCGGTGATCATCGAGCTGGACCGGCGCTACAACGAGCAGCCGGTGTTCGTACTGCTGGGCCACATGAATCGCGTCGACGTGCAGGTGGGCCAGCGGGTGACACGCGGCCAGCGTGTCGGCGAAACCGGCAGCACCGGCATCGCCCTGGGGCCGCATGTCCACGTGGAAGTACGCGTGGGCGAGAACGACTACGACCACACGCGCAACCCGGAGTTCTGGCTGGAGCCGATGCCAGGCCACGGTACCGTTGCCGGACGCATTCTGACTGCCGATGGCCGCCACTTACCCAATGCCCCCATCCTCTTTTACCCTGGACCCGACTTTAACTCGCCCCGCTATTATGTATTTACGTATGTCGATGCCATGGGCCTGATCTGGCCCGACGACGCCTGGGGCGAGAACTTCCTGCTGGCCGACCTGCCGGCCGGGCCGTACAAGGTCGAAGTATCGGTCAACGGCAAAGTGTATTATGTCGATGTCGTTGTCGAGGCAGGCCGAACGACGTGGATGGAGTTGCGGGTGGAGTAATGCATCGAAACTTGACCGCTGCCCCAGACCGGCCTGAGCCGGAGAGAGATTCGTAACGCAATCCGCTGGATTGCGAGCGAGACGTCTCATCACTGTGCAATCCGGCGGATTGCGTCACGGTGCAATCCGGCGATTGCGTCACGGTTAGTCCTGTATGCCAAACCAGCGGGCGGTCAAGGTATCGAGAGTGCCGTCCGCTTGCAGCGCCTGGAGAGCCTTACTCACCTGCGCCTGCAATACAGGCGCTCTGCGCGGCAGAACGATCACGTAGGGATCGGAGACAACAACCTGGGAAGAGATCTGGACGCCGGAGTTGGCGGCAGCGAACTGCAACGCGCTGATACGGTCGACCAGCGCGGCGTCGGCCTGCCCCTCGGCCACGGCCAGCAGCGCAGCCTCAGGGGTGTCGCCGGGCAGCAGGACGAGATCGGGGAAGCGCTGGCGCAGCAGCCGGGCCTGCACGTCCCCCTCGGAGCCCCACTCCACGGCCAGCCGCCGGCCGGCCAGATCGTCGACCGAAGCGACAGCAGCGCTGCCGGCCGGCGTCACCAACACCAGCCCGGCCTCGAAGTAGGGGTCGGAGAAGGCCACATCTTGCGTGCGCTCCGGCTGATAGGGCAGAGCCGAGATAGCGCTGTCGAGGCGGCCGGCTTGCACCGCGTCCACCAGGCCGTCGAAACCGATGCCTTCGATCTGCGCCTCCACGCCCCACTGCGCAGCGATGGCCCGGGCCAGATCCACGTCGAAGCCTACCGGCCGGCCAGCCTCGTCCAGGTCCTCAAAGGGGGGGAAGCTGGGATCCATGCCCACCAGCCACCGTCCACTGGTCTGAATATGCTCCCAAGTTCGGTCGCGCGCAAGGCCGACGGTCTGCCACAGCAGCAAGATCGCCGCCAGTCCAATGACAATTGCGACGGCCAAAACCAGCCAGCCGCGGCGCGCCTTAGCCATCTTTGCCCTGGGCATAGCGCTGCGCCTCCAAATAGATCGGCTTAGGCTGGAAATCGGGCGTCACAAAGGTAAAGTAGTCCTGGTAGGTGCGAGCCGGCGCGGGGAAGCGGAAGGCCCACAGCGCCACGGCATCCAGCCAGGGCCACTCCTGCAGCGCCTTTTCATAGGCGCGCAGGGTGTACTCGATGCGCTGGCCGGGCCGAACTGCGCGCGTCCAGCGGGGGTGGTCATTCCAGCCGCCCTCCGTAATCATGATCGGCTTGGCGCCGTCGCCGTTGCGCACCATGATCTCGCGCAGCAGCTCGGTGCGAGCAAAGTTGATCGCGTCGGCCGCGGCCGGCTCGTCGGGTGAAAACTTGCCGCCGTAGGCGTGCGCAGCCAGGATGTCGAAGTAGGGCGCGGCGCCGGCGTCGTACATGGCCTGAAGGTAGGCCAGGTCGTCCATGCCCCACTCGCTGCCGGGCGGGGCCAGCGTCGGCGCCAGCGCGCCGCCCAGCACCACCACGTTGGGGTTGGCCTCTTTGGCGCGTGCGTAGGCCACGCGCAGCATCTCGACGTAGCTGGCCGGGTCCACCGGCCGGTAGCCCCACTCCAGGCTCAGGTTGGGCTCGTTCCAGATGATGATGTGACTGACAGTGGCGCCGTAACGCTGGACAAACTGATAGACGTAGTCGCCGAAGGCCGCGTAGTTGTCTCCCTCAAGGTAGAGCGGCGATGTGTCCTTGGGTCGCGCCCACTGGGGTACGAAGCCCAGGCGGGCGATGACCTGCAGGCCCTGCGCGCTGGCGTGACGGATCACCATGTCGCTGTGTTCCCAGCGCTCCTGGCCCGGCCGGTCTGGCTCGACGTAGGCCCACGGGAAGTATTCGACGATCCACGGCGCGCCCATCTCCCGCACCATCTCCAGGGTGCGCTTGATCTTCCACTCCTCCACCTCATCGGTCAGGCGAGTGTGAACGCCCATCTTGGGGTTGACGGTGACAACGGTCTGCTGGGGGCCGACCGTCACCGATCGCTGGCGCAGGACGATCACGACCACAGCCAGCAAGGCCAGCAAGGCCAGCAGCGCCAGCAGGAGTTTGCGGTAACGGCGCAGAGCTGACAGAGCTTGCTCGACATGGTAGCGGATACGAAAGCCTGACACGACGAAAGAAGCGCCTCCGGAGAAGTGCTGGTTTGCAGACCCAGTGGGTGTGTACCAGGGTTAGGAGCGAAGAAGCTCGACTTCTGCGAGAAGTCGAACTTCTGGGCAGGCTGGCATTATAGCACGGCCCCCGATCTCCCAACAATCGCGGGCCGGTTCGATCAGGCCGACTCGCCTGTCCTCAGAACCGGCGAGCCGGGGGGCGCAGTGCTGCGCGTAGACCGGCCAACGTAGGTGCGTGGCAAAAAAAGCAGCGAGGACAGACACGTCGTCTGTCCTCGCCATCGCGCACTCCTTCCCCGGCAGCGCGATCGGTTGGTTTCCCGGCCTGATGGGCCGCAGTGTGTCGCCTCACTGCAAGCCCAAACCAACCTCTTGTGAAAAAAGTATAGCATAGGCCGTGCAGGATTGCTATCCGTATCAATACGTAGATTTCATTACAATACGATGACAATCTGCTACGTTTCGATTGGCAGCAGGCCTCGACGCAGGGCAAAGCGGATCACGTCCGCTTGCGACTCAAGTTCCAGTTTGCGCATCATGTTGGCGCGGTGGGTTTCGACCGTGCGCCGGCTCAATCCCAGGTTGGCCGCGATTTCGGCGTTCGTCTGGCCTTTGGCGACCCATGCCAGCACCTGCCGCTCGCGCGCCGACAGCTTCTCCAACGGGTCAATAGGCGTCGCCGAGGACATGCGCAGGTACTCACGCACGCCCGCCTCGTCGATGCCAGGACTCAAATGGCGCTGCCCATGGGCGGCTGCCCGCACGGCCAGGACTAGCTCGCGAACATCAGCTTGCTTGACGACGTAGCCAATCGCGCCCCGCCGCAGCGCCTCGGCCACATAGGCGACGTTGTTATGCATCGATAGCACCACCACCTGGGGGGAGGGGAGCGATTGGCGCGCCCGCTGAATCAGATCCAACCCCACCAGATCAGGCATGGTCAGATCAGCCACCAACACGTCGGGACGCAGACGCTGCACCAGGAGCAGCGCCTGGGCGCTGTCATCGCAGTCGCCTACCACCAGAATATCGTTCTGTTCCTCCAGCAAGGTGCGCACCCCCTGGCGAACAATGCCGTGGTCATCGGCCAACACAACGCGGATCATGGCGCCTACCACCCTTTACGGACGACGCGCTCCAGCCAGCGGCAGCAGCGCCGTCAGACAGGCGCCTCCATCCGGCCGGGCGTCAATGAACAGCTTACCTGCCAGCAGGCGTACCCGCTCCTGCATACCTCGCAAGCCGCTGGTATTGTTGCGGCTCAAAACCAAATCGGGATCAAATCCCAATCCCTTGTCTTCGATCTGGACGCTGATGGTCGCCGAGTTGGCCCACAGTCGCACTGAGGCAGTCTGCACGTGGGCGTGGCGGGCGACATTGGTCAGCGCTTCCTGCACGATGCGAAAGATGGCGGTCTCGATTTCGACTGTGAAACGCCGCTCGATGCCATGTCGCTCGAACGCGACCTGCAAGCCGTACTGCTGGGCAATACGGTCAAAAAACCACAACAGCGTGGGCAGCAATCCCAGGTCATCCAGCATGGGCGGCCGCAGGTCCAGCGACATGCGGCGCACTTGCTCGGCCAATTCCTCGACCAGCCGCCGTGTTTCCGCCAGTTGCAGCACCTGGTCCTGCGCCCCAGCCCGCGATGCGAGATCGAGGCGAATGTTGAGCGCCGTCAGCGTTTGGCCCACCTCGTCGTGCAGTTCACGGGCGATCGCGCGCCGTTCGGTTTCCTGCACCTGCACCAGGCGCCTTGACAGTTCTTCCAGATGGTGGGCGTTGGCGCGCAAGACTTGCTCCGCCTCTACCAGCGCTGAGATGTCGTAGGCTGTGATAACCCAGGCAGTCTTGCCCTGTTGATCAAAGGGACTCCAGTCGACTTGAATCCACCTGTCAGCGCCGTGTCTGGTTGTGATCTGCAGCTTCAGGTCAGACACCGACTCGCCACGGGCCATCCGTTCGTAGGCTCGCTGCATGGTTTCAACAGAATCGCGGTGCAGCATGCTCCAAAAATCGGTCTCCTGCATCTCCTCTTTGCTCAAACCGGTCAATTTAGAAGCGGCAGGATTGGCATAGACCACGCGGTCATCGATGTGAACGGTTATGCTGGCAGGCGAAACCTGGGCCAGCGTACGAAACCGAGCCTCGCTTTCCCGCAGCGCCTGCTCGATCTCCTTGCGCGCCGTGATGTCGATCGCCGTGCCCAGCACAGCCGGCTGCCCTTGGTATTCGATGGTGATACCAGAATACTGCAACCAGCGGGTCTCGCCTTCCTTGGTCAGGATAGCAACTTCATATTGGGAATCGATTGGTTGCCCTTGCTGCCGCGCCAAACCACGTTCCCGCACCAGATCGCGAAAGTCAGGGTGCAGGATTTGCCAGAAGGGCATAGCCACCAGCTCATGGTAGTCGAAACCGGTGATCCGGCAAGCGGCTGCGTTGACGTGGATGTTATAGGCGCCACGAAACAGAAATATGGCGGCTTCCGTAGTTTCGGCCAAGCTGCGGAAGAGCGCCTCGCTCTCGCGCAGCGCTGCCTCCGCCGCGGTGCGATCGGTGATATCGCGAAAAGCCACCTGGATCACCGAACGCTCTGCCAGGTTTAGGTAACCGCTGGCGATCTCCAGGTCCACCTGCCGGCCGCTGGCCAGCTCCAGGCGTTCGTGAAAGAACTCAGGTTGGACCGCTGCTGCAACCACGCCCCGAAAGTAATCGCGTATCTCACGACGCCGGCTGCGCTGCACAAATTCCAGCACCGAACGCCCAACCAGGTCCCGTGCATCGGCGACATCGAGAATGCAGGCGGCGGTGTGGTTGGCCAGAAAAACTTCACCGCTTTCAGGCTCCACGAGGCAAACCCCTACCGGCAGCAGGTTGAGCATTCTTCGATAGTCGAGGTGTCCATCCAAAAGCAGGTCGTCGAACCCCCAGGTTCTCGGCGTGGTAAGCTCCACACTATTGCCGGCAGGATCGCGAAAGTAGAGCGACTTGCCGCCTCTCGGCCAGGCAATCTCCGCCTCGACTACCACGTTATGTTCGTGCAGGTGCTCCCGCCAGGCGTCGATTGACTGCGGCGCCATGGCGAAGGCCACGTGACCAGGGCCCAACGCGCCGTGGGCTGGCACGAAGCCAGCAGTCTGTCGGGTTTGAGAAGGATTGAACAGCAGCAGCACGGCGTCGCCACAGCGGAAGAAGACGTGACGCTCATCGACGCGTGCAAACGCCTCCAAGCCACAGACATCGGCGTAAAATGCCGCTGTCTCGACCAGATTCTCGGCGTACAAGCAGGTCTCCAGTACTCGTTCGGCTTGCATACTGCCTCCTCAAGCCCACGCAGGCAGAGTTGGCCGTGACAACGGTGAGCAACATTCTATGCGCTGCCGGCGCCGCGTGGTATCATAATTGTACTGCAAAACCGCGCAGATGAAAATCGGCTTTTACCATGCAAGAAAACGACCCAAACTACCCTACTGTGCTGCGTTGCCAGGCCTGCAACGCAGCACATCCCTTGTCCCTGCCCATCTGGGCCTGTCCGTGCGGCGGTCTGCTGGATGTAGACATGCCGGCCAGTTTCCCGTGGGAGACCATGCGCCGACGGCCGGCCGGCCTGTGGCGCTACCGCGAGGCGCTGCCGCTGCCGGCCGCGGCTCGACCGGTCAGTTTGGGTGAAGTACGCACGCCGCTGTTGGCGGTGGAAGACACAGCCAGCCGGCTGCACCTCAAGCTCGACTTCCTCTTTCCCACAGGCTCCTTCAAAGATCGCGGCGCGGCCGTGATGTTGACCCAGATTCGGCATTTGGGCGTAACCCATGTGGTAGAAGATTCGTCTGGAAATGCAGGCGCGGCAGTCGCAGCCTACGCGGCGGCGGCCGGCATTTCGGTCAGCATCTATGCGCCGGCCAGCGCGCCGCCGGCCAAGACCGCGCAGATCACGCTTTACGGCGCCCAATTGGTGCAGACGCCCGGCCCGCGCTCGGCTGCCAGCGAGGCAGCGCAGCGAGCGGCTGCTGGCAGCTACTACGCCAGTCACGTCTGGAACCCCTTCTTTTTGGAGGGCGTCAAGACGGTGGCCTTCGAAATCTGGGAGCAGCTGGGCCAGCAAGCGCCCGACTGGGTGATCACGCCCGTGGGCCACGGCACGATGCTGCTGGGGCTGTACAACGGCTTCCACTACCTGCGGCAGGCCGGCGTGATCCAGCGGCTGCCGCACATTGTCGGTGTGCAGGCAGCGGCCGTAGCCCCGCTCGCCGCGGCCATGAACCAAGAGACGACCGTCCTGCCCCAAGTTGCAGCCGGCGATACGCTGGCAGATGGCATCGCGATCGCTCAGCCGCTGCGCTGGCGGCAGATTCTGGCGGCTGTGCATGCCACCGGCGGCCAAATCGTCACCGCGGCCGAGGAGGAGATCATGCAGGCTGTGGTAACTTGGGCCCGGCGCGGCATTTTAATGGAACCCACGTCTGCCACAGCGCTGGCCGCCTACGCAGCGTTGAGCCGTAACGGGCTATTCGGACGCTCGGCCACCGTAGTCGCGCCGATCACGGGTTGCGGAGTCAAATCCGCAGCGCAGATTCTGCTTTAGAACTTGACGAAACCTGAGGCGTCAGGTATACTTCCAACGGATTAGGCGATTCGCTTCAGTACGCTATTGATAGACTGAACCGCATCATTCTGTCGGAGTAGGGAAGGGCTGTCCCAGTGGCTACATATCTTCCTGTTTTCCGTCGCCCCCCGCCGCCGACGCTGGCAGTCTCCTGGCTCCCCGGCTCCTTTGCATTGCTCACTTGTTCGTGTCTTCCCCAGATGGCATTCTATCTTCCGAAGGCAGATGTGAGGAGAGTTTTTCTACATAAGCCAGACGCAATGAACGCGTCAAACCCATAGCACACATAGGAGGTGCGTACCATGCGATTCTTCAAGGTTGTGGTTCTTACGGTGATTGCGGCACTGCTGTTGAGCGCTTGCGGCGCGGCAACGGTTCCGAGCACAGATGAGACGACGGACAGCGGACAACGCTTCCTCATCTCTTTGCCGCGACTGGTTGTCGACGTCGACGAGCAGGGCCAGGCATCAGTCAACGGGCTGAGCATCGATGCGGTCAACCAGATCATTCCTGGCGCTCCGCTGCCCGATATGGCCGTCAATCCTTTTTACGTCGATTGGATGACCAACACCAACATCCAGCATTTGGAGTTCGCCAGCACGGACAAGGGCGTCTTCATCTTTGCTAACGGTGAGCCGCTGCCTTATCTGGCTTGGGATGGCGACTCGCTGGCCAACCTGGGCACCGTAGCGGGTATCGCCAACCTACCCTATGGCAACCTGATCAGCAAGCTGGTGCCGATCGTGCAGCGCACCGGACTCAACATTGTCATGCGCTTCCCCATGCAGGCGGACGCCGCCCCAATTGCAGTCCGTGATCCCAGTGTCGCGCCTGAGGCGATGGCGCCGGTCACGGAAGAAACTGCGCCGTCCTTCGTCACCCGCATCGACGTCAACTACGACGCCAACGGTGTCCCCACCATCGCCGGTATCAGCAGCCGTGATCTGGCAGAAGCGGGTGTATTCCTGCCCATCGAGCTGACGCCTGATCTGCTGGCCCAACTCAAGGGCAACGGCGTCCAAGAAATCCGTTTCGTCACCGGCCCCAACGGCGTTTCCATCACTGTCAACGGCGAGGCTCTGCCGCAGATCGCCTGGAATAGCGCTCTGCTGACCAACGGCGCCGACCTGTACGCCCAAATGAACCCGGACAGCCCGTACATTGCCCTGGCCAAGCTGCTGCTGCCGGAGATGTCCAACCTGGACATCGACCTGCGCATGACCTTGGAATAACAGGGCTAACGTCCCTGTTAGAAGGAGTGAGGATCGTGAAAAGTCGCTATCAGGGGCTGCGCGGTTTTGGAACGTTAGCTCTGATCATCGCCTGGATCCTGTTGATCCTGGGCATCCTGGCCGGCATCGGCGCCTGGCTGGGCATCAATTCGCTGGCCACCGCCTTGGACCTGTCAAACGTGGGCTGGTCGATCTTTGCGGCTATCCCTGGGGTGCTGTTCGGCCTCCTGGGCTTCATCCAGTTCTACATCATCGGCAAGGTTTTGCACCTGCTGGTAGACCTGGACAACACGACGCTGAACGTGCAGGAAAAAGTCCAATCGCCAGCAGCGTCGGCTGCTTCTGGGGATGCAGGCGCCGAGATCTCGGGCGAACTGAAGCGCCAGGCCAAGCTAATCGCTTCTAACCTGGAGGCGACCCAGAGCCTGCAACAGCAAATCGGCTCGTTGCAAGCCAGGGCTGTCGGGCTACCTGCGCCGACAGCGGCTCCCGTCAAGACCGTGGTCGAAGAAACTGTCAGCGAAGCGGCCGAATAGATCAGCACATGCCGCCACAGGCAAGTTCGCAGCGGATTCGGTGTGCAACCGGACGCCTGTCTGGCGACCCCCGCTGGTTCTATAACTTTCTACCGCCAACGTAGTTACCCGGCGAGGCTCTATTCACTTCCGGAATAGGGCCTCGCTTTTTCGTTCGATGACTTGCGCAATCGATCCCAATCTGGTAGAATGCGGCTAACGTAACCGGTCCAGATGGTCCGATCGTGCTCAGTTCATCACTCACGAGGAAGCTATGCTCAAACTCAACGGCAAACAATGGGCGCTCATTGCGGGATGCTTTGCCATCGCCGCCGTCGTCAACTACTTCGTCTGGCTTTTTGCCATGGGCAAGCCCGGCCAGATCGGCCCTGTCTATCACCTCCTGGCCACTCTCAGTCTGGCCTGCGCGTTCATCATTATCGGTGACCGGATTGCCAAGACAAACATCTACAAATAGGCGTGCATGGCGCTTGGTCAGTTTGGGCGCCATGCGCTGGCGCGGATAACGAGGCGCCATCCCCATGTCAGCTTTGACTCCACTGGCCTTGCTGGCCTATCTGCTCATGTTCGTGGGCTTGATTGGCAGCGTGCTGCCGCTCGTGCCTGGTCCGATTTTCATCTGGTTGGGTGCGTTGCTGTGGGCCGCCAACGATGGCTTTCAGGCCATTGGCTGGCCCACGCTGCTTTTCCTGGGGGCGCTGACCATTCTGGCCTGGTCCAGTGACCTGCTGCTGACGGCGCTATTCAGCCGGCGGAACGGAGCCAGTTGGAAGGCCATCCTGGGCGCCATCCTGGGCGGATTCGTAGGCGGCATCTTTTTCGGCGGATGGATTCCGGTTGTTGGCACGCTGGTAGCCACGGTGGTAGGGGCGGTCGCCGGCATGGTGCTCATGGAAACCATCGACAAGCGCGACCTGCGGGTGGCCGTCCACGCAACGCGGGGCTACGTGGTGGGTGTGTTGGCCTCCAGTGCCTTGGAAGCCGCACTGGCGCTGGTGATGATCCTGATCTTCTTCTGGCAGGCGTTTCTGTAATCAGACCCTCCCGATCGACCGAAAAGCACGACAACAAAGACGGTGGCTGCTTCAGCGTCATTGCTGAAGCAGCCACCGTCTTTGTCTGCCTGTACCCCCAGCTGGACTCGAACCAGCGCACCCGGCTCCGGAGGCCGGCGCTCTATCCTCTGAGCTATGGGGGCAAGTACGGCCAGAGTGTACCACAACTCCCGCTGGCTGGCAAGCTGGCGAGTTTTGCTGACGACATGAAAGCGGTTATAATAGCGAAAATCGCCGCCAGACCGAGCCACTCATCAGCGCCTCCTATGAAATCAACATCGAACACCGCGACTGCCTTGCTTTGGGCCTTGTCCATCCTACTGATTCTGGCTGGCGCCAGCCTGGCCCTGGTAGGTTGGCAGCAGAATGGGGTGTCGGGACAAGGCAACCCGGCCTTCGTGCCGGGACTTGTCGCCCAAGCGCTTGACCCCACCCCGGAGAGCACGCCCGGCCTCAGTCCGCTGGCAACGCCCACCGATCCCGCTCGACCCACGCCGGGCAGCAGCGCCGCTCTGCCGCTGGCCGCGCCGCCCGCCTTGGCCGTTGCCCTGCCCGACCCTCTGCCGCCCGCCCTGGCCGATCCGATCCTGCGTTGGATTGTCCAGCAGCCGGGCGCGCGGGTCATCACCGACACAGAACAGGCCGACATCTGGATCACCCTGCAGCCAGACGGCGACCTGTTGGCCGAGCGCATCTACGTTCCAGTGGGGCGCTTTGCCACGCTGAGCGACGAAATCTCGGCCGTCGATCTGCTGGCGCAATGGCTGGGCGCGCCCGGTCCGGGCATGGCGCCGCTGGCCGTCGACGCCGATGCCTATGCCGGGCTGAGTTTGTTGTGGGGACCGCCGGCCCAGGTGGAACTGCTGCCCGATACAGCCGCTGTGGCAGGCGCGCTGGAACCCTACCCGGCCCGGCTGGGCGTGCTGCCGTTCGATCGGTTGGCGCCTCAGGTCAAGGCATTGACGATGAGCGGCCTGGATCCCACCGATAATGGCTTCGACAGCAGCCAATATCCCTTGACAGTGCGCTTCTACCTGAACGCCAGGCCTGACGCGCAGCAAGCCGCGGCCGAATTGAAGGAAGCAGTGCAGCAAGCTGGCCAGCAGACCAATCGCGATCCCAGCAAGCTGACCGTGCTGGTCATGACGGGCGTGACGGCCATGGCCCGCATGACTGCGCTGCGCATGGAGCAGAACGGCTACGATTACCCGGCTGCTATGGTAGGTCCAGTGCTGTCCAAGGCCGACATCACGCACATCAGCAACGAAATTCCTTTCATGCCCGATTGCCAGGTAAACGCCAGCGAGAATAATCTCCTGCTGTGCTCCAAGCCAGAGTATCTGGAGGCGCTGCGAGCCGTGGGGGTAGACATCGTCGGGCTGACCGGCAATCACCTGAACGACTTCGGCAAGGACGCCAACCTCTGGTCGCTACAGTTCTATCAGGATGAAGACTTGCCCACCTATGGCGGCGGACGCAACCTGGAGGAGTCGCTGCGGCCGCTCTTGGTCGAGCACAACGGCAACCGGCTGGTCTTTCTGGGCGCCAACCAGTTCGGACCGGACTTTGCGTGGGCCGACACGGACTGGCCCGGCTCGGCGCCTTACGACCAGACGCAGATGAGCCAGGCCATCGCCGACGCGCGCAGCGCGCTGGGCGCCGACCTGGTGCTGGCCGAGTTGCAGTGGGAAGAGAGCTACGACACCCTGCCGATCCAGTCGCAAATCCAGGGGTTGCAGGCCCTCAGCAGCGCCGGCGCGGACATCGTCACCGGCGTGCAGTCCCACGTCCCGCAGGCCGTCGAGTTCGGCGACGGCGGCATGATTCTCTACGGCCTGGGCAATTTCTTCTTCGACCAGATGTGGAGCCAGGCAACGCGCGAAGGACTGATCCCGCGCCATACGATCTACGACGGCCGGCATCTGAGCACCAAGCTATTCACCACTATCCTGGAGGACTTCGCGCAGCCGCGCTGGGCCAGCGAAGCCGAGCGCCAGACCCTGCTAAGCCGCGTATTCACCGCCAGCGGCTGGTGACGCATCTATGACTCGGGCCGGTCTTTGCGCAGCACCCTAGAGGTCTGCCGCCGTGCGCCTGATCGCGCCTTCCCGCGCTTATGTGAAACTTCCCTGACCGCGCACTCGTAACTCCATACGCAGGGGCTTTGTGCCACGAACTTCCTGTGGCATAATTGCGCTGCCGCCATCCGATCGATCAGGAGAGCCACGCCTTGCTCAAACGCCTGCTAAACCGCGCCGAAGAAGACCTCTTACAAGCCGAACGCCATCTCTTGCAACAGCTAGCCGTCAATCTGGTACGGCTTGAGGCCAGCAAAGATGATCAAGGCCGGCTGGAACAGACGCGCTTGCACCTGGATGAGCTGTTCCTGCTGGTTGTGGTGGGCGAGTTCAACGCCGGCAAGTCGGCCTTCATCAACGCATTGCTGGGACAAAGCCTACTGGAGGAGGGAGCGTTGCCCACCACGGTGCGTGTGCATCGCATCCACTATGGCGAGCGGATCAGCCGGACGCTGGATGAAGTAGACCTGGAGGTCATCACCGCGCCGGTCGACTGGCTGCGCGAGCTGAACATCGTCGACACGCCCGGCACCAATGCCGTCATCCAACGCCACCAGGAGATCACCGAGGAGTTCGTGCCGCGCTCCGACCTGGTGCTGTTCGTCACCAGCGCCGACCGCCCCTTCTCCGAAAGCGAACGGCAATTCCTGGATCGCATTCGCGCCTGGGGCAAGAAGGTGGTGCTCGTCGTCAACAAGGTAGATCTGCTGCAAGACAACGACATCGCCAAGGTACATGCCTTCGTTGCCGACAACTCGCTCAAACTGTTGGGTATGGAGCCACCCATCTTCCTCGTGTCCGCCAAGCTGGCCCAACGCGCCAAGTTCGCCAACCAATCTACCAATCAACCCGCCGCTGCGGCGTCCCAATCTACCAATCTACCCGCCGCTGCGGCGTCCCAACCCACCATCTTGGAACTCTGGTCTGCCAGCCGCTTCGAGCCGCTAGAGCGCTACATCCTGGACACGCTGGACGAACAGGAGCGGCTGCGACTGAAGCTGCTCAGCCCGCTGGGCGTGGCGGGTAAACTGCACGACAGGTACGCCGAAGTCGTTGTGAGCCGTCTAGATGTCCTGGCCGAAGACTTCACCACCATCGACACCGTCGAACACGACCTGGCCGCGTTCGAGGAGGACATGCGGCGCGATTTGCAGTATCGCCTGGGGCAGGTCGACGCGACGCTCTACGCCATGGCGGACCGGGGCATCGCCTTCATCGACCAGTGGGTACGCATCGGCCGGGTGTTCGACCTGGCCAACAGCGCCAAGGTGCGGGAGGCCTTCGATCGCGAGGTGGTGGCCGATACCAACGTCCAGTTGGAGCGCCAGATCAACGACCTGATCGACTGGATCGTTGACCGGGAGTTCAAACAGTGGCAGGCGGTGATGGCCTACCTCAACCGTCGGGCTGATCTGCACAAAGAACGGGTCATCGGCGAAATCGGCGGTACATTCGAGAGCAACCGGCGCGATCTGCTGGAGGTGGTGCGACGCGACACGCAGCGCGCCATCGGCAGTTTCGATCACCAGACTGAGGCCGCCAAGTTGGCCGAATCGGTGCAGAGCGCGCTGGCCCAGACCGCGCTGGTCGAGGTAGGCGCATTGGGGCTGGGCGCGCTGTTGGTTGCCTCGCTGCACACGCTGCTGCTGGACGTGACGGGCCTGTTGTTTGCCGGCACGCTGGCCGCGATTGGACTGTACGTGCTGCCCAACCGGCGGCGCAAGGCGCGCGACGAGCTGCGCGCCAAGGTAGCCGACCTGCAAACGCGGCTGCACGAAGCGCTCAGCGCCCAGTTCGAGCAGGAGATGAGCCGCTCGCAGCAGGCCATGCAAGAAGCCATCCAGCCCTACACCCGCTTCATCCGCAACGAACGGGAGAAGCTTACTGGGATTGCCAGCGACCTGTCGGGTATCGAGCAGGAAATGCGCACGTTGCGCGCAAAGATCGAAGCGCTGTGAGTGTGTTGTCGTGGCCAGAATAACATGCTATAATCGGATGAAAAGTGACCATGGCAGCAAAACCGGCCGATATCGGCAGCAAACGTCTCATCAGCCTGGCGCCTGACGCGTGGGTGCAATGGCTGTTGGACGATCCACAGGCGCATACGACGGATATGCTCTCTGCCGACTTTCAATGGCTCGGCCGCGAGATCGATGCACTGTTGCGAGTACACAGCCCGACAGCGGGCGAGTTCCTGTTGTTGAACGAGGTTCAACTTCATTACCGCTCTGATATGCCGTTGCGGATGCGAGCCTACACGGGATTGGCAGCAGAGCGTTACAAACTGCCAATCGTGCCAGTGCTGGTCAACATCCTGGAGCCGGCCAGTCACATTGACATCCCAAGGCGTTACTTCTCGGAGTTTCATGGTCTCGTCGCCCTACAGGATTATCGGGTCGTCAACCTCTGGGAAGTGGACGCGTCAACCGTGCTGGCGAAACCATTGCTACCACTTGTGCCGTTGACGCCAGCGATGCATGGCGGTGCAGAAGAAAGCAACCTGCGCCAAGCAGTAAATCTGCTTCGCTCAGACCAAGCACTGGCAGAACTGGAACCGCTGCTGGCATTCTTTGCCAGCTTCGTAATGGACACCAACCTGGTCAGATCGATCATGAGGTGGGATATGGCTGTATTACGCGAGTCACCTTGGTATTACGAGATTCACAAAGAAGGCTATGAAGAAGGCATCGAGCAAGGCATCGAGCAAGGCATCGAGCAAGGCATCGAGCAAGGAAGTCATGAAACTGCGCTGCGCAACCTGACCAACCTGCTCCGGCACCGCTTCGGACCCCTGCCTGCCAAGCTTACGAGCGCGTTGGCTGCATTACGGGCCGCTCGCTTGCAGGCTTTGTTCGATGTAGCCTTGGAAGTGGAGACCTTGGCCGAGTTCCAAGCCAGTTTGCCCAGCAACGGTGTGATTGCATCCAACGGACAGACTGTGTGAGTCCTCTCGATTCGCTAGCCCCTCCACTCACCTTGCGCCCACTCAGTCCTGGTGACGCACCTGCACTGCAAGCGGTCTACCAGGTCAGCACGGATTTCTTTGCCGGCAGCGGCGGCGCTTCGCCTGTTACGGGTCAGGCCGAGGCCGACTTGGCCGCAGCAGCGGCTGAAGACGGCCGATTCTTGTTGGGGATCACTCTGCACGAGTCCATGATCGGTGTCATCGACCTGCGGCTAGCGTACCCGGACCCATTTGACATGTCCATCGGCCTCATCCTTCTGGCCACGCAGCATCGGCGCCAGGGGTTAGGTACTTGGACGCTGCGCATCCTGGAGGCATGGCTAGCGCGCGATACGCCGACCGAGGCAGTAATCGTTGCCGTGCCCGCCCAGGATCACGCCGCACAGACTTTCTTTCATGCCAACGGCTACACCTTCACCGGCCAATCGACGCGCGTGATCGCAGGCTCCTCCCGGCCGCGCCTGCTGCAGATGCGCAAGAGCCTGGTCGATTGAACCGGCTACCCTAACCCCCTGCGCCGCGCCACGTCCATGGCCTGGGCGCGATCGGCTACTTGCAGCTTGTTGAAGAGGGTGGAGACGTAGTTGCGCACGGTCTTGAGGCTCACGACTAGATCGCCGGCGATCTGCGCGTTAGTGCGCCCTTGGGCGATCAAGTCGAGGATCTCCCGCTCGCGCTCGGTCAGCTCGGGGAAGGACGCCGTGGGCGGGCGGCGCACTGCGAAGTACTGCGCCATGCGCTGGGCGATGACAGGACCGAAGATGGCCTCGCCGCTGGCCACGGCGCGAATCGCGCGCAGCGCCTCCTCCTGGCGCGCGCCCTTGAGCAGATAGCCGCGCGCGCCGGCCCGCAGCGCGGCAAAGACCGAATCGTCGTCCTCCAGCATGGTCAGCATCAGCACGCGCGCCTGGGGATCGTCTGCCACGATGCGCCGCGTCGCCTCGATGCCGTTGACGCCGGGCATGGCGATGTCCATCAACACCACGTCAGGCCGCAAGGTCGTGGTCAACGCCACCGCCTCCTCCCCCGTCGTCGCCTCGCCCAAGACCTCGAAACCGTCGGCCGCCTCCAGCATCACCCGCAAGCCGTCACGGAACAGCGGGTGGTCGTCGGCGATCAGCACTCGGATGCGCTCAATCATTGGTGAGATCCTGACTGGGTGATTGGGTGATTGGGTGATTGGGTGATTGGGTGATTGGGTGATTGGCTGTGCAAGGATGTCAGGCAGTCACCCAATCACCTAATCACCCAGTTTCCTACAGCGGCAGCCGCGCCAGCACCACCGTGCCAGCAGGCCTCGACTCGACCGTGCAGACGCCGCCCAGTTCGGCTGCGCGCTCTTGCATGGCGTGCAGGCCGACGCCGCTGCGCACATCGTCAGGCAGGCCGCGGCCGTCGTCGCGCACCTCCAGGCACAGACACTCGTCGGCGTGCCACAGGCGCAGCCAACACTGTTGGGCGCTGGCGTGGCGGGCGACGTTGGTTAGCGCCTCCTGGGCGATGCGGTAGGCCGCCACCTCCACGGCCGCGGGCAGGGGCGGCAGGTCAGGCGGCGCTTCGACCACCACCTCTACGCCGCCCACCTGGCGTGCGCTTTCGGCCAGCGCAGCCGCCAGGCCCAGTTGATCCAGCGCGGGCGGCCGCAGGTTGTACACCAGGCGGCGGATCTCGGCCACGGTGCCCTGCATCTGCTCGGCAGCCGTGGACAGCAGCGCATCGGCGCGGGCCGGGTCGCGGCTCATCAGGCTGCGGGCCGCGTCCAGCTTGAAGGTCAGGCTGGCCAGGGAGGGACCCAGCCCGTCGTGCAGGTCCCGGCGCAGGCGGCGCCGCTCCTCCTCGCGCGTGGCCACCAGCCGCTCGCGGGCCTGCTGCAGGTCGCCGGCCAACTGCTGCAAATCGCGCTGGAGCTGCGCGGCGTGCGCCACGACGCCGGCCTGGCGGGCCACGTCGCCCAGCAGGCGTTGGTCGGCCACGCTGAAGGGCGCATCCGGCGCGCGCGGCGCCAGCAGCAGATGGCCGGCCGGCTCGCCCTGGTAAGTCAACGGGAGGATGGTCACCGCGGGCGGGGGCGCTGTGCTGGCCGGACCGGGATAGGCGGCCACCACCACCGGCTGGCCCGCCTCCGGCAGCGCAATGGCCGCATAGGGCAGTTTCAGGGCCTGGGCGATGGTCTCGACCACCGTCTCCAGGGTGGCCGCGGGCGTGGCCGTGGCCTCCAGCCGCTGCCCCAGCCGCGCCAGCACCGCGTAGGGTTCCTCCCGCTCGCCGTAGACCAGGCGATTGGCGGCCCGCTGCACCCGCTCGCGCAGCGGCTGGAAGGCGACGGCCACCAGGCCGGTGGCGACCAGCGAGAAGAGCAGGCTGCCCTGGCTGCCAAACAGAGCGCTCAACGCGCCCACCACCGCCACGTAGATCGCGATCACCAGCCCTGTCAGCGCGCCGTAGACCAGCGCGCGGTGCAGAATCAGATCGACGTCGAAGAGATGATAGCGCATGATGGCGATGACCAGGCAGATGGGCAGGCCGGCCATGAACAGGGTCTGCAGCGCCGGCCTGGCCAGGGTGTAGCTGAGGAAAGCCAGGTCGCCGGACCAGCGGCCGTCCTGGGCCAGCGCCAGCAAGCCGTAGTAGAGCAGGCCGCCCGTGACGGCCGCGGCCAGCCCCAGCAGCGTCCACTTGGTCTGCTGGCGCTCAACCAGGCCAGAGACGCGGCGGTAGCGGTAGCCCTGCGCTGCGAGGCCGCTGGCGAACCAGGCCATGCCGACCGCGAACGACGCAGCCGGCGTCGCCCGCCACACCGGCCCGTTGAGCGGGTTGAACGGCGTGTCAGGCGCGACCAGCCAGAGCAGGTTGAGCCCCACCCAGACCAGCGCCAGCAGCCGGGTCCAGCGGGGCGCAAACTGGCCGCTGGGGAAGGTGTAGAGCAATAACAGCGCGCCGGCCATGGCCGCGGCGCCCAAGGCCAGCGCCAGCCAGCGCAGCAGCGCCGAGTCGACGCCGTGCTCTGGGTTGATCAGCGCGCCGGTCAGGCCGGTCTCGGTCGCGCCCAGGGCGATCAGGGTGAGGGCGAGGAAGAGGGCCACCGGCGCGCGGCCCTTGAGGCGGACGATCCACAGCGCCGAGGCGATGAACAGGCCGGCCAGCAGGATGTTCATGCCTACGATCAGGCTGGCGACGATGACCGGCGACAGCAGCGGCTGGCCGGTGTTGGCCACCAGCTCGCGGAAGCGGGCCGGCACGCCGGCCACCGCCAGGCCGATGCCCAGCGTCGCCGCCAGCGCCCAAACTGCAAACAGCAGCCACGAGCCGGCCTGGCGCAGGTCGCTGCGCCAGGCCGGCTGCGCTTCTGTGGTCTGTACAAACGGCAGGCGCTTCATGCCGCCTATAATAGCCAGAATTGTCAGAAGGTCAATACACCCGATTGATTTCATGCGCAATCCAGCGGATTGCGTTACGTGCGCCAGCGCAGGCTCAACGCGTAGAACAATCCGCTGGATTGTTCGTGCGCAATCCGGCGGATTGCGTTACGTGCGCCAGCGCGGACTCAACACGGTAGAACAATCCGCTGGATTGTTCGTGCGCAATCCGGCGGATTGCGTTACGAAAGACCGCCAGCGCAGATCGACTAAGCCGCCGTATCGAGAACAAGCGGGTCACGCCGCAACGCCAGCGCCGATCGAGTAGGCCGCCGTATCGAGATCAAGCGGGTTATGCCGTATACCCACTCCGGTCTCGATACGCTGGAGTCGCGTTACCTCATGGGAGCCGCTGCCCCTCAACCCGCTACTCGACCTGCGCTAGCCACTTGGTTTTTGCGTGCCCTATTGCCCTGATGGTTGCGCCGGCCTGGCCCGATCAGGCAATGGCGCGTCTGCATCCAGCCGCTCTCGCGCCTCGGGGTGGTCGATCATGTAGCGCACGTTGGGCGAGGAGGCGTACCAGATGCTCTCCTGGACGGTCTTGCCGTAGACGTCGGGGTAGAGGTAGCGGCCGCGCTCGTCGCCGGTCTTCTCCTCCTCCACCGGGATGCGATAGGCCTCGGCGAAGGGGTCGTGGCGGATGCCGGTCACCTGCCAGGACACCTTGACCCCCGGCTGGTCCGTCTGGATGCGGAACTGGTTCTCCTTGATCTCCTCGGCGACGATGGCCTGGGCGAACTGGCCGATGACCGTGAGCTGGTAGCGGAAGTCGCGGTTCAACGCCTCGAACCAGTCGGGTAAAGTCACCGTCGCGAAGCCGGCGGCGTCGGTGGTGACGTTGCCGTTGTAGATGTTCATCATGTCGGGCGACTCGACGAAGGAGTGGCTGAGATACTTGTTGGCCGGGTCCAGCGGATGGTCGATCCTGAACGAGCCGCCGCCCTTGGACAATGTGCCGATCACCGCCACCCGGCCGTTGAACGAACCGGCATAGCCGCTGCTATTGCTGCCGCCGTTGGAGCCGACCACGCCGTAGCCGCCTGGACGAGTACTGCCGTATACGCCGTAGCCGGCGCCATCGTGCTCACCCCAGACTCCAATACCGTTGCCGGCTGCACCGAAGTTCGCCCCGAGAACCCCTGCTGAACTCGGGCCGGCGCTGGAGGTCTCCACCTGTCCTTCGACGCCCGTGGCAAAAGCTGCGCTAGAGCTAGTTTTGCCATACACTCCGACGGTCGCTCCGACGGCCTCACCATATCCCCGCACACCAATGAATCCTGTGCCCCACACACCGGTATCGCCTGCTCCACTGACGCCGGTTGCCCACTGGCTCACGCCGCGCACACCATCACCCCCTCTTGAATTGCCGTACAGCCCAAAGCCGCCGGTCGTGCTTGTGCTCAGGTCATCAGCGTAGATCACGGCGTAGCCAGTGCCGTTGCCAGTAGCGACCAAGGCGTTGGAGTTGGCGTTGGGTGCGTTGAGCCTGAGAGCGGGCACGTTCGCCGTCGTGGTGTTGACCGTCGCGCCTGGCATCAGACTCTGCGCATAGGGCGCGGCGGTCATCGGGGTGCGCGGCGACAGCGGCGTGTAGCTGCCGGTGCTGGCGCCGGGTCGCACCTGGACTTCCAGCCAGCGCGCGTTGCCATCGAAGCCGGGAATGAATCCCAGTTCGGTGGTGAAGTAACCACCGCTCACAGGCACATCCGAAGCTTGCAGTGTAGCACCCACTTGTGCGCCGCCGGTCGCCGCGTCGTACAGGCGAAAGAGCATGTCGTACGCGCCGTTAGCCGGCACGCCGCCGTCGATCAACCGACCCTGGTAGGTGAAGGTTGTGTTGACGGGCGCGTCTGGCCCATCCGGCGCGGCCGCGCCGGCGGTGGCGATCCCGCTCAGGGCCAACGCCAGCAGGAGTACAAGAACGATGCGGAAATTGCTATGTTTGATCATGGTTTCCTCTCACATGGTTACGCGGAAAGTTGCCGGGCACTTCCGAAAGTGCCCGGCAACTAAGGAGCGTCAACAGGCGCTGCCGAACTGGGCCGTCACCAGGGCAACATCCTGGATGTCCAGGTCGCCGTCGCCGCTCTGGTCGTAGGGGAAGCTGGCCGTGGATTGCGGCCACGCGCCGGCGATCATCTGGATGTCTAGCACCGTCACCTGGCCGTCGCCGTTCAGATCGCCGGCCAGCACGCAGGTGGGTCCGCCCGGCAGGAAGCCGCCGGTCAGCGTGTACGAGCCGCCGCTCATGGTCGCCGCGTCCGGCTGGCCGATGCTGCCGAGCAGGCCATAGCTGCCGCCGCTGGCGCTGCCGCCCGGGCCGATGTTGTGCCAGCTCAGGTCGTAGGGGCCGCCGGTTTGGGCGTGGAGAACAGGAACAAGCCCAAACAGGATTACCGTTGCCAAGGCATATGCCCATATTAGCCGTTTAGTGAGCGTTTCAACCAGGTTGCGCATCGACTTTTGTCTCGACGACAATCAATAGGGGGTCTTGACGGACAGGAACACCTCATCAATCTGTATCCACGAGTCCTTACCATTTCCCCACAGCCCAATGTAAAAGAGAACACGAGCGTTATTTCCGGAATAGACATTCATGCGCTGGGCGCACAACCGTTGATGAAAATGGAGTCGCGTGCTAAACTAAGGCTACTTGGTTGGCGCAGAGGTCGAAACATACTTGGTG
>Ga0209573_1001440_pt1 | contig 36888 bp, 35 predicted proteins | sample TNRBio252014_DNA_FD_185870 | JGI IMG/M metagenome (GOLD analysis project Ga0209573, IMG submission 185870) | Wastewater treatment Type I Accumulibacter community from EBPR Bioreactor in Madison, WI, USA - TNR Reactor_6/25/2014_ DNA (SPAdes)... | ecosystem: Engineered > Bioreactor > EBPR >...
CCCCCCCCGCAAGCGCGCCGCACGGCACGTTGCCCTGAGCTTGGTGGCGACCGCCGCAGCCAGCATGTTCATCTTCGTGGCGTGTAACAAAGAGGTCGGTCCGATGGCACCTTCAGTCCCGGTAAGCACGACCGATCAACACGACTTCGAGCCTCGGATCCGCGACTTCGTGGCACTGGCCCAGAACCCCACCGCCCGCGATGGCAGTATGCTCACTGCAGATAGTGCCGAATGGTACATCGAGGCTGCGTTGAACTTCAGCAATGCGAACACCACCCTCGCGTACAACGAGTCGCGGGTGGATAGCCTGACCTACCACCTCCCCGCCTTCGCAGAGGGTGTCGCGCTGTCCGAGGCCGCCAATGCCTTCACCATCCTCAACGACCAGATCGCGGGCAGCAACATCGCCGAGGTGAGCCATGTGATCATTGTGGATGTGACCACCCAACGAACGACGACCGGGGTGGACCTCACCATCGCTTATGCCACCGGCAGTGGTTACGACAAGGCCCTCAATACCACCTATGGATCCAACGATCATTGGGCATGGGGTGGCGGTGGATCGAACTGCAACTGTTCCCCCAACCCCAACGCAGGCACATGTGCCGACAAAAAGATCCAGCAACGGATCAACAACGAGCTCGTGGCGCTTGGGCAGAATGTGTACATGGTCAGTGTGGAATCCTGGACGATCATGCCGACGACCGATCTGCCGACCCGAGAGGTCGCCTTCACGGACTACCCCGTATCGGGTAGCCCCTATGGATATCGGAGCTTTGGCTGTTCCGGGGCAGGTTGCAACACCTGCCTATCGCCATCCAACATGTCCTTCTTCACCCAAGGGACATGGGATGTGATGAATCTGATCCGGCAGCAGTATTGCCCAACGAAAAAAGCGCAGTACTGTGTGGTTGATGGAAATATGTCTGTGTGCCAAGATTGCGATGATGTCTACTGGCATCAAGCACGGTTCTATTATGGCATCGTCCCCAAAGCCAAGTGATGATGCGCGGGATATGGCTCTTGTTGGCCTTGTACACAATGTGCGCACACGGCCAATCCACATGGACCTGGACCCAGGCTGATCCGGGTCGCCAACCGCGCGTTTCCGATGTCTATCATCGAAACGGTCACTACTATGTGTCAGTGGGTTCACGGGAAGGCGTCCTCGGTCAACTTCCCAATCAGTCCAAGCTGGTTGTTCTGAATGAGAGTGGCCAACTGTTGGATGATAGTGGCCCAATATTGCCTGGCTCGGAAAGTGCATCGATCAGCTTTGTGGGTGCTCGATCGTCAAGTACGCCCCTCTACGTTTCGGGCTCCTGCTCGATGAATGGTGAGCGTGGTTTCTTTGCCCGCATGATCTCCGGCGATTGGGAGCTAAGTGAACCAACGATCATCACCTACACGGGCTATGAGGGTTCCACATCCGAAAAGGCCCTGCCCATGGCGGATGGAGGATTGATCATAAGTGGCTCCTTGTTGGAGCCACCCGACCTCTTTCCCAATCGCGTTGTGTTGGTGAGGATAGGTCCTGATGGCGGTGTTTTAGGAGAGGCGATATTCGGCACGGGAAATGGACAGCGGATCTGTAGGTACATCACCGAATGGAACGATGAAGTTTGGTTCACTGTGGACGGGGGGTTGCAGGAGTTCAATGATTCGGGTTTGATGCAGGCATTCCGGATCAACGAAAGCCTCGAAGTGGAGCAGACCTTCCTCTTGCCTCGTGTGGATCAGGCCCCACCTTTCTCCGATAGTCTCATGGTAGGTGTGTTGGACATGACCCCGATCTCAGCAACACGTTTTGCGATCTCGGGCCGCTTCGGCTCTACATGGAACCCTCCTGCTGCCAAGGCCGTGGTTTGCATTGGCGATACAACAGGTGCTACCATCCGAACATGGCTTCCCCGCAGCAGCTATGACCAGGATCTCACCCCATTCCTTCAGGGCCTCACAACGGCGATGGATGGCAATTTGTGGTTCGCCATGCATGAGAACGCCCAATTAGGACCACCGAGCACATATTCTGTTTTCGAGCCGAACCGGATCCATGTGTACAAGGTGGATACCAGCCTCAACATACGCTGTGAACATGTACTTGATGGTTTCGCCGACAATGCCTATTACCAGATCACCCGCATCAAGGCTACTGACGATGGCGGCTTCATGTTGATGGGCGCACGGCGTGATATGAGTGACCCCAGTGGCTATTTCGAGGCATGGGCACAGAAGTTCGCGGCCACCGATTGCAGTGTAGGGCTTTCGGAGGCCGTTGCCGAACCAGCCGTGTTGTACCCCAATCCTGGCCGGGAAGGGTTCCACCTCCTGTTGAATGGGGCCGCGATAGCCGGAGCGCTGGAATTGCTGGATGCAACGGGTCGTAAGGTCGGCCAGGTACCGGTGCAAGCCGGGCAGGCATACTTCGATGCCCGATCCCTGCCCGCTGGTCTATACCTGTATCGGGTACTGGACCGTTCCGGGTCCGCAAAGGCAACTGGGCGCTGGTTGAAGGAGTGATCGGGTCTCCGATCACTCCTTCATCAACTGTTCGCGACCGATCCGCAGTCCCTCGCGGTCCTGAGCATCCAGGCCGGGTAGGCGCAGGTCCATGGCCTCTAAGCGCTCGCGCACCAAGCGCCCCACGATGGCGCGGGTCTCCCATTGGTCGTCGGCCGGTACGATGTACCATGGGGCATGGGGCGCGGCGGTGGCGCCGATGGCCTCGGCATAGGCTCGTTGGTACGCCTCCCAATGGCCGCGCTCCTTCACATCGGCGGCATTGAACTTCCATTGCTTGTCCGGGTCGTCGATACGTTCCAGGAAACGTTCCTTCTGTGTGGCCTTGCTCATGTGCAGGAAGAACTTCAGGATCGAGACACCTTGCGCGGCCAGGTGCGCTTCGAAGGCGCGGATGGCGGCATACCGGCCCTCCCAGAAATCCGCCGCGACCGCATCGGGATCCACGCCGGGGATCCGTTGCGCAGCGAGGTAGGCCGGATGCACCTTCACCACGAGCACCTCCTCGTAATGGCTGCGGTTGTGTACGCCGATCATGCCCCGCGCAGGCGCCGCCTTCGCGTGGCGCCAGAGGAAGTCATGCGCCAATTCCTCCGCACTGGGCGCCTTGAACGAGGTGACCTGGCAGCCCTGCGGGTTCACCCCACTGAGCACGTGGCGGATGCAGCTATCCTTGCCAGCGGCATCCATGGCCTGGAAAACGAGGAGGAGAGCATGGGAGCCTTGCGCATAAAGGACCTCCTGCAGTTCGGCGATACGCTCCCGATCAGTCTCCACCGAGGCCTTCAGGGCCTTCTTGGCATGCACGTCGGGAAGGTCGGTCGGGAACTGGCCGAGGTCGATGGCAGCACGGGCGTCGAGCCGGCAGAAGGCGAGGTTGATCGGGTCGGACATGGAACGTCCGAAAGTAACGAAGCCCCGCACTTTCGTGGGGGCTCCGTTACCTGAGGCTTCAGCCTTCAAGCAGGGCGAACGCGACAGTTGCCTACCGGTATCCGTTGATGTATGCGTTGGCGATGATCTCGCTTTCACGGATCAAGCCTTGCACGATCTCGCGGATCACGTCGTTCAACTGCTGGTCCGTGTAGCGGTCCAGGTTGTTGTACACGTGCGTTTTGCGCTTGCTGCTTTTGATGAAGGCTATCTTGTCCTTCTTCGTCATGTCCCCTTCTACGCGGTGCGTCGAAAAAAGATCCCGGCAGGACTCAAGTTCCTCCGATCCCTACGGTTGACGGGGCCTTCCCAAAGGCGGACCGGCGCCTCGGATGGCCCCGGCAGGAGCTTCACCCGACCGGCACCGGCCCAAGTGGAAGGCGATGAATGCGCTATGCGAAGGCCCGGGAACGGCCGCGCAGATCGCTCAACAGGCGGAGGGTGTGCATGTACCGTTCCACATCGCCGGAGAGCATCTGGCGCATGGCTTCACGCTTGAGCTGGAGGTATTCCTTGATGGTGGGTTTCATGGTCCGTGGTATTTCGTCGTTCGATGGTCCAATGCCAAATGCTGTGCCAAAGGACGACGATGGTGGTTATCTCACTGATGCTCAGTGAATTAAAGTTTCTCCATTTCGCATTTTCAGCGTCGTCGCGCACTCCCCGATGGGGAAGCCCTATTTTCGCATCCGATGCACCGTGGGGCCTACCTCGTTGGCGTGGCTGGTGGCAGCGGGTCCGGGAAGACCACGCTGGTGAGTGCACTTCAGAAGGCGTTACCGGATGGGATGGTGTGCTTGATCTCGCAGGACGATTATTACCTGCCGATCGAGGCCCAGCAGCTGGATGCGAACGGCAAAGTGAACTTCGACCTGCCCACCGGGGTGGATATGGATGGGCTTGCCCGCGACCTGCGCACGTTGGTGGCCGGCGAGCCGATCTTCCGGAAGGAATACACCTTCAACCAGGTCGACAAGGAACCGAAACCGATCGAGTTGCGCCCCTCACCGGTGATCCTGGTCGAGGGGCTTTTCGTGCTGCACCACGAGCCGGTGCGGGACCTGTTCGATCTGCGGATATTCATCGATGCCAGTGAAGGAGCCCAACTGGAGCGCCGCTTGAAGCGCGACGCCCAGGAGCGCGGCTACGGCACGGAGGATGTCCTTTACCAGTGGGAGCACCATGTGTTGCCCGCCTACCGCAACTACCTGCTCCCCTACCGGCACCTGTGCGACCTTCACGTGGTGAACGAGAGCGGACATGCGCGGGCGGTCGCCGTACTGCGCGACCATTTGATCCAGAGCGCGGGCGTAGTGGAGCCGATCGACCTTCAGGGATTGTAGAGCTGGTGCTGCCGGATGTAGGTGAGCACAGTGGGCGGCAACAGCGCATCCACGGGTTCCCATATCCGCAAGCGGCGACGCACCTCGGTGGATGATACGGGCAGCATGGGGGCGTCGGCCACGATCCGTACCCGGGGGTGGCCTGGGAATCCCGATCCCGCGAGGTGCGCTTGGAACCCATCGCGCGGGTACACGAGCAGTTCGTGGTGTTCGATGATGTCCTCCGCCTCCTTCCAACGATCGAAACCGGCGAGGTTGTCGCTACCGATGATCAACGCGAAGGTGTGATCGGGCCAGCGGCGGCGCATGAAACGCAGGCTGTCCACCGTGTAGTTCGGTTTGGGCAGATCGATCTCGAAGCCACTGGCCACCAGCCCATCCTTCCCTTGCACGGCCAGTCGTGTCATGGCAAGGCGGTGTTCGTCGGGGCTCAGCTTCCGGTCCGTTTTGAAGGGGTTGAGTGGTGTCACCACCAACCACACCTGATCCAAGCCGCAGCTTTTGAGCATGTGTTGGGCCAGGGCCACATGTCCGTTATGTGGTGGGTCGAATGTCCCGAAGAGGCAGCCGATGCGCATGTTCATGCATCTAAGAATCGCGCCACGATGGCATGGGTCTCCTCGCAGGCGTGCTCCAGGGTGTCGTTCACCACGATGGCGTCGAACTGCGGCGCGAAGGACATCTCCTGGGCGGCTTTGTCCACCCGTTTCTTCAGGCTCTCCTCGGTCTCGGTGCCCCGTGCGCGCAGGCGTTGTTCCAGCACGGCCACGCTGGGAGGGCTGATGAAGATGGCCAGGGCCCGATCGCCGAAATGGCGTTTCAGGTCGATCCCACCGACCACATCCACATCGAAGATCGCGCTGTTCCCATTGCTCCAGATACGGTCGATCTCACTGCGCAAAGTGCCGTAGAATTGGCCGGGATAGACCTCTTCCCACTCGATGAAGGCATCCAGGTCGATGCGTTGCCGGAATTCTTCGGGAGTGATGAAGAAATAATCCTGTCCATCCACCTCGTACCCGCGTTTGGCCCGGCTGGTAGCGCTCACCGAGAAGGCGAGCCGCAACCCCTGTTTCAGGAGGCTGCGCACGATGGTGGTCTTGCCTGCCCCGCTGGGCGCGGAGATGATGATGCACTTGCCCGGGATCGCCATCGCTACAACACGTTCAGCACCTGCTCCTTCACCTTCTCCAACTCATCCTTCATGCGCACCACCACTTGTTGGATGGCCGCGTCGTTGGCCTTGGACCCCAGGGTATTGATCTCCCGGCCCATCTCCTGGGCGATGAAGCCGAGCTTGCGGCCCTGGGCTTCGGGCTGGTCCATGGTCTCGATGAAATACGTGCAGTGGGACCGCAACCGCACCATCTCCTCGGTCATATCCATCTTTTCGAGATAGAAGATGAGTTCCTGCTCGAAGCGGTCATTGTCCACCCTGGCGCCCAGATCGGCGAGCTTGCCAAGGAGCCGTTCCCGTGTACGGTCCGCACGGCCTTTGTCCGCAGCCCCCACCTGCTCCAACAAGGTGCTGATCGAGGCCACACGTGCGGCGATCTCCGTGCGCAACCGTCCGCCTTCGGCCGTGCGGAAGGAATCGAACCCGCGCAACGCCTCATCCACCAGGGCGAATACCGCGGTCCATTCCGCATCGTTGAGCCGTTCGGCAGAGGTGTTGGTCACATCGGGCAGGCGAAGCACCTGAGCGAAAAGGTCGGTCGGCGCGTTGGGGTCCACCTGATCACGGATCGCCTTCAACTCGGTATGATAGGCCTGTACCAGCTCCTTGTCGAAGGTGGTGCGCTTGACCAGCTGGGTTCCTTCGATGCCGATGGCCACCTCGGCCTTGCCCCGCACCACCCGCTCTCCCACCCGCTGGCGCACCTCGTTCTCCCGGTCCTTCAGGAGGGAGGGCAGCTTCAGGAAAAGATCGAGTTGTTTGCTGTTGAGCGAACGCACCTCGACCGTGAACTTCCGGTCGTGTACCACGCCTTCGGCACGGCCGAAACCGGTCATGGAGCGTATCATGTGCGGCCAAATGTAGCCCGCCTCACCGATCGGCACGACCCACCAGGTACACACCGGCGAAAATGCACGCCGCACATATGCCCTGCACCATACCGATATCGGTGGAATACGTACCCGGGATACCCAGCACATCCGGCCCAATGCGTACGAAGAGCCAGGTGAACACGGCGGCGAGCACCGGCTGCATGTAGATATAGGCCCCCACCACGGTCGGTGTCACATAGGCCATGGCCTAGGTGTTCATCAGGTAGGAAACGAAGGTGACCATCACCACCACGAAACCCAAGGCCCAGAGATGGACGGGGGTGAGCGCGGCCCACCGCACCGCACCGAACTCCTGCCAGCCGAATGGAAGCACCATCAGCAGTCCGAACAGGAAGCACCACGCCATGATCGTCACGGCCCGATACTTCCGCATCAGGGGTTTGACCAATACGAGGAAAAGGCCATAGGAGCTGGCGTTCACCAGGATGAACAGATCGCCAAAGGCGGTGGCACCGGTGCCCGCACCCGCTGGTTTGGCCAGCACCAGCACCAGGGCACCCGCGGCTCCCAGCAGTACCCCGATCATCTTGGTCCAAGTGATGCGTTCCTTCAGCAGCACACCGGCGAGTACCAGTACCAGGATGGGGGTGGCCACCATGATGATGCTGGCATTGAGCGGGGAGGTGCGCATCAGACCATGGAAGAACATGAGCTGGTTGAGGGCCACCCCGGTGAGGGCACAAAGGAGCAGGCGACCCATATCCGAAGGCGCTACAGGTTCCGGTCGGCAGGCGCGCAGCAACCAGAACAAAGCGCCCGCGCCCAACACACGCAGAAGGATGAATCCGGAGGGGCCGATGACCGCGGGCATCAACCCCTTGGCCACGACATAGTTGACCCCGTAAATGAAGTTGACCATGAAAAGCGCCGGATGCGCCAGGGTGTTACGGGACACGGCAGCGAAAGTAGCGGGCGCATGCAGGAGCGTCGTTCTACCTTCGCCACCCGAACAACGCCCATTCTCCGATGAAATTCGGCACCAAAGCCATCCACGCCGGTGTGGAACCAGACCCCGCGACCGGGGCGATCATGACGCCCATCTACCAGACCAGCACGTATGTGCAGGCCTCGCCGGGCGACCACAAGGGCTACGAGTACAGCCGCACGCACAACCCCACCCGTACGGCGCTACAGAACGCATTGGCCGCGCTGGAGAACGGCACACATGGCCTGTGCTTCGCCACGGGCATGGCGAGCATAGACGCGGTGGTGAAGCTGTTGAACCCGGGTGATGAGGTGGTGAGCACCAACGATCTGTACGGCGGTACCTACCGGTTGTTCACCAGGATATTCGAGGGCTTCGGTGTGAAGTTCCATTTCGTGGACATGAGCGACCTGAGCCAGGTGGAGGCGAAGATGAACGACAGGACCAGGCTGATCTGGGCGGAGACCCCGACCAACCCCTTGTTACGGATCATCGACATCGCCGGCCTGGCGGCCATTTCCCAAAAGCATGGCTGTATCCTGGGGGTGGACAACACCTTCGCCACGCCCTACCTCCAGAACCCGTTGGACCTGGGGGCCGATCTGGTCATGCACAGCGTGACGAAATACCTCGGTGGCCATAGCGATGTGGTGATGGGCGCCCTGATCGTGAAGGATGCTGCCCTGGCCGAGCGGTTGGCCTTCATCCAGAACAGCTGCGGGGCCACCCCCGGCCCGCAGGATTGTTTCCTGGTGCTTCGCGGGTTGAAGACCCTACACCTGCGGATGCAACGGCACTGTGAGAATGGTGAGGCCATCGCCCTTTGGCTCGCCAAGCACCCCAAGGTGGACAAGGTGTACTGGCCCGGCTTCACGACCCATGTGAACCATGCGGTCGCCAAGAAGCAGATGCGCGGTTTCGGCGGCATGATCAGTTTCACCCTGAAGGGCGATGCCATGGCCGACGCCACCCGGGTGCTCAGCAGTACCAAGCTCTTCACCCTGGCCGAATCGTTGGGTGGAGTGGAATCGCTCATGGGCCATCCGGCCAGCATGACGCACGCGAGCATTCCGAGGGAAGAACGCCTGCGGAATGGGCTGGCAGACACGTTGATCCGGTTGAGCGTGGGGGTGGAGGACCTTCAGGACCTGATCGACGACCTGGAGCAGGCACTACGCTGAGCGCCTGCTTAGGATCCCACGATTCGAGGATCCCGCATGGTGCTCCCTGCCGGAGCGGCAATGTGTTCAACGATCCGGGATCGGGTCTCCGACGGGCCGGAGCGGGCATTCGACGGCGGAGTGGGTTGGGATGGTGCTCCCCGATCCTCCCTTGCCAAGGGCTTGGGATACTCGTTCCATCGGGCCGTATGGCGCCCTTCGGGACCAACGGTTGGTACGCCCCCTTGTAACTTTGGCATCGCTGGTCGGCTTCGCGCCAGCACACCCCCCAACATGATCAGAACCTTGACCCTCCTGGCCCTTGCGCTCCCCGTGGGCGAACTGGCCGCACAGGAGGCCTTCCATTGTGGCAACGATGAGATCGACCGGATCGGTGCGCCCATCGCCCAAGCACCTGATTTCGTGTCAAGGGTGGCGCAACGGACCACGGAGCTGGAAGCCTTCACCCGGACCTTTGAAGAGACCGGGGAACGCGGCGGTGGCGGCTTTGTGATCCCGGTGGTCTTCCATATCATCCACAACAATGGACCGGAGAACATCAGCGATGCCCAGGTCCGCGATGCGATCCGCGTGCTCAACCTCGACTTCAACCGATTGAACACGGATTGGGATAACGTACGGCCGCAGTTCCAAGCCATTGTAGCGGACATCGGGGTGGAATTCAGGCTGGCCACGAAGGACCCGCAGGGCAACTGCACCAATGGGATCACCCGGACGGTATCGCCCCTCACCAATGCCGGCAATAGTGAAATGAAAGCCTTGATCTCCTGGCCGCGGGACCGGTACATGCAGATCTGGGTGGCTGCCTCGGCGGATGGGGCCGCCGGGTACACCTTCCGCCCGGGAACGGCGGATTGGATACCACAGGAGGATGGGATCGTGATGCAACACACCTACGTGGGTGCCATCGGGACCTCATCGGTGAACCGCTCCCGGTCGTTGACACACGAAGTGGGGCACTGGTTGAACCTGGCGCACACCTGGGGCAACAGCAATGAACCGGGCCTGGATTCGAATTGCGACATGGATGATGGCGTTAGCGACACGCCGAACACGCGCGGGTGGACCAGTTGCACGCTGAACGGGGCAAGCTGCGGATCGGCCTTGGACAATGTGGAGAACTACATGGAGTATTCCTACTGCTCCAAGATGTTCACCGAAGGCCAGAAGATCCGGATGATCGCCGCGTTGAACTCAGGCACCGCCGAGCGTAACCAGCTCTGGCAGACGAACAATCTGATCAATACCGGTGTGAACGGGAATGCGACCCTGTGTGCAGCTCGTTTCTCGGTGAACCGACACGAGGTATGTGCGGGCAATGCGGTGGTCTACACGGATGAAAGCTACCACAATGTGACCTCACGCACGTGGTCCTTCCCAGGTGGTGAACCCGCGACTTCGACCGAACCGACAGTGACGGTGTACTACCCGACCGGCGGCACGTATCCAGTAACGCTGGAAGCGACCGATGGGGCTTCGATCGTCTCCACCACGGAGCAGAACGTCGTGGTGGTGCTGAACAACCCCGGACAGGCCCCTCCTGTCGCTGAAGGATTCGAATCGGCCGCACAACCTGCAGAACTGGGCTGGACCGTGGTGAACAACGATGGGGACAATAGCTATGGGATCACGAACACCGCCGCCTATTCCGGATCGAAGAGCATCCGGATCCAGAATAATTCGACCATGGTGGGGCGGCTTGACCAATTGATCACGTCCACCTACGACATGAGCGAGGTGAGCGATATCGTGTTGAGTTTCCGCTATGCGTACGCTCGGAGGACCAACAGCAATGCGGATCAGCTGCGTGTGTTCGTGAGCAACAACTGCGGGGAGAGCTGGAGCCTGCGCGGGCAGCTCTTCGCTACCAGCGACCTGAACACAGGCGGTGTCGTGGGAGGCAACTTCGTTCCCAACGGCCCCGGTCAATGGGGCTTCAAGGAGATCGCCACGATCAACAGCACCTACCAGGTGAGCAACATGCGGATCCGCTTTGACTTCTTAAGCGACGGTGGTAACAACCTGTACATCGACGACATCAACCTGAACGGAACACCGGTGGCCCTGGGCCGGATCGAGCTTGGTGCAGGAGGCGCCACGGCCAGCATCGTACCCAACCCGACCAGCGCACATTCCGACCTGCGGATCCGGATGGCGGACACGGATCGTGTTCGACTTGACCTCCTGGATGTCACCGGCCGCCTGGTATCGACCTTCCATGACGGAGTGCTGACCACCGGGGAACACCGGATCGCCATTCCGGTCGAAGGTCAGGCGCACGGGATCTTCTTCGTGCGGATCACTACCACGGAAGGGGTCCACACAGAACGCCTGGTGAAGCAATAGCGCGGCCGCCGTAGGTGGTCGTAGGCTTGGTTTGGAACAAGTGCGCCCTGGCATTGCCGGGGCGTACTTGTTCTCAGAGGGAAGGGATCCTCATACCATTCATACCCTTTCGGAGGACGCTACGCGGAACAGGTTGCGTAGCGGGGTCTACGGAACCCGTTCTGCGGGGAGTCACCCGGAAAGAGCGCAAGTGGATCGGCCGATAGTGAACGCGTGGAGGGTATCACTCCTTGAAGCCCATCAGGATGGCCACACAACCCACGTGAACCATGGAGCCCGAACCTTTGTTCGGGACCCATACCACCACTTTCATGGGTACGGTATTGGCCGCCTTCAGGTCGAAGAAGCGCTTGGGTTCATCCGCCAGACTCTCGAACACGATCTTGTTGTTCTGGTCCACGAGTTTCCAGTTCACCTCACCCAGGATGGGATGGGTGCAGACCATCACCCGGTATTCCTGACCGCTATAGAAGGTCAGGTTCACCTCGGCCTCTTCGCCGGGAGCGAGTTGTGCGGCATTGAACGTCTCGTTGAATTTGTACGGCGCAAGTTCCGGCACGCACTTGTTCTTTGCGAAGCTCCGGCATTGTGCGCTGGCCGCCATGGCGCATACCACGGCACCAACCAGTAGGATCGGACGAACGATAGGTGAGCGCATGGGACCGGTCAGTTGATGTACGAGTTGCGGATCGAAGCGGCTTTATCGCGGATGGCGGTGAGCTGTGCATCGGTGAGCGTAGCGGGCGGCTCGTTGCCTCCGATCACCGTCACTCCGTTCGCATCGGCGGTGGCACTGGCACCCGGTTCAGGGGTGCGGATCTCCTTGAACAATCCTTGAAGTGCGGCCAAGTCCGCCTTCACACCATCGAGCCGTGGATCAGCGACCCCATACGAACCGACCAGGGCCACCAGGTCGGTCAGGGAATGTTTCTGTTCGGCGATCCGCTGCCGCAGTTCGGGCGAATCGTTGGAGGTGGTCACCTGGGTGGCGATGTAGAGGCCTTCGACCCACCCACCTGCGATCATCAGGGCGCTGATGTTGTCACGGCCGTTCTCCTTCAGGTAGGCATCCACATCCCAGTACGTGGTGCTGATGATGTCCAGCAGTGCGTCCCTGTCATTCATCTTGGACTGCATCAACTCCAAGGTGCTATCGTTGAACGCATTGGTGACACCCAGCTTATCGGCCAGCTTGCGCGAACAGGAGGTGTAGAACATGCTCTCCTGGGTGTGGTTGAACACGCTGGCATAGCTCAGGTCGGCACCGTACACACCCAGATTCAGGGCTTGCTGGCTGGCGGCAGTGTACTTGTCGACGTTCTTCACATCGTTCAGGATCTTGCTGTTGTACTGGGCCCCGGCCTTCTTCAGCAGCGCCGCCGTCTCCATGGGCGAGGGGATGTTGTAGAAGATCTTCTTGGTCTTGGCGATCTGTTCCTCCTTGGTGCTGTCGGTACCCGCATCCACGGTCAACTGATCCTGCGGGGCAGGGTCACCGCCACAGCCAGTGAGGGAAGCGGCCACCACGAGGGCGGCTGGCCATAGGTAATTGCGCATCAGGTTCATGGGTTGATGGAGAGTCGGCTGTAAAGGTCCCGATACCGACCGGGGTGCTCAGTGCGCCTCCAACCAGTTTTTCCCCACGCCCATGTCAACAACGAGCGGCACATCCAACTGCATCGCACCCTCCATGTGCGCACGCACGAGCGGTTTCAACACTTCAAGTTCGGCCAGGTGGGCGTCGAACACGAGTTCGTCATGCACCTGAAGAAGCAGCCTGCTCCGCATGGCCCGGTGTTGCATTTCACGGTGTATGCGCACCATGGCCACTTTGATGATGTCGGCCGCGGAGCCCTGCATGGGGGCATTGATCGCGACCCGTTCGGCCTGGGCCCGCACGGTATTGTTGCCACTGGTGATGTCCGGCAGGTAACGCCGACGGCCCATCAGGGTCTTGATGTAGCCGTTGGTGCGGCAGAAGCCGATCGTCTCATCCATGTAACTGCGCACCCCCGGGAACTGCGCGAAGTAGTCGTCGATGATCTGGCGGGCCTCCGCCCGCGGGATACCGAGGTTCTGCGCGAGGCCGAAAGCCCCCTGGCCGTATGCGATCCCGAAGTTGACGGCCTTGGCCTTGCTGCGCTGGTCGCGGGTCACCTCGGCCAGGTCCACGTTGAACACCTTGGCAGCCGTGGCCGCGTGGATATCGAGCCCGTGCCGGAAGGCCTCCTGCATGTTGTGGTCGCCGCTCATGTGGGCGATGATCCGCAGTTCGATCTGTGAATAATCGGCGCTCAGGAGCAGGTGGTCCTCATCGCGGGGCACGAAGGCCTTGCGGATCTCCCGACCTTTCTCGGTGCGTATCGGGATGTTCTGGAGGTTGGGATCGTTACTGGCGAGCCTTCCGGTGGCGGCCACCGTCTGCAGGTAACTGGTGTGAACGCGGTGAGTCACCGGGTCCGCTGCCAAAGGAAGGGTGTCCACGTAGGTCCCTTTCAGCTTGCGCAAGCTGCGGTGGTCGAGGATCAGGGGCACCACGGGGTGCGCGTTGCTGAGCCCCTGGAGGATATCCTCGCTGGTCTGGTACTGGCCGGTCTTCGCGGTCTTCTTCACCGTGTCACCACCGAGTTTCAACGTTTCGAAGAGCACATCACCGAGCTGCTTCGGGCTGTCGATGTTGAAGTGTACCCCACTGGCCTGGTGGATCTCCTCCTGCAGGCGCATCAGGTCGGCACCGAGTTCTTCGCTGAACTGTCTCAAGGCAGGAATGTCGATCCGGATCCCTTCGGTCTCCATATCGGCCAACACTTTCACCAAGGGCATCTCCACCTCCCGGAACAGGGGTGTTACCTCATCGCGGTCCAATAGCGGTCCAAAATGTTCCGCGAGTTGCCAGGTGATGTCCGCATCCTCTGCGGCGTACTCCTTCACCAGGCCCACCTCCACCTCGCGCATGTTCTTCTGCACGCGGCCGCGCCCTTTTTCGCCGATGAGCGTGGTGATGGGCACGGGGCGGTAGCCGAGGTAGGCTTCGGCCATGTCATCCATACCGTGTTTCTGCTGGTCCGGCTTCAGGAGGAAATGCGCCACCATGGTATCGAAGAGCGCGCCCTGGAGGTCAACGCCATACCGTTGCAGGATACGGATGTCATACTTGGCGTTCTGCGCCACCTTGCCGATGGATCCATCCTCCAGCACGGGCTTGAAGATGTTCACGATCCGTTGCGCTTCCAAAGGTTCCTGCGGCACGGGCACATAGTACCCTTCATGGGCCTTGAAGCTGAAGGCCAGTCCAACGAGTTCAGCCGTACGCTCGTCGGTACTGGTGGTCTCCGTATCGAAGCAGAAGCGGGGCTGCTTCCTCAACTGTGCGAGCAGCATGTACATCTTCTCGTCGGTATCCTCCAGCAAGTAGCGGTGCTGTACCGTATCGATGGTGGCGAACTCCTTCACCTCCATGCGGCCATCGGCATCCACCACCGTACCGAACAGATCGACCTGTTGGGGTACACTGGCCGCGCCCTTGCGCGGTCCTGCACTGCCGTTCCCCGCAGTGGACCGTGGCACAGGATCAGGGTCCGTGGGTGCCAGCACACGGGTAACCAGCGTCTTGAACTCGAGTTCACTGAATACCTCCAGGACCTTGTCCTTGTCGGGTGGGTCCAGGTGCAGCGCGTCGTGGTCCAGTTCCACCGGGGCGGTGACGTTGATCGTGGCCAGCGCCTTGCTCAAGCGCCCCTGTTCGGCGAACTGGATCACATTCTCCTTCTGTTTGCCTTTGAGTTGATCCACCCCCTCGATCACCGCTTCCAAGGAACCGAACTGTTGAATGAGCTTCATGGCCGTCTTCTCCCCGATGCCCGGGATCCCCGGAATGTTGTCCACCGCATCGCCCATGAGACCCAGGATATCCTTCACCTGGTCCGTACTGGTGAGCCCGCCCCATCGCTCGCAGATCTCCTTGGGGCCCAGCTTCTCTGGTGGATCACCTCCGCGTCCGGGTTTGTACATGATGATGCGGTCGGTGACGAGTTGCCCGAGATCCTTGTCGGGTGTGACCATGTACGTGGTGTAGCCCTCCGCCTCGGCCTTCTTGGCCAGGGTTCCGATCACATCGTCCGCTTCGTACCCATCGCTTTCGAGGATGGGGATGTTGAGGGCTTCGATGATGCGCCGGATGTACGGGAGGTTGCTGCGGATGTCATCGGGCATCTCCTCGCGGTTCGCCTTGTAGTCCAGCAGCGTTTCATGGCGCTCGGTGGGTGCGGCCGTATCGAAGACCACGGCCAAGTGGGTGGGTTTCTCGCGCTTGATGAGGTCCAGCAGGGTGGTGGTGAAGCCGAATGCCGCGCTGGTGTTGAAGCCTTTGCTGTTCACCCGTGGGGCACGGATGAAGCTGAAGTAGGCCCGGTAGATGAGGGCGAAGGCATCGAGCAGGAAAAGGCGCCGATCATCGGCTGGTGTTCCGGACATGGGGACAAGGTAGCCTGTCGCGAGGTGGAGCAGGTCGTGGAACAGTGTTCATCCTCCTGAGGGCCGTAGCCCACCAGCCCGCGCTCCGATCGGCCGTATGGTGGTCGTGGCGACGCATCGGGGGTTCACTCACGGTTCAGCGCTCCTTCCAGACCACCTCCATCACCGTGCGACCCACGGCATCCAGGCTGGTGCGGTCAATGACCTCCATGTTGTCGTCGTGGGTGTGCCAATAGGGGCCAAAGGCCTCGGTGGCAGGATCGTACTCGATGATGTCGACCGTGGGGATCCGCAACACCTTGTTCACCGGGATATGATCATCGATGCCGACGAAGTATTTGGTCTCCTGCACGAAACGGTCGCCGAGACCGAGGGCATTCGCCGTCTTCCACACCTTGCGCACCACCGCCGGGGCATACTGCATGCTGAGGGCCTCCTGGTAGAAACGGGCATCACGTGCGCCCACCATGTCCAACAGGATACCGAAGCGGGCCTTGTAAGCGGGCACGTGCGGGTTCTTCACCCAGTACTGTGCGCCCAGGCACCAGGTGTCGATGGTGCTCTCATCGTGGGTCATGGCTCCGCTCGGTTGTCCGTGATCCTCCACATCGGTGAAGAGGATGTCCACACCGGGCCCATGTTCCTTCGTCGCCAGGTGGCGTGCGATCTCCAGCAGGACACCCACGCCGCTTCCACCATCATTGGCCCCGTCGATCGGTTCGTTCGTGCGCTGGTCATCCTTATCGGCGAAAGGCCGTGTATCCCAATGGGCCAGCAGCAGGATCCGCTCGCTACGATCGGGATGGAACCGGGCGATGATATTGCGCAAGGGCAGTCGCTCCTTGTTGTAGGCGATGACGGTGCCGACCTGTTCGATCACGGTGGCCCCGTTCGCTTTCAGGCGCTCGACCAGCCAGTCGCCGCAGGCTTGGTGGCCCTTGGTGCCCGGGACCCGTGGGCCGAAACCGACCTGCCGGGCCACGAAGTGGTAGGCGCTATCGGCGTTGAACACCGGTGTTGGCGGCAATTCCGGCACGGTCGGGCCCGGCACCACCGGAGATGGAGCGGGTTTGTCATTGATGCACCCGCCGAAGGCACCCATGGTCACCATGGCGAGCAGGACGTAGCGCAACCTCATGTTCAAGCGCGCGACCATGTGGTTCCTTCTTTGGTATCCTTCAAGGCGATACCGATCGCCAGCAGGCGGTCCCGGATGGCGTCGCTCGCGGCGAAATCCTTCTTCGCCTTGGCTTCTGCGCGCAATTGGATGAAGGCCTGCACCAGGCCGTCCAGTGTACGGTCATCCGTGTACGACATGCGCTCGGTCGTCAATCCGAGCACCTCCCCCACCAGGCGCGGCATCCAAGCACGCAACCTTTCCAGTGTGGTCGCGGTGAGACTCATCCGGCCATCATGCACCGAGTTGATGATCCGAACCCCTTCGAAGAGTTCGCCGATCATCACCGGTGTGTTGAGGTCGTCGTTCATGGCCGCATGGGCACGTGCTTCCAACGCGGCGACATCGGCATCATCCGCTGCACCGGGCTTCAGGCCGGGCAGCAGCTCCATGGCCGCCAGGAGGCGTTCCAAGCCCTTCTCTGCGGCTTGCAGAGCGGCATTGCTGAAGTCCAGGGTGCTGGCATAGTGGCTTTGCAGCATGAAGAAGCGCACGGTCATCGGGCTGTAGCCCTTCTCCAGCAACTTGTGGTTCCCGGTGATCAGTTCCTCCGGGGTGAACCCATTGCCCTCGCTCTTGGCCATCTTCCGCCCGTTCACCGTGAGCATGTTGCCATGCATCCAGTAGCGCACCGGTGCCTGCCCATCGGCGGCGATGCTCTGGGCGATCTCGCATTCGTGGTGGGGGAACTTGAGGTCCATGCCCCCGCCGTGGATATCGAATGTGGCGCCCAGGTACTTGGTGCTCATGGCGGAGCATTCGAGGTGCCAGCCGGGAAAACCATCGCCCCACGGGCTGGGCCATTTCATCAGGTGCTGTGGCTCGGCCTTCTTCCAGATCGCGAAATCGAGCGGGCTGCGCTTCTCCTCCATGCCTTCGGTATCGCGGGTATTGGAGAGCAGTTCGTCGATCCTGCGACCGCTGAGTTCACCATACGCATGATCGGTGGCGAACCGGGGCACATCGAAATACACACTTCCGTTCACCTCGTACCCGTAACCGCTACGGATGATGCGCTCCACCATGGCGATCTGCTCGATCAGGTGGCCCGTGGCCGTGGGTTCGATGCTCGGTGAAAGGATGTTGAACAGGCGCATCACATCGTGGAAGCCATTGGTGTACTTCTGCACGATCTCCATCGGCTCGAGCTGTTCGAGCCGCGCCCGTTTGGCGATCTTATCCTCTCCCTCGTCCACATCGCCCACCAGGTGCCCCACATCGGTGATGTTGCGCACGTAGCGCACCTTGTACCCGATGAAGGTGAGCCAGCGGTAGAGCGTGTCGAAGCTGAGGAAGGTACGCACATTGCCCAGGTGTACATCGCTGTACACGGTGGGGCCACACACGTAGAGACCTACGCGCGGTGGATCCAAGGGGACGAACTCCTCCTTGCGGCGCGTGAGGGTGTTCGTGATGTGAAGAGGGCCGCGGATCGGCTCGGACATGGTGATCGGTAAGGCCCGCGAAGGTACGGGGCATCACCGAGCCCTCGCTCCTATTGCCGGTCCTCGTCGGTGATCATGGCATCGCCGGCATAACGACCGCGCTTGAACACCTGGATCCGTTGCAGGATCCCATCCTTGTCGTAGGCATAGCGCCGACCGTTCCATAGGCGCCCTTGTTTGAAATCCCCCTGTTGGGAGATCCGGAGCTGCCGATCATACAGGGTGTTGTACCCGTTCTCGCGGAAGGCTACCGCATTGGTGGACTCCTCGGCGGTAACGGCAGGGGCCGGAGCGGCTTTCGGGTCCACCTTCACCTCTTCGGCCTTGGGCACCGGTTTGAGGTACTTGCTATTGGACGCGTCGATCACCCCATCCTCGAATTGGGCCACCTGCTGAAGCTGCCCATCCGCGGTGTATCGCTTGAGCGTACCATCCTCCTTGCCTTGCTCCACCTCCACCTCCACGGCGAGCTGTCCGTTCTCGTGGTAGTAGCGCTGTTCGCCATCACGCACCCCATCAGCGGTGAAGGTGAAATCCTGGGCGAGCTGTCCGTTGGGATGCCAGCGTTGGAACTTCCCCGTGTTGCGGTCCAGGTCCCAACTCCCCTGCTCCTCGGCACGGCCACTGGGGTAAAAGGTCTTGTACGAGCCACGGGGGCGCCCCATCTGGTAGGTGATCTCGCTCATGACCTTGCCATTGGGCCAGTAGCGTTTCCAGACGCCCACACGCTTACTGTTCGTATAACGACCCTCCTCGATCAATTGCCCGGCGGTATAGGCCGGTTTATCGGCATTCGGGGCGGTCACCTTCCAGAAGCCCTGCTTGCGGCCCATCTCGTCGATGCGGTTCAGCGTGTCCTGGGCGGTCGGTCCGGCCTGGGCGAACGTACACCGGATGGTGAGTGCGAGCATGGCAGCGAAGCTGAACAGGGTAGGACGACAAGGAATGGCCATGACGGAACGATGCGATGATGAGCGCACGGGATACGGGAAATGCCGAAGCAAGGTTACACGCCAACCTCAGGCCAATGTGGCTTTCAGGTGAAGCATCATGTCATCCACCATGCCCCGGAGGTCATAACGGGGCTGCCACCCCCAGTCGGTGCGGGCGGCACGGTCGTCGATACTGCGCGGCCAGCTATCGGCTATGGCCTGGCGCTGATCGGGAGCGTACGCCATTTCGAAACCGGGCACATGGCGGGCCACCTCGACAGCGATCTGTTCGGGATCGAAGCTGAAACCCGCCAGGTTGTATCCACTTCGCACTTTCACCTGTTCGGAGGGGGCCTCCATCAGTTCGATGGTCGCCCGGATGGCATCGGGCATGTACATCATGGGCAGGGTGCTGTTCGGCCCGAGGAAGCTTGTATAGCGGCCCTGTTTGATGGCCTCGTGGAAGATGTGGACGGCATAGTCCGTGGTGCCTCCGCCCGGCGCGCTTTTCCACCCAATCAGGCCCGGATAACGAATGCTCCGGACGTCCACCCCGTATCGCTGGTGATAATAGTGGCACCATCCTTCACCGGCCAGTTTGCTGATACCATATACCGTGGTGGGTTCGGCGATGGTGTGCTGCGGCGTACCATCCTTGGGGGTGGTGGGGCCGAAGACGGCGATGCTGCTGGGCCAATAAACCTTCTTCACCTTCCCCTCCCGCGCCAGTTCGAGCACGATGAAGAGGCTCTCCATGTTGAGTTTCCACGCGAAAGCGGGATCCTTCTCGGCCGTGGCACTGAGCAATGCGGCCAACAGGTACACCTCGGTGATGCCGTGTTTGTCGATGATGCGTTCGATGCCTCGGCGATCCATGGCATCGACCATGGCGAATGGGCCGCTCTGGGCCACTTGCGGTTGTTTGATGTCGCTGGCCACGACATTCTCGTTGCCGAATCGTTCGCGCAGGCCTTCCACCAGTTCGGTGCCGATCTGGCCAGAGGAGCCAATGACGAGGATCTTCTTCATGAGAGCGTGAATGGCGCCAAAGCTATTCAGCACCAGCACACCCCGGAATGGATCATCGACCGATGCCCATCTACTTAGTGCAGCGGCTCGAACGAATGGAGGAACCGCTCCATGTTCCTGCGTTCGGGATCGCCGATGGCGCCTTCGGGGGCGGTGGCGGTCAACACCACCACACGATCGGCCATGCGGTGCAGGACCAAGCCCACCCGGGTTCCTTTGTTGTTCAGGAACCATCCTGATCCGGAGGCCCCTTCGACATTCAGATCCGGGCCGGACAGCTCCTCCTGTCCGCTGGATAGGGGCGCGACCACCATGGACCACAGCGAATCCGAGAATGCTGGTTCGGGAAGCGCGGTCAGGTGTGTTGGTGTCTTGAACCAAGCGGCCACATAGATCACGGCGCTATCCGCAATGATGTCCACATGGGTATCAACCGTATCCGGCCCAAGGGTCAAACGACCATGTTGAAAGTCGGCTTTCACGGGCATGCTCACCGTGTAGCCACCTGCATCAAGGCCCTCGAAACGCGGCCAGTCCTTGGATGGCTGATCGGTGCAAGCAGCCAGTACCAGGATGAATACAGGAACGATGCTACGCCAGTTCAAGAGCGAAGAAGACATGCTGGATGAGGAAGAAAAGGGCAATGACAAAAGACAGGAGTTGGACCACCCATGCGACGCGACGGGCATGTTCGGCTTTGGGACCAGCGATCATGGGAACAAGCGCCGCTGCGATGCTCGTGCCCAAGGCCACCGCACCACGCGAAATGGAGTTCACCACACAGACACACGCCAAGAGATAGCTTTCATGCGCCACCGCCACCGCGAGGATGGTCGTGACCAATAAAGCGACCGCAAGGACCAGAAGCAGGTTTGAGCGATCCATTACCGGATAAAAAAATGGGAACCCCCTGTGCAGGAGGTTCCCATTCAATGGTCAACGGACTACGACTTGTCGCAGGTGCAAGTGGCGCCCACGAGGGTAGCTGCAGTTGCGCAAGCATCCTCATAATCATTGATGGCCTTCCGCTTACCGCAAGCCTCAGGGTAGGCGTAGGACTGCGTCGTGCCACCCGACGTCCAGGTGTATTTGCAGGTGCTGCACTTCTTGCAAGCGGGCAGGGACACCATGAAGGCGGCGGCTGCCAGAACGAGTACGAACTTTTTCATGTCTGGTTGGATGGAGGGTTGGTTTGAAGTGCGCTAATGTAGGAGTCTTATTGACCTTGTCAAGGGTTATGCTGGAAAATGCGGTATGCACCGTAGATCCCGGCTGAGCCAAGATGGAGGAGCAAACCCAGTATCCATGCGCCGTGCCACCCTCCTACATGGACCGTCCTTATTTTCGCACCATGGAAACCCATCGCCTCCGCAACCTGCACCGGCCGGACGTGCTCCGATCCCGGTTGGAGGGCGAAGGCGTGCCCCGGACCACGCTCAGCTTCTACCGGTACGTGCGACTGACGGAGGTGGAAGTACTCCGGCACGTGTTGTACCAGGAATGGGAAAAGCTCGGCGTGCTGGGCCGCATCTACATCTCGCAGGAAGGCATCAACGCACAGGTGAGCCTACCCACGGCCGATCTCGCGGCGTTCCGCGCCAACCTCGATGATCGTGAAGCCTTCCGGGATGTGCCATGGAAGATCGCCGTGGAGGACGATGGCAAGAGCTTCCTGAAGCTCACGATCAAAGTGCGGAAAAAGATCGTGGCCGACGGCCTTGCTGATGATGCCTTCGATGTAACGAACGTGGGCACGCATCTGGACGCCGCCACCTTCAACCGCAAGATGGAGGAAGGTGCGCTGGTGATCGACATGCGCAACAACTACGAGTGCCTGATCGGTCATTTCGAGGGGGCCTACCTTCCGAAAGCGGATACGTTCCGGGGGGCGATCGAGGAGGTGGTGGGAATGTTGAATGCAAGGGTGCAAGGGTGCGAGGGTGCGAGAGCGACGGACGTCAACCTACAACCCTCGCACCCTCCCACCCTTGCACTCTCTGAACCCGAGATCCTGCTCTACTGCACCGGCGGCATCCGCTGCGAAAAGGCCAGCGCCTATTTGAAGCACCACGGCTACAACAAGGTGAACCAGCTGCACGGCGGCATCATCGACTACGCGCGGCAGCTGAAGGCGGAAGGGCTGATGAGCAAGTACCTCGGCCAGAACTTCGTGTTTGATGAACGCCTGGCCGAGCGCATCACAGACGATGTGGTGAGCACCTGCATGCAGTGCGGCGCACCGTGCGATCGCATCGGCAACTGCCACGAGGCCACGTGCAACATGCTGCTGGTGCAGTGCGAGGCCTGCGCGCAGAAATACGCCGACTGCTGCTCGCCGAGCTGCCGCGAGGTCCACCAGCTGCCCATGGAGACGCAACGCGCTTGGCGCAAGGGCCGCAGCACACGCAGCACCAGGACCAAGGCCATCAACGACCCGGAAAGCCTGCGCCGCCGGATCCGCGAAGAAGAGGAACTGCTCGCGCTGAACGGCACGCTGCATCCGGATCTGATGAAGATCATCTCAAAGCCCATGTAAGGGCGCGATATTTCGCGCCCCGACGATCGTCCCAAACAAAGATCACAGCCGAGCACGATGCCTATCTATCACTCACTGGGCAAGATCCCGCACAAGCGCCACACCGTCTTCAAGAACGGGAAGGACCGTTATTATTACGAGCAGCTCTTCGGCACCGTCGGCTTCGATGGCATGAGCTCGTTGCTCTACCACATTCACCGCCCCACCCAGGTGAAGGCGCTGGGCAAACCCAAGGACCTCACCCCCAGGATCGCATTGGAGAAGCACATCCGCTCCATGCGCCTGCACGGTTTCAAGACCAGGCCCGAGAAGGACCACCTGGCCGCCCGTAAGCCCATCCTGGTGAACAGCGACGTGGCCATCGTGCTCGCCGCACCACAGGCCAAGAGTGCGGACTACTTCTACAAGAACGCCGACTGCGACGAGATGATCTTCATCCACCAGGGCAGCGGCACCCTGCGCACCCTGCTGGGCAACCTCGACTTCAAGTACGGCGACTACCTGCTGATCCCGCGCGGGATGATCTACACGATGGAGTTCAAGGATGCGGACAACCGCCTCTTCATCGTGGAGAGCCACCGGCCCATGTACACGCCCAAGCGCTACCGCAACTGGTTCGGGCAGATGCTGGAGCACAGCCCCTTCTGCGAGCGCGACATCCGCCGTCCGAAGAAACTGGAAACGCACGACGAGAAGGGCAGCTTCACGGTGAAGGTGAAGAAGCAGAACATGCTGCACGAGCTGGTCTACGCCACGCACCCCTTCGACGTGGTGGGCTGGGACGGCTACAACTACCCGTACGCCTTCAGCATCCACGACTTCGAGCCCATCACCGGGCGTGTTCACCTGCCGCCGCCCATCCACCAGACCTTCGAGACCGACGCCATGGTGGTGTGCAGCTTCGTGCCACGCCTGTACGACTACCACCCGCAGGCCATTCCCGCGCCGTACAACCACAGCAACATCGACAGCGACGAGGTGCTCTACTACGTGGCCGGCGATTTCATGAGCCGCAACGACATCGGCCCGGGCCACATCAGCCTGCACCCTGCCGGCATCCCGCACGGTCCGCACCCGGGCGCCATGGAGCGCAGCATCGGCAAGAAGGCCACCGACGAGCTCGCCGTGATGGTGGACACCTTCAAGCCGCTGATGGTGACCGAGGAAGCGATGAAGATCGACGACGGGAAGTACTGGAAGAGCTGGGTGGAGTGAGCAACGAGAAGCGACGCATCGGGGTCGTCATCGACAAGCTCACGAACTCCATCGAGCTTGTTGCCACAGGTGATGTGTTCAACACCATCATCACGCGGGCCACGACAGCGGACAAACGATTGATCAAGCGGAAGGAATGGCTGTTCGACTGGCATCGGGAGATCGCGAACACAAAGCGTGAAGTATACCGGCTGATGACCGAGAACAACGCGGACATCATCCAAGGTCTCATTTGCCTGGAGGACAAGGGTGACCACCTGTACATGCACCTGATCGAGAGCGCTGCCTTCAATCGCGGTCGGCGCAAGACCTTCCTTGGCGTGCCGGGCAACCTCATCGCTTACGCTTGCAAGCTCGCCTTCGACCGCGGGCACGATGGCTTCGTGGCGTTCACGGCCAAGACCGCACTTGTGGAACACTACCGGAAGGAACTTGGGGCGACCGTGATCCATGGCACACTGATGCACCTGGACAGCCTTGCAGCGCGTAACTTGGTGCAGCGATACAAGCTTTGAACCATGGAACTGCTGCGCGAACCGAAAGAGGTGGACTTTTATGTAGAGGACCGTCCGCTCACGGATGATGAGAAGCGGTTGCTGAAAGAAGCCATCGCCAAGAACAAAGCGAAGGCGAAACGTGCGAAGTCCAAGCGAGCAGCTACTTCTCGCAGAACAGCGCCTGCTTCAAAGCGCTAGACCGACGAGCTCGCCGTGATGGTGGACACCTTCAAGCCGCTGATGGTGACCGAAGAAGCGATGAGGATCGACGACGGGAAGTACCGGAAGAGCTGGGTGGAGTGAAGTTGATCCGATCAGCGGCTCCCACCCCCGAAATGACCTGATCGTGGTATTGCCCGCTTTGTCATCGTAGTGTCACTTTGCGCCCACGATGGAGACCGCCGAGGGAAGTTCGTGGAAACAACGGGGCACAGGGATCCTGGCCTTCGTGATCGTATTGCTGTTGATGCCCCTTGGGCATGCCTTGATGGTGCTGCTGGAAATGCTGGGTACCGCCGTGTTCGCCAGTGCGCTCATTGTGGGCTTCCTGGGCTGCGTGATGCTCTGGTGGGGCGTGGCCCGGCCCATGCGCGACCTGTACGCCACGCTGCTGGGCGCCATCGGCGGGGTGCTCACCTGGACCGGCTGGGTCGAGTTCAGCTTCGTGTGGCTCGCGCATAAACTGGAGGTACAGCCGCTGATGGAGAACGGCGAAGTGGCCACCAAGCCCGAATACCTGGTGATGCTCAGTTCCATCGGCCTGCTGGGCACCATGACCCTGCTGTTCATGTTCGCGCACACCCGCTGTCCCTTCTTCGTGTGGGGCCAGAAGCGCATGGGCGTACACAAAGCGGTCGCGATCCCCAGTACCTCGCAACGCCCCCTGGCCATGATCGCCTTCATCGAGATGATCATGATCGTGTGGACCTTCTACATCGTACTGCTGGTGTGCTACGACAACGACATCGCCGGGGACCGGCACCCCATCACCTGGATCGTGGCCTTCGGCTCGCTGGCTTGGAGCGTCTACCTCATGGGCAAGCTGTTGCGGATCCGTTCCTTCGACCATGCGGTGCGCTACGCCATCCCCACGGTGGTGATCTTCTGGAACTTCGTGGAGGTGATGGGCCGCTGGAACCTCTTCAAGGAGATCTGGGTACACCCCACCGAGCACTGGATCGAGAACAGCCTGATCCTGGCCACCATGGTGGGTTTCACCGCCTACTACATGTACAAGGGACGGAAGGACCGGCAGCGTCGGGTCCGTCCCGAGATCGTTGATGCAGGGGTTCCTGTGCGGGCGAACCCGCAGGGCGCTCCCCGCACCGCATCCGTCATACAGTAGGTCTGGGCTGTTCGGCCAGGGTTGAGGGCAGCGTTGAGTGCGCCAACGCACCGGTGTTCGGAAATAGCATCGGAATCGTTATCGGAACATTGCCTCCTGATATTAACTATATTGCTGTTTATTAGCATTTTATATCAAATTCATCCGTCGGAATATTGTTGACCGACCCGCTTCCGAACCCCTATCTTTGACGTTCGCCCGGATTGGGCGTCAGCGACCAGGAATGGCTTCACCAATCCGCCTTTATACGGATCCTGCTGCCATGGAACCACTGTTCCCGGATGACCCGAGCGGGGAGTTGGAAGCCATGGCGGTGGAACTGATCAGCCGATCGGCCGCGCTCTCCGAGGCGCTGCATCCGGTGACCCGCGCCGCCGTGGCGGACCTGGTACGGCCCATGAACAGCTACTACAGCAACCTGATCGAGGGGCACGATACGCACCCGATCGATATTGACCGCGCGTTGCGGAACGACTATTCCACCGACAAGCGCAAGCGGGACCTGCAGCAGGAAGCACTTGCGCACATCGCCGTAAGCAAGGCCTTGCGCACCGGCGAATTGCGGCATGCGACCGGATCGGATCCATCATCCGAGGTGTTCATCATGGGCGTACATCGCGCGTTCTATGAACATCTGCCCGCGGACTTCCTGCGTGTGGTGAGCAAAGAGGGCGTTGAGCAGCAGGTGGTGCCCGGCGTCTACCGGACCGGAGAAGTGGAGGTGGGTCGCCACATCGCTCCCGGCCATGAACACCTGCCGCACTTCATGGCGCGCTTCGCCAGCTGCTACGACCGGGAAGCCCCTGGGAACCGATCGCGCATTCACCGTGTGATCGCGATGGCGGCCGCGCACCATCGGCTCGCATGGATCCATCCATTCCTCGACGGGAATGGCCGCACCGTGCGGCTTTGCACGGATGCATGGGCCATGGCCGACGACCTGGATGCCGGTGGAGTGTGGTCCATTTCGCGCGGGCTGGCGCGCAAGCGCGATGAATACCGGGCCATGCTCGCAGGTGCGGATGCCCCCCGCATGGGCGACCTGGATGGACGCGGGAACCTGAGCAATGCCCGGCTCGTGACCTTTTGCCGGTGGTTCCTTGCCACGGCCATCGATCAGGTCTCGTTCATGCGCGACGCGTTCCAATTGGATGGCGTACTGCGACGGATCGACGTCTTCGTGGACCGCATGGCCAGCGAAGGCCGCATGCGCAATGAGGCGCGCTTCCTGCTGAAAGATGCCTTCCTGCGTGGGCGTATCTCGCGTCAGGAGGCGGAGCGTATTACCGACACCTCGGACAAGACCCTGAAGAAGATCGCCAACGAACTCATGTCCCTGGGCCTGCTGAAACGCAATGGGGCCGGTAGCGGCTTCCGCTATGAGATCGCCGTGCCCATCCCATTCTCGCCCTGGATCCTGCCCGGCCTGTTCCCTACCGGAAGGGAAAGCGAGATCATGGCGAACTGGGCCTGATGAACAGCACCGCTTCCACATGAAAAAGCCCGAACTTTATGGGGTAATTTTGCACCCTATCCCGACCGCCATGGCCATCGAAAGCGCAACCCCCCAACTGGAAAAAGTCGTTGCCGAAGCCGCCGACTTCCTCCCCTTGCTCGGCACCGACCACATCGAGTTCTACGTGGGCAACGCCAAGCAAGCGGCCCACTACTACAAGACCGCCTTCGGCTTCCAGAGCCTGGCCTACGCCGGCCTGGAGACGGGCGTGAAGGACCGTACCAGTTACGTGCTGGAGCAGGACAAGATCCGCCTGGTGCTCACCACACCGATGACGCAGGACCACCCGATCAACGATCACCTGCGCAAGCACGGCGACGGCGTGAAGGTGATCGCCCTGTGGGTGGACGATGCCACCAAGGCCTGGGAGGAGACCACCAAGCGTGGCGCAAAAAGCTACATGAAGCCCACCGTGGAAAAGGACGCCGATGGCGAAGTGGTGAAGAGCGGCATTCACATCTATGGCGATACCGTGCATGTGTTCATCGAGCGTAAGAACTACCACGGCACCTTCCTGCCCGGCTTCCGCCCGTGGAAGAGCGCGTACAACCCACCGCCCACCGGCCTGAAATACGTGGACCACATGGTGGGCAACGTGGGCTGGAACGAGATGAACCCCTGGGTGAAGTTCTACGAGGACGTGATGGGCTTCGCCAATGTGCTGGGCTTCGACGACAAGGACATCAGCACGGAGTACAGCGCCTTGATGAGCAAGGTGATGAGCAACGGCAACGGCCGCATCAAGTTCCCGATCAACGAGCCGGCCGAGGGCAAGAAGAAGAGCCAAGTGGAGGAATACCTGGACTTCTACAACGGCCCGGGCGTGCAGCACATCGCCGTGGCCACGGACAACATCGTGAAGACGGTGCGTGACCTGATGGCCCGCGGCGTGGAGTTCCTCAAAGTGCCCAGCACCTACTACGAGGGCCTGCTGGACCGCGTGGGACCCATCGAGGAGGACCTGGCGCCGCTGGCCGAACTGGGCATCCTGGTGGACCGCGATGATGAGGGCTACCTGCTGCAGCTGTTCACCAAGCCGGTGGAGGACCGCCCCACGCTCTTCTTCGAGATCATCCAGCGCAAGGGCGCCAAGAGCTTCGGCAAGGGCAACTTCAAGGCGCTGTTCGAGGCGATCGAACGGGAGCAGGAGAACAGGGGGACGTTGTAGAGGATCCGAGCAGCTCCTTGATCATCAGCCGTGCCAAGCGATGGCTGTACGTACCAACACCGGCCGAGCCTATTGCTCAGAGACCTGTTGCGTTCACCTGCCGGTAGTGCTCCATCCGCAGTAGTTCAGGGAAGAGCTTCAAGTACTCCTTACCCCAACTGTAGTTCATCTCCAGGAGTCGGGAGATGGGCAGAACGAATTTCGTGGCGATCAGCGACCTGCTCAGGTCGCTCCCGTTCTTGAGAAGGAGTTCCACCTTCCCGTAGAGTTGTACCACCTTGTCCGTCTGCCCTTGGTAGATGGCCTTGAGCGTTTCACTACCAAGCGCTTCGATCTCATTGGCCTTGATGTCCTGTTGTGTGTTCATGGGATAGTTCTTCAATACAATGCCGTGATCAATTGCCGTTCCGGATCATGAGTGGATGCGTAGGAAATTGAATTTCACGCGGTTGTGGTGGAAGCACCTGCTGTGTGGTCACCATGACCTTCCTATTTCGGCAGGGTCGACCATACCGTTCTGGAAAAAGAGTGGCACTTCCCGCTTGCAGGTCTCAACCAGGTATCGATCGGCGAAAACCATTTACGCATTCAAGGTTGGCCAAGAGATGCGCCGCGATCTTTTCGGAGGACGATACACGGAACAGCAGGTTGCGTAGCGGGACCTACGGAACGGGCCGCACGGTGAAGCAATGCGGAAAAAGAGCAAGCAGACGGGGTGATCCTCTATTACGAATTGGTATAAAGCGCTGATCGAGGCGATCGTCCCGCTCAAAAGCGTGAGGGCGCAGAAGAACCATCGAGGGCGCAGGTTCCGATCCAGCCAAATTCGCTGAAGCGATCAGTGATGGTGCCCCATTCTTCGGGTGCGTGTTCAGCACCTACCACCAGTTCCCTTCACTCCCCCCGCTTCTCCAGCTTTTCCACCCGCGTCACCAACTTGTCCAGGTTGCGGAAATGGATGTAGCTCTTGCGGTACTTCTGCACTTCGAATGCCGGTGAGCCCATGTAGGCTTCGCCCGCCTTGGTGTCCTTGCTGATGCCGCTCTGTGCGGCGATGATGGTCCCATCGGCGATCTTCAGGTGGCCGATGATGCCGACCTGCCCGCTGAACATGCAGTTCTTTCCGATCTTGGTGGAACCCGCCACCACACCACCTGCAGCGTAATAGGTGTTCTCGCCAACTTCCACGTTGTGGGCGATATGGATCAGGTTGTCGAACTTGACACCCTTGCGCAGGATGGTGCTACCCAGTGTGGCGCGGTCGATGGCGCAATTGGCTCCGATCTCCACGTCGTCCTCAATGACCACGTTCCCGATCTGGGGGATCTTGGCACCACCATCGGGTCCGGTCGCGAAACGGAAGCCATCACTGCCGATCACCGTGCCGCTGTGCACGATGCAATTGGCGCCCACCACACAATCGGAATAGATGGTGACGTTCGCGAACACCGTGCTGTTGTCCCCGATGGTGACGTTGTCGCCGATGTACACATGCGGGTAGATCCTCACGTTGCTGCCGAGCTTCACATTCACCCCGATGAACGCCAGGGGTCCGATGTAGCAGTTGTCCCCGTAGGTGGCTCCGGCCTCGATCACCGCCTGCGGCGAAATGCCCTTCTTGTCCAGCTTGATGGTGTTGTACATCGCCAGCACCTTCGCGAAGGCGCTTTGCGCATCGGCCACGCGTACCAGGGTGGTCTTCACCGGGCCCGTAAGCTCGAAGGCGTTACCGATGATCACCACGGAGGCGGTGGTGCCATGGACATATTGCGCGTAGGCCGGATTGGCCAGGAAGGACAACGAACCGGGACCGCCCTCCTCGATCTTCGAGAGCCGGCTGACGGTGGCGTTGGGGTCGCCCTCCACGGTACCCTGAAGAAGCGTAGCGATCTGTGAGGCGGTGAATTGCATGAGGTCGGTTTCTGCCGGACAAGGTAGTGCTGCTTCGAGTGTGAGGTAGAACCCTGATGATCACCGTCAAGTGCGTCTCAGAGAAACCGTCGGCGACCTCACCTCACTTGCGTCATTGCTTTCCGCGGCCACCTACCTTTGTACCACATGGATCGCGGCTTCCTTCTTCGAACGATGGCACTCCTGGCCTTGGGGATCACCCTTGGCGCCGCCAGTTGCAACCGGGATGATGACGATACACCCGATGTGAACCCGACGATCGAATTCGTGCTCGACGCAGGGTTCACCTATCGCAATGACACGGTCTCGGTGAACGACACCCTGCTCGTGGGGGTGCGCATCAACAGGGGCGATGATGGCCTGCGTACCTTCAAGGTCCTATCGCAATACGATGGCCAGCAGGAGAACGTGCAGGACAGCCTCCCGATCGGCACCACCACCTTCGCGTTCGACAAGGTGATCCGTATTAGGCCGGTGCCGGGCACCGAAAGGTGGACCTTCGCCGTTCAGGAAACCGATGGCGACATCATCCGCCGGGCCCTGACCTTCACGGTCCAGTAACGGATCGCTCCGTTCCGGTAAATTCGCGCTCCGTTGCAACGCCCCGGCCATATCGGACCGGCAGGCGCATTCCAAAGCCATGTACCGAACGCACACCTGTGGCGAACTCCGCCTCACCGACGCTGGTAAGACCGTGACACTCGCTGGATGGGTCCAGCGGACCCGCGACCTGGGCGGCCTGACCTTCGTGGACCTACGCGACCGTTATGGGATCACCCAGCTCAGCTTCAACGTGGAACGCGACAAGGCCCTGTGCGATCAGGCCAACACACTGGGCCGCGAGTACGTGATCCTGGCCACCGGCACCGTGAAGGAGCGCGAAAGCAAGAACCTACAGATCCCCACTGGCGAGATCGAACTGATCGTCACCGGGTTGAAAGTGCTCAACGCCGCCAAAACACCGCCCTTCACCATGGAGGAAGAGACCGACGGTGGCGACGACCTGCGAATGAGGTACCGTTACCTGGACCTGCGCCGCGCCAACATCCGGAAGAACTTCGAGCTGCGCCATCGAATGGCCATTGAAACACGGAACTACCTCAGCGCACACCATTTCCTGGAGGTGGAAACGCCGGTGCTGATCAAGAGCACGCCAGAGGGTGCGCGTGATTTCGTGGTGCCCAGCCGCATGAACCAGGGTGAGTTCTACGCGCTTCCACAAAGCCCGCAGACATTCAAGCAATTGCTGATGGTGGCCGGGTTCGACCGCTACTTCCAGGTGGTGAAATGCTTCCGGGACGAGGACCTGCGGGCGGACCGTCAGCCGGAGTTCACGCAGATCGACTGCGAGATGGCCTTCGTGGAACAGGAAGACATCCTGCGGATGTTCGAGGGCTTGGCCAAGCACCTCTTCAAAGCCGTACTGGACAAGGAATTCAGCTCACCTTTTCCTCGGATGACCTTCGATGAGGCCATGCGCGACTACGGTTGCGACAAGCCCGACCTGCGCTTCGGTATGCGCTTCAATGAGCTGAATGACCTGCTCCAGGGCAAAGGCTTCAAGGTATTCGATGAGGCGGAACTGGTGGTGGGCATTAATGCCGAAGGCTGCGCGGGCTGGAGCCGCAAACAGACCGATTCACTGATCGACTTCGTGAAGCGCCCGCAGATCGGGGCCACGGGCATCGTATTCCTGAAGTGGACGACCGAGGGCCTGAAGAGCACCGTGGACAAATTCTTCACGCCGGAACAACTGAAGGCGTGGGCCGTGCGCTGCGGCATGAAGGAAGGTGATCTGTTATGCATCATGGCCGGCAAGGCGGACAGGACGCGCAAGCAGTTGAACGAGCTTCGCCTGCACCTCGGCGACCTGTGCGACCTGCGCGATCCGTGGGCATTCAGCCCGTTGTGGGTGGTGGACTTCCCCCTGCTGGAGCAGGATGAGGAGAGCGGCCGCTGGCACGCCATGCACCATCCCTTCACCGCACCCAAGCCGGAGGATGCGCACAAGCTGGAAAGCGATCCGGGCGGCGTGAAGGCCAATGCCTACGACCTGGTGATCAATGGCACGGAGATCGGTGGTGGGAGCATCCGGATCCACGACCGCGCCATGCAGGAGGCCATGTTCCGCGTGCTGGGTTTCACCGATGAGGAGGCGCGGTACAAATTCGGCTTCCTTTTGGACGCATTCGAGTATGGTGCACCGCCACATGGGGGTGCGGCATTCGGCTTCGACCGGTGGGTTTCTCTCTTCGGCGGGCGCAGCGACATCCGCGAGTTCATCGCCTTCCCGAAGAACAATGCGGGCCGTGACACGATGATCGACGCACCGAGCCGCTTGGATGCCGCTCAATTGGCCGAGCTGGGCATCGCCTCGGTGGGCTGAGCTGCGATCAGTGGCCTGAACAGTACCTCCAATCGATCATTCGGCGCTTGCGGCGTGCCCAATTCGCGGGCGCGGGTCCGTGCGGCGGCGATGCGCTCTTGCGTGAGGGGATGACTGCTGAGGAAAGCCAGCGCCTCCGGCATGTCCTCGGCCTCGCGCTCCAGCAGTTCAAGCAGGCCCACCATGGCCATCGGATCCACCCCGTTCTTCAAGAGCTGCTCCTGCCCGATGCGATCCGCCTCGGTCTCCAGTCCCCTTCCATAACCGAGGTTGCGCAGGGCGTTGGCATTATCCGCCACCATGGCCACCACCGCGTTCACATCGCCGATGAGCAACGAGAGGAACAGGTAACCCGCCATGCTGCGGGCCAGCATCCGGGTGCTGTGTCGTTCCTCCACGTGGGTGGCCTCGTGCGCGAGCAGTGCCGCGAGCTCATCCGCCGAGGCCATACGATCAAGGATCCCGGTGAAGACCACGATGTGTCCACCGGGCAGCGCGAAAGCATTCACCTGGTCGTCCTTCACCACGTGGTATGTCGGCTCGAAGCTCGGGCTCAGCTCCATCGCATCGCCGAAGGCTTGTAACGAAACGGTGCGTGCGCTATCGATGGGCAGGCCAAGGGCCATCTGGTCGAAGGCTGCCTCCCCGATGCGCTCATCCAACGTTCGAGGCACCAGCAGCGCAAGGCGCTCTGCCGCCCAGGGCAGGAACCAGAGGTAGGAGCAGATCAACAGGGCCACCACACCCAGGAAGAACAGGACGGGGCCGCTACGGGCCACGGCCAAGGCACGGTCATACACGCCTTGGCGACCCGCATACCGCATACGCAGCACGAAACTCTGGATGAAGGGTTCATCCCGGATGAGCAACACCCGGCGTGGGTGGTCCCCGAAGGACAAGCGCAACATGGCGCTGCTCCGTTCCCACTCCATCCCCTTGTGTTCCAAAGGCCACTGGAAACAACCACCATCCGGAAGCTCCACTTCCAAGGTGTTCATCTCGCGCACCCGAACGGTGGCCTCCTGGGGCTTGCTGGTGGCCCCATCATAATATATGGCTTGTACAGTGCGCTCCACGATCAAATGAACACGCCGATATCCAGGAGATCCCCCAGGTCGTCGGCCATGGCGTTCTTATGCTCCTGCTCGGTCTGCACCACGGCGTTCAGGTCGGCATCGCCATCCAGCGCAATGTGTTCCAGGACGAACCGCATGGTACGCACCTCGGCCCACGCGAACCCGATCCCCAACGTGAAGACCACGATCAGCACATTCACCAGCATCAAACTGAAAAAACCTCCGCCAGTAGCCGTGCTCCTGAACTGGATGCGCTTGCCGTCCGGATGCTCCCAGCTCAGGTTGTTCACGTAGTAGTTGAACAGGTCCCGCTGCCACCAGAAACCATAGATGCCAAGGGTGAACACGGTGAGTAAATACCCTTTCAGGTTCAGTAGGAAGAACGCTGCACCATCGCCTTTGTATCGGAAGCTTGTGCTACCATATCGCAGGTGACCCACCGTGTAATTGCGCAAGTGGATGGTGAGCCACGAGCCATAGATGCCCACCGTGATCAAGGTGAGCAGGCCATCGCGTAAGCAGATCCGATACAGCTCCTTCAACTGCCCGCGGTACCCGAAGTGGATCCCCCGCCAACTGCTGCGGCTGGAACGATAGCGCAGCGAACCATGGATGATCAATGGAATGAAGAGCAGGAGACCCACGAACATGACCAGCACACCGATCACAACGAGCTTCACCTCCTCCATCAGCACGCCCACGATGTAGGTTCCATAGATCAGTAGCAGAAGCCCGATGGCCTTGATGAAGCCTTTGAACATCTCATTCCCCGTACCGTGAAAATGGAAGGGATGGCCATCCAGTTCGGTGTGCTCGTAATACCAGCTGAGCCGACGGGCCTTGGCCCAGGGGTAATAGAGGCCCAGTGTGATGAAGGTGAGCAGCATATTGACCAGGAGGACCACGAACAGGTCGCCGGGTCTCCCCAAGAAGGCAAGGCGTTTCGGGGGTGTGGTGAGGAACATGTGGGCGGGTTGTCGCAGGAGGGAAAGATAGACGGCTTCTTCGGCCCGAACCGGCGTCGGGGATCCCATGCAATGCACTTGTTTTGCCGGGCGGGCCTATCCACCCGATGAGCGACATGCAACACCCTTCGGACATCGACCACCTCCGCGCGGCCATCGCGCTCGCCAGGGAGGGCATGGAACGCGGTGATGGTGGACCCTTCGGCTGCGTGATCGTGAAGGACGGGATCATCATCGGCCGGGGCAGCAACCGGGTCACCAGCACGAACGACCCCACCGCGCACGCCGAGGTGGTGGCCATCCGCGAGGCGTGCAGGCAACTCGGCTCCTTCCAATTGGAGGGATGTGTGCTCTACACCAGTTGCGAACCCTGCCCCATGTGCCTGGGCGCGATCTATTGGTCCCGTCCGGACCGCATCGTCTTCGCCGGCACCCGAGAGGACGCGGCCCAAGCCGGTTTCGACGATCAGCTCATCTACGACGAACTCCCCTTGCCGTATAACGATCGCCGCATCCGCACCGAACAAGGCCTGCGCGATGAGGCACAGGTCGTGTTCGCGGCCTGGAACGCGAAGGCGGACAAGTTGCGGTACTGAAGGGTGGACGAACAGGACAGCCGACCGATGCGGGTGTTCTCGGAACGAGCGCACCTCAGCCCCCAACACGGTTCACGCCGGGCCGCGGTCCGGCAACAAGGGATCGGTACCTGATGGCCAGGGTCCTCTCCTACCTGGTGTTCATCGGTGGACCGATCGTGCTCTGGGTCCTTTGGGCGGCACGCAGCACTGGCCTCTTCTCCCGAGGGATCCCGCTGGGCATACGCGAAAAAGCGATCCTGGAGAAGTATGCGGTCCAATATCAGCGCCTCTCGCCTGCGGCCCAGCACGTGTTCGAGCAGAAGGTGGCCCACTTCGTGGTGGAGAAGCAGTGGGTCGGGGTGGGCATCACGGTAGCCTTGGAGATGAAGGTGATGATCGCCGCTTGTGCGGCCCAGTTGCTGCAGGGCTTCCCCGAGTTGGAACTGCGGCACTTCACCCGGATCGCGGTGTATCCCAAGGCCTATCGTTCGCACCTGACCGACCGGGTCCATCAAGGCGAGGTACGACCGGTGACCGGCCTCATCATCATCTCTTGGGAGGACTTCCTGCGTGGATATGCACACCGTCACGATGCCCACAACGTGGGTCTGCATGAAATGGCCCATGCGTTGTGGTTCGAGAATGGGATCATCAATGGGGAGGACCACTTCTTCGATGCGGTGGTGTTGGCTCGTTGGAAGGGGTTGACCGTAGAGGAGACCAGCCGGATCAGGCGGGGGAAGGAGAGCCCCCTCCGGGACTATGCCGGGACCAATGAGGCCGAGTTCTTCGCAGTGGCCGTGGAGTACTTCTTCGAGCGGCCCAAGGCGTTCAAGGAAACCTCCCCGGCGTTGTTCGACTGCCTTTCGGAATTGCTGCGGACCGATCCAAGTGCGCCCCCGGTCCCGTGACCAGGTGGCCGCCCGGGCAATAGCGGCCAGCGTCGATCAGCCAAGGGGCACAAGCACGGGATCGGTACCGCTCGGGCAACGAAAAAGGCCCCGCTTGCGCGAGGCCTTTTGTTGACCGACCAGGGCTCGAACCTGGACTCTTCTGAACCAAAATCAGACGTGTTGCCAGTTACACCATCGGTCAATTCCGCCCTGGCTGGCACCAAAGCGCGGCAAAAGTAAGCGATCGGACGGTGCCATCGCAAAGTCCCCTCAGGGCTATCGCCTCTTGATTCCCAGCAGAAGGTCGAGATAGTCGTTTCTTCTTGCGGCGGTCATGCGCTTGCGGGAGAGGCTCTTGGCGGGGTCGTGGTGTTTTCGGCACATGTTCAAGGCGGTCCTTCGGACAATGGCCATGTTCTGGTCGGCAT
>Ga0209573_1001441_pt1 | contig 36879 bp, 28 predicted proteins | sample TNRBio252014_DNA_FD_185870 | JGI IMG/M metagenome (GOLD analysis project Ga0209573, IMG submission 185870) | Wastewater treatment Type I Accumulibacter community from EBPR Bioreactor in Madison, WI, USA - TNR Reactor_6/25/2014_ DNA (SPAdes)... | ecosystem: Engineered > Bioreactor > EBPR >...
TTTTCCTCTGAAAATCTATGGATATTTGATCAATTTGTTTTACCCACATGAATCGACATAGAACCAAATTATTTTACCCACACGAATCAACATAGAGCCATTTTGTTATTTATCAAAAAATGAAAATAATTTTGTGATTTAATTTGTGTCACAAATGATCCTTTAAATTATTCAACTTCGGGGCAAAGTTCTTTTAACAAAAAGAACATAATATTTCAAGTTGCCTAAAAAATTCATTAGAAAATTGTACGATATATTGTCAAATGCTTCCGCCCCAAAATCAAGGTAAAGCTTTTTATAACGTTTTAATTTTGTAAGTCTTCACATGACAATAGCTGATTTTTAAATTAAAATCCTATAAAAATATTGTTAAATAATACAATTAAGTATTATATTTACGCTTTCATAATAGATTTCTAATCAACTCACTATAAAAGTGCTGCTATGTCCGGTTTCCAAAAATTCAAGAGATTTTTATTTAGATATAGCCTGGTGCCTCCTCGAAAATGGAGAATGCAGGCAACCATCCTGATGGGCTGTTTTGTTGGTCTTGGTTTCTATACTCTTTATCTCAGTAAGGCTGCCTCATACCTTTCTGATGATCCGAAAGCCTGTATTAACTGCCACGTTATGACTCCGCAGTACCTGACATGGAACCATAGTTCGCATAGGGAAGTGGCTGACTGCAACGATTGTCATGTGCCTCACAATAATATTTTCAACAAGTACTATTTCAAGGCCAAAGATGGACTTTACCATTCAGCTGTTTTTACCCTGAAAGCTGAACCAGAGGTGATCAGAGCAAGAGCGCCATCCGTAAGGGTGATACAAAGCAATTGTATCCGATGCCATAAGGATCAGGTTACGGATGCAAAAATGCATGGTTTTGTGGAAGAACACGAAGCAAACAGGACAGAAAGGCTCTGTTGGGAATGTCATAAAGAAGTACCGCACGGCAAAGTTAAAAGTCTTTCTTCCGTTGGCTATCAGATTGAGGCGGTATATGATATTGATCATGAAAACAACCAAATCGTTCCTTCCTGGCTGGAAAAAGCGAAAGTAGTTGAATCTGAACAAAAATGATCACAAAGGAAATCAACTGACTTTTGCATTTACTTAAATAATATTTCAGAACATAAATAAATAAAATTTGAACATATGAAGAACTGGATACTTTTCATCGTCACAGCGGTCATCGTATTTTTATTGGGTATGCTCACCTATTCCATTATGGACAGAAAATCAGAAGCAAAATTTGCTTACAGACCCAAAGTTGAAATTGGAGGAATTGAACCGAGAGATTCAGTCTGGGGACTCAATTTTCCCCGCCAATATCAATCATATCTGCGCACGGAGGATACCACATTCAGAGGGTATTTCACTACAAGCGGACACAAAGACATTCTCAAAGAACAGGCTGATCTGGTCATGTTGTGGGCAGGATATGGTTTTAGTAAAGATTACAACCAACCCAAAGGACATATGCATGCAGTCAATGATGTCAGGAAGACGCTTCGCACCGGCGCTCCGAAAAAAGCGGGTGATGGCCCTATGCCTAGTGCATGCTGGACATGTAAAAGCCCTGATGTTCCCAGAATGATGGATGAATTGACCGTGACGGGTTATTACGGGAAGCAACTTTCTGATCTCGGACATGAGATCATCAACCCAATCGGATGTGCAGATTGCCACGATCCAAAAACCATGAATCTGACCATTACGCGTCCGGCATTGGTGGAGGCTTTTACAGCTATGGGAAAGGATATCAAAAATGCTTCTCACCAGGAAATGCGTTCCCTGGTATGTGCTCAGTGTCATGTGGAATATTATTTCAGCAAAAAAGTTCCGGGAAGTGAAGGTGTTCCTTATGTGGTTTTTCCCTGGAAAAAAGGGTTGTCTGTTGATGACATGGAGAAGTATTATGATGAAATTGAATTTGAAGATTGGACTCACCCTGTGAGCAAGGCGAAAATGCTCAAGGCACAGCATCCTGACTGGGAGATCTTCAGCATGGGTGTTCATGCCAAAAGGGGTGTATCCTGTGCCGATTGCCATATGCCTTATAAATCAGAGGGTGGTCAGAAATTTACAGATCATCATATCCAATCTCCATTGGCAAATGTTGAGAATGCATGTTTTGTATGTCACCGTGAACAAAAAGAGAAATTGATGGAGGATGTTTTTGAACGTCAGAAAAAACTGAAGGAAGGTAGTTCAACACTGCAAAGAAGGATCGCAATGGCACATGTGGAAGCAGGAAAAGCATGGGAACTCGGTGCTAACGAGGTTGAAATGAAAGAGATATTAAAGGGAATCCGACATGCACAATGGAGATGGGATTTTTCAGTAGCTGGTCATGGAAGCGCATTCCATGCTCCGGTTGAGGTTGGCAGGATCATCAGTTCGGGTCTGGAAATCATCGGAGAAACGAGGTTGAAACTCGCTCAGGTCCTGGCAAAATACAACCACAACAAACCCGTTGCCATGCCAAATTTCGAAAGCAAATCTGATATGCAAAAATATATCGGTTTGGATATGGCCAAAGAACGGGAAGCTAAAGCGAAATTCCTGAATGAAGTAGTGCCAATGTGGATTGAACAGGGTAAGGATCGGGAAGCCAAATGGGTTGTAAAAGCAGCTGCTAAATAATTTTAAAATTAAAAACTTGTAGAAATGGTTAAATATATTTGTTTTATAATCAGTCTTTTATTCGTGTCCGCTTTGGCTCAGGCACAGTTTACCATCGATGGACAGGTGGTTCAAAGAGGAGAATACCGTCATGGTTTCAGCAAACTCTTTGGTGAAAACGATGATCCGGCAGCATTCATTGGTCAACGAGCCAGATTGCAGGCAGGATATAAATTGGATGGACTCACCATGCAGGTTTCTGTTCAGGATGTACGGGTCTGGGGAAATACTACCCAGGCAAAAGCTTCAGATGATTTTCTTTCGGTTCACGAAGCATGGGCTGCCTGGCAGTTCAATGAACATTGGAATATCAAAGCAGGTCGTCAGGAATTGAACTTTGACAATGCGCGGTTTCTTGGCAATCTGGACTGGGTTTTGCAAGCCAGGGCACATGATTTTGCCTTGATCAATTATGAGAAAAATAAAACAAAGATAAGTTTTGGAGGTGGATACAACCAAAACCAGATATCTAATACCAAAATTGACTATAACATTGCGGGTCAGTATCAGAACGCACAACTTTTCCGTCTTGAACAGCAGGTAGCGGATTTGAGTTTTTCTCTGTTATTCTGGAATGAAGGACGTCAGCATACCAGCCTGACGGATAAACCTGTTTTCTACAGGCAGACATTCGGTATCCCAAATCTTTCATATAAGTTCAAAAACACGGTGTTTTCGGCATTTTATTACCAGCAAACCGGTAAAAATCCGACAGGAAAAGAGGTGAATGCTTTCGATTTAAGTGCAAAAGTAGTCCACCATCATATTTTGAATGCTGAAAAAGGTCAAAAACTGGGTGTTGCTGCCGGTTTTGAAATGTTGAGCGGAACAGCAACCAATGAGTCTGAAAAGAGCAACTCATTTGCTCCTTTGTACGGCACCAATCATGCGCACAACGGTTATATGGATCTGTTTTTTGTAGGAAACCATGACAATTCAGTTGGTTTGAATGATTTTTATGCAAAAATGCGCTATGATTTTAATCCAAAACATTTCATTCAGGCAAATTTCCATTGGTTCAATGCGCAGGCAGAGGTTCTTAATTCAGCAAGCGAAACGCTGGATGCTCATTTGGGAAAAGAGATTGATTTTAGTGCAGGATATATCTTTTCTCAGGCATTTTCCTTACAGGCAGGTTACAGCCATTTTTTACCCGGAGATACTTTTAAACACCTTCTGGGCGGAAATGATCTGCATAAAACCCAAAACTGGGCATACCTGATGCTGATCTTCAGACCCAACAACAAAGCCAAATTTATCGGAGTTTCATTGTAATACCAATCATAATTTTTTGATGTTGAAGTAGATTAAGGCCAACTTCCAAAAGCATTTGTGTGCGGGAAAGTTGGCCTTTTCATTTGTATTATTTCAATCATTATAATCACTATTTTACTTTAGTTTCTATTCATGTAGTCATGATTGGATCATGGTTATTGTTGTAGATTTGATTGATTATTTTGGCATTTAAACTGAAAGATTTGAGCGTTTTATGGGTAATTGTTCGAGACAGTCATCCGTTCCCGGTTCAGTTTTTGGATGTAAGGAATTAATTGCAATATTCAATCTCAAGTTTTCCCAAAAGTATAAATCATATAAGTAAATATGCATGACGTCCTGATTTTAGCTTAAGCTTCAGGTCTTGAGTCTAAAAATATTTTTCACTTAATTAAAAGCAAATAATAATGATTTAATCCTAAAAATTTACTAATTTGGCAGGGGGTAAAAATTCCGGGAAGTCGGAGTATTTATTCTTTGGCAGAACGATTAATTATAAATCAATCCATTGTTATTCAGGATATTAAAATTATTTAATTATGCGTATTTCTATTCATTATCCCATTTTGATGCTCGGTTTATGCCTATATTTTTCGGTTTTAAACAATCTGTCTGGCCAAAGTCCGGCAAAAATGAGTTATCAGGCGGTCATACGCAATTCAAATAATCAATTGGTCGTCAACAAAACCATTGGGGTTCAGGTCAGTATTTTACAATATTCTTTGGAAGGTGATGAAGTTTTTAAGGAAACTTACAATCCCTTACCGCAAAGTAATGCGAATGGATTGATCACATTGGAGATCGGTACGGGTATTTCTGCTAACGGATCCATAGATATGATCCAATGGGCTGACGGACCATTTTTCCTTAAAACAGAAATTGACCCTGATGGTGCCACTGATTATTCCATTACCAGTGTTACCCAACTTTTGAGTGTTCCTTATGCTTTGTATGCAAAAACTGCAGAAAATCTCTCAGGTCCATTGTCTGAAATCGATCCAAGCTGGAATGGTGAAGCCAATCCTGAGGCAGATATACACAGATTGGGAAATGTGGGAATCGGAACAGCTGAACCGACCCAAAAACTGGATGTAGAGGGTCAAATTCGCCTGAGAGGTGGCAATCCGGGAAAAGGAAAAGTGCTCACCAGCGATGAATCAGGAAATGCCAGTTGGGAAACCGGCATCAGAAAATATAAGATCGGTGATTTTGCTTATGGAGGAATTGTTATTTGGGTGGATGAAACAGGCGAACACGGGATAGTTTGTGCCAAAACTGACCAGAGTGCCGGTATCCGCTGGTATGCAGGAACCACAGGTAGTACTCAGGCTAAAGGTGATGGTCCCATGGCTGGAAAGCAAAATACTGCCATCATTATAGCTGCCCATATTGCCATTGGGGATGATGGTTCCCTGTATGCCGCCAGGCTTTGCAACGCATTAAAGATTACCGAAAACAATGTTTCCTATGGTGATTGGTATCTACCCTCAGCTGAAGAGATGAGCCTGATGTATACCCACAGATTTAAGATCAATGAAGCAGCATTGGCAAACGGGGGAACAACATTTTCTCCTTCCTATTACTGGACAAGCACGGAAAGTTATGCAGCTCATGCTTTCTACGTCAGTATGGGCAGTGGTTTGGTGGATACCAACAATAAAGCGATGACACACCTTGTTCGGGCTGTCAGAGCGTTTTAGGGAATTTAATCTAAAATAAAAAAGCGCAAAGGATTTTTCCCCTGCGCTCCAAATCAAAACATTATGTTAAGTTGGTGAACCCGACATTATGGTTTATACACCATGATACGCTTCGTGAACGATTGCCGTCCATCATTCAACACAAGCTGGATGATGTAGACTCCATTCTCCAATCGACTCAGATCTGGTGTTGAATTATTTTTATCCAAGAACACTTCTTTCCCATCCAATCTGAATACCCTGATGAGTGACAAATCGGAATCCGGCACATCAATATACAGCAAACCTGAAGTTGGAATCGGATAAACATTTATTCCTTCAGTTGTGGCTTCAATAGTATTTGTACTTCCGGCATTGATCACAAATGACTCATTATGAGTACATTCATTGCCATCTACCACTGTCACGGAATAGGAACCAGGAGCCAAACCACTTACTGAACTACCACTGCTTCCGGTGGACCAGCTGATCACAAAAGGTTCGGTTCCTCCCTGAACAGACACACTCGCACTTCCGTCATTTGCACCGGGCACAGTTTCATGCGTTATGTTCACAACGGCTGAAAGCGCTTCAGGTTGTCCGACCATAATATTTTCCAGTATTATAAAACAACCATTTTGCTCGGTAATGGTTACCGAATAATTGCCCGCAGTCAGGTTTTCCAAAACAGCATCTGCGATGGTTTGCCCTGTAGACCATTGAAATACAACTGATCCTGAAGAATTGTCAAGGGTTATGCTAATGGTGCCATTGTTTTCGCCAAAGCATTTAACATCGGAAACTTCATAGCTTGCGGTCAGATTGCATCCGCCCTGAGCGATGAAGAAAGATGCTGAGACTTCACACCCATTCGCATCGGTCAAAGTTACACTATAGCTTCCGGGAGCCAGACCGGTGACAGAATTGCCGGATTGTCCGTTACTCCAGCTAATTTCACCATAAGGTGTCGTGCCTCCGATTGGGTTGACAGTGGCTGAACCATCATTTGCTCCCGCAACACTTTCATTCTGGAAAGTAAGCTGCAAGTCGATTTGTAAGGGTTCAGTCACTGTAAAAGCAGAATCTGCCTGACAACCACTTTCATCTTCTGCCATCAGGTTATAGTTGCCCGGTTGTAGTCCGGTTATGACCTGCTGAGTGGTGTATTCCGTACTTGTATTGTTATCTAAATCAGTTAATGTATAAGTTTTTTGGCCTGTTCCGCCATTTGCACTGAACGATATGCTTCCATCATCAGCGCCGAAGCAACTGATTTCGGTATCCAAAACAACTGATAAAACCAGGTTTTCAGGAACTGTAATCTGGATGTTTCCCGTCGTTGAACATCCATCAGAATTTGTAACGGTCAGCATATATTGACCGGAAGCAGTGACCTGAATATTTTGTGTTGTTTGCCCGGTGGACCACAAGTATTGTGCCCCGGATTGCTGTGCAGAAATGGTAGCTGAACCAATCCCGTTACAAAAAACACTTGAACTGACCTGAATTGCTGCCGAAGGACTTTGTGCCTCATCCACAAAATAAAATGCGGTTCCGGAACAACCATTTTCATCCGTCACTGTAACAGAATAATTGCCTGGTTGATCAATGGTAATAGCCGCAGAAAACTCGCCGGTTGACCATTCATATAGTGTGTAATTCTCTATAGTTGTCAGTTCGATCTGGGATCCTTCACATAACTTTTCAGGTCCGGAAATTTCTGGCTGTGGTGCATCAAATTGGTTGTTGATCGTCCAGCTATCTGAGGTTTCACAACCTTTGTTGTCTGTCACTGTCAGGCTGTAAGTCCCGGCCTGGACATTGACAAGGTCAGGGCTGGAAGAACCGTTGGACCAGGAATATGAATAAGGTGGTGTGCCGCCTTCAACGAGAGAAAATATGGATCCTGTTTCACTATCCGGACAAGTCGGATGTTCGATCGCTTCTTCGATCACTGTCAGTAAATCGGGTTGTGTGATCGAAACGTTGCCGTTTACAGCAGTACCCAACGCATCACTAACCGTATAACTATGACTTCCTTCTCCGAGGTTGGTGGCAGGATTGGTATTTTCTCCATTACTCCAGGAATAGAAATAAGGTGCCTGACCACCGGTTACATTCAGCGTTGCTGAACCATCATTTGCGCCATAGCAGGTGATATCCGTTTTGGAAGCAATGCTGACCACAAGTTGAGGTACTGCCACTATCAGGGTGCCGCTGGTGCTGGTGGAAACAACATCATCACCGCTGTTGCTACCAGTTCCGTTGGCAATGACGGATGCTGCATAAAAGGTGATCACCTGGCCATTTGGTCCGGCAGGAGCTTCCCAGTCCACAGTCCAGGATACGGATGCACCACCGTTGAAATTGCCAGCAGGATTATGTTCAAAATAACTACGGCCACCAGATGAACTGATGGTTGTATTGGATGAAGGATTGGAAAAAGTACCGGAATTGGTGTTATTGGAATTGAGTGCCACCATTTGAAATCCTGTTTTGACCGGGTTGCCGTTATTGCGTGTAGTCGTTACCGTTATGGTGTAGGTTTCACCTGCAACGATATCTTCGGGAATACCGGTAATAGATACCTGACCCGCATATCCGCCTCCGTTCAGGCTGTGGCAGGCGGCACAGGTATTTTCACTGGGAGCGCCGGTGTTTCCGTTAGGAGGATTGGATGAATTGGAGTAAAGGAACAAAGTCAGTCCAATTGCTAATGCTGTGATCATCAAACCGTGTAGTTTTTTCTTCATAAGTGCAATTTTTGGCATTTGCTGTTTTAAAAAATTGATAAAATAGTAAAAATATGGAGGGTTAACACATGAAAGTTTTCATTTGTTTATGATTTCCAAATAAGAAATTAAATTTTTGGAAAAAATTGGTATAATTTAATGTTCAGGGTTTATTGGATTGGTGGTAAATAAAGGTTTATATTCTGCTTCAGATGTGCCAGTGTATGGTTTATTGAACGGGATTTTGGAGTGAGAAAAAGACGGGGTCGGATTATGTCCGGTTCTTCAGCAATCGTGTATTGCTTGATGTTCCCGGAAAAAATGTAGCATTTTTTTGAAATATATTACCAGATTTTTTTGAAGAAAAATATGCTGTTCTACCAAATAATAATCGGCGAATCTGACCGTTATAAAATCAGGTAAATGAAAACTTAATCAGCGTTAATTTCAAGGAATTCCGGTAAGTGGTATTATTTCATGGACCAATAAACAGGTCGGTGTTTTCTATATTAATTGGTGATTAAGCCGGTAGGTGGATTGTCAAAAAATGAAGAAAATCGAATTGATAAGTTTATGCGATGTATTTGAAAGTGTCAACTTCAATTATTATCCTTTTAAAACAAACTAAAAATCATACCTATGAATATCAAATTTCTGTTACTGAGCTTAGTACTTTTTTCCGTATTGTTCCGCGCAAATGCATTTTCCGGAGAATATCCTAAACAGCTGAAAACATATAATCAGTTGATCAACAAAGGGGTTTTGGCTGCGAATGATCATCATTATGTAAAGAGTCTGCGGTATTTTAAAAAAGCATTTAAGGCATACCCACGTGGTTTCCCCACGCATTTCCGTTACGCGCTTCAGATTTGTGAGATTGCCAACGACCACGATTTCGGTTATTTCTGCGCTGAAAATATGCTGAAGTATGGATTGTGTATAGAGTTTTTTCAGCAATATAAAATACTGCAAAGCGATTCCGCAAGATGGGAAGCTTTTATAAAGAGATTCCAGGCATCGCACTCAATTGACACCCAATATGCCGGATTGATCGACGACTTAAAATATAGAGATCAGGATCTCAGATTTTATTATTATAGTACAAACCTGAGTGAGGCGGAAATGGATAGTCTTCATAAGAAAAGAGATGAAGCGGATAGTCTTCATTATATTGAATTTAAGGAACTGGTACTAAAAGATGGCTTTCCATCTGCCGATCTGATCGGACTATCTTGTTCAGAAAATTTGAAAGGAATAAATCCTCCACAGTACGATATATTGTTAGGGCATTTCTCTTCTCACAATGTCAGGAATCAAAATAATGTTGGGCTAAATGAACTATTATCAGATGCTTTAAATAATGGGAATATTTCCAGTATGGAGTATGCACGTTTTATGGATAAAGTTACGAGTGGATTAAGTTTCAAAATTGAACCTTTTCTCAAAATTGAAGACACCTATTATGTTGAAAACCTTTCCAAAAAAGCTTTAAAGGAAATCAATAATAGAAGAAAAGAAATTGGATTGTTTAGTTATAAAGATCAGATAAAACTGATGCAAAAATATTTAAAATCAGAGAATAAGTTCTTTATAGATATATTTAGTATTCATCTTGTTTCTCCTGATGATTTTCCACCAGAGATCGTAAAAAAGTATTTTATAGAACTGGAATTGTATTGAGTAAAGGATCAATATCCGTTTTGGCAGTTAAAGTATTAGCGGTTTGAAGGATAACAGTGCTTCATTTTCTGTATTTTCTTCAAAATAAAAAATATATGTAGTTATTTAGGTGGTTAGCTAATTAGTCTGGCCTGTCAGTCTCTTTGAATTGAGCGTGTACTTTGAGCAAGAGACACCAAATTTGTCCTGGAATCAGAGGTTTTAACCCTTGGTATAAATCATTAGCTAATAGACTTAAGACTAAAAGACTATTGAGCTAAACAATTACAAATATATTATATTATTGATAATCAATTTGATAGATGCAAGAAGAGTGGGTGAAAATACAACAAAAATATGATAAAAACATTCTTGGAACCAATAGATGAAAAAAACAGCCTCAGTGAAAATACGTATACCTTATAACATAAAAAAAGGTCACAGGAAAAAACCTCGTGACCCTCATGTTAACCTTTAACCTTTAAAATATCCTTCAAAAATATCAATCTTTTTTCTCTTCTGCTTCCGGTTCTTTATCTTCTTTGTCATCATCACGGTCAAGCAGTTCTTCGATTTTGTCTTTAACGCGGTCGACAGTTTCTTCCACTTTATCTTCGATGATGTCAGCGATGTCAGAAGCTTTTTCTTTTAAATCCTCCAGCTTGTCTTCCATGCCGTCCATCTTGTCTTCCACTTTATCTTTCACCACTTCAGCGACCGCTTTCATGGTGATGAGTGCATCTTCAGCCTGTTCCTTACCTTCTTCGATGAGTTCTTCAGCTTTCTCTGCCAGTTTTTGAAGTATGCCTTTTTTCTCTTTTTTCTCGCTATCAGTTTTTGATTCACTGATCTTCTCGGCAGCTTTTTTCAATTCATCTTCATTTTGTCCAAGTTGTTCGTTCCTGTCACGGATATCCCTGGCAATTTTTTCTTCAGCCTCTTTTTTGGCATGCTCGAATTGTTTTTGCTTTTCAGCCCTGTCGGATTCTGACTTCATTTTTGATTCAAGCATATCTTTGGTTTTCAGCATGTCATCCAGTTTTTCCTGTTTGGATCTCATGCGTTCTTCCACCATGGAAAGCTTCACCTTACGAATTTCCTGCTCGAGTTGTCCGAATGAAAATGATCCACCCTGATCAGGTGTAGCCATTTCTTTTTTATCGCGCTCAATGGATTTTTCCATTTTGTCAATGGCTTCCAGCAAACCGTCATACCTTCTTTGCATCCTTGTGATCGGAGATTTTTCAGAAGCTTTGTTGCCGAAACGTTTTTCCTTGACATCTTTAAAGACCTTGTCAATTCTGTCCCACAATGCTTTTCTGTGATCCCGGCTAAAATCGGTTTCCCTGAATTTTTGCTGAATTTCCTTCAATTCTTCAAAAATAGGATGCAATCCCAGGCCGCCTTTTACCTTTTCCTCTATGTTGTTGAGTATTTCCGTAAACTGTACAAAGTTCTTTGAAGATTCCTCTTTCAATTCCTTTTCACCACGCTTTTTTAATTCTTTGATCAGTTTAAAAGCCTCATCAGTTTTGACTTTTAGGCTTTCAATATGATTTCTGAACAAGCTTTTTTCCCTAATCTGTGCCTGAACTTTATCCCAGAAACCTTTTAACTCTTCCCATATTTCATTGTCATAATCAGAAAGTCCCTTGAGTTTTTCTTTGATGTCTTCAAGCTCTGAACTGTACATGTCATACAGTTTTTTGGAAAGCACTACGAAATGCCATTCTGTTTTGGCTCGGATGATCAGATCCGGTCTTTCTACACTCAAACCGTCCGGCAAAATATCTTCTGACACTGTCAGTAATTTGTCATACTTTTTGGCAGATGGTGGAAAATCCACTTCCTTGCCTTCACGCCATTCGTTGAGCATCAGATTGTAAAAAACCTCTGTCGCATCTTTTTCATCGATCGTGATCGTCCGGACAATATTTTCATTTTCAATCAATTCTATTGCCACAAGAACCTTTTCATCTTTTTCTGTCTTACCCCAAAGTACAATTTTCGTTTTCATGCTTCCCTGTAATTAATCGCTTTTTACTCCTAAAAATTATGTTTTCTTAACTAACAACATAATCCGTACCAAAATTCATTCAGGCTGCGAAAATAAATAAATTAATCCGAAATCAGCCAACTATAAGGTGCTTTATCCTAAATTTCATATAAACATTACGCAAAGTTGGCTCATAACGCTGCAAACCGGTCGGATTTGGATATGGGCTAAGTTGTATAATTTTGGAATTCAAATTTTGAATGAAAATAGAAATATTTATCTGATTTATTTTAACCATAAAAACCATGGACCATGAACGAATTTTGTTGATTTTTTTTGAGTTTAATAAATTTTATTTACTTTTGAGTCACTGATTTGGGCTGATTCACCTTATGGAACCAGATACCAAATATTATTTTGTGCTAAATTATTTTTGTTAATGACGATCATGTTGTGATCTGAATTAATAGTTGCTGCAATAAAAGCAGCATTTGTATGGAATCAAACTTATTTTTTAACCCTGCAAAAGAAAATGAAAATGACCAAAAAAACCCTGATCTCAATTATGTTGTTGCTTGTTGGCATACAGATGAACGGACAATTTTATGATGATTTTAACCAAATTGTTCCATTTAATCAAACCGCATGGAAAGGAGATATTCAGGATTTTGTTCTGAATGACTCAGGACAACTCCAATTGAAAGCACCTGAAGCCGGAAGTTCACTGATTTACCGGAAAACCAATCTGCCTGACAGCGTGGAATGGAACTTTTTTTTCAGTATGGATTTCAGTCCATCCAATAACAACAGGTTGCGTGTTTATCTCCAACTGGATACCCTGGATCTGGCGATGGCATCCGGCTATTTTATAGAGATCGGAGAGAATGGTTCGGAAGACAAAATTAAATTTGCACGAATGGTCAATGGAACTGCGCTGACCATCGCAGAAGGTACTCCGGGTGTGTTTTCTTCCGAGCCGTCTGAAGCATATATCCGGGTGACGAGAAATGCTCAGGGATTGTGGAAAGTATATTACAGGAAACAGGAGGAAGCTATTTTTGAACTTGATTTTGAGTTGTTCGATTCAACTGTCAAACGTTACTTTGACCAGAGTTTTGCAATTGAATGTACCTATACTTCTACCAGAACATCTCATTTTTTCTTCGATGATATTTCAGTTAGCGAACCAGTTCCGGATCAGATGCCACCAAAACTTCTGGAAGGGAAGCTGCTGTCAAATACGTCGTTAGAGCTTGTTTTCGATGAGATTTTGGACAAGACCAGTGTATTGCAACATGAACATTATCAGGTAGAACCGAATTTTCAACAGCCTGTTGAAATCTCATTCAATCCTTTCAGGCCAAACAGAATGACGCTTCATTTTGCGCATCCTTTTATAAACAGCAAGCTATATACATTAGCTGTTCACGGCCTGAGTGATTTGGGCGGCAACAAGCTCCCGGAACCGATAAGTTTTGAGTTTTATTTTACTGAAAAACCTGAATATCAGGATATTATAATCAATGAAATATTGTTTGATCCATATACGGATGGTGAGGATTTTATTGAAATATATAATCCATCCGGCAAGATCATCCCGCTCAAAGGCTTGATCATCAAAAACAATATGAGCACTTCATTGCCCCAAAAGATCAGTCAGGATTATGATCTTTTTCCAGGAAAGTATATTGCGGTCAGCTCTGATACGCATGCGATCCGACAGTTTTATCCTCTGCCTGATTCTGCCAACCTGGTGCTCAATGCCTTACCATCGTTCAACAATGACAAAGGTAATGTCAGTATTTATCTCCAGGACGGAGCAATTCTGAGTTTGCTGGATTCGGTCGATTATCATGAGGATATGCATTTCTCATTGATAGACAACAAAGAAGGCGTTAGTCTGGAGCGGATTTTTACAACAGAACCAGGTCATAACACGGCCAACTGGCAGTCCGCTTCTTCAGTTTTTGGCAATGCGACCCCGGGATACAGGAATTCGCAGTTCAGGATTCAGGCCACAACTCAGGATACCTTGTTTTGGTTGGAAGAGGCAGTTTTTTCCCCTGATCAGGATGGGTTTTTTGATAATCTGGTGGTTCAATACCAGCTACCTGAAGATGGTTGGGTTGGAACGCTGGAAGTATTCAGTATTTCGGGTCAGCAAATCCGGACATTGGTCAATAATAAATTGCTTGGAACGGAAGGCATCATCGTTTGGGATGGACTGACAGAAGATGGCGGTTTACTTCCGGTGAGTCCGTATATTGTACTTGCTCATTTGTTTCATCCTTCAGGTAAAACGGCAAGACAAAAACTGGTTTGTTTACTGGCAGGAAAACTGTGAATTATCCGGCTGTGCTCTGTGGTATTGATCAGCAGAAAGAAAATTTAATATGGAGTTAATTTAATACATGATTGAATATTTATGTCAATAAGTTTTCATTACGTACATTTATTATTTGAAATATTTTGGTATCAAATGATATCGGCATTAAAAACATGTTGCGGACTATAAATTACCGATGTGCATGTTGTTTGCAAGATAATTTATTTGGACTCAATTTGTAAAGCGTAGAAAACGAAGTTGTGTTGAATATAGTTTGAAAAAATCATTGAAAGACCTGACAAAACTATGATAATCGTGATTTTCAAAACTGAAATGCAGATTAATTGATTGTACATTTTGTTTTGTTTTAGACAAGTGACAGTGCATGGATTTTAAAGTGTACACATAATATTCGGTAAAGTTCAAAAGCAACTTTTACATTTGAAGCCGGCATTAAAAAACATTCAACATTGATAAAAAAATGAATTGAAAGTTTTATGATGCCAAATAGCCAATGAAGAACCCAAAAACTTACATATGAAAAAGGATTTGGACAGACTGGAGGAACTGGAAAGGGATTTGAATCTTAAACAGTTGCAGATCAAAAGTTTGCTTACCATTACGCAAGCCATCAATGAGAATATTTCAGCGGATTCGCTGTTCAATATGTATAAATCATTTCTGAGCTGGGAAATGGGCGTTGAAAAGATGTTGTTGTTCATCTGGAATGACAGCAACTGGGAATGTGTATCCAGAATTTCCGATGACGACATTATGGATGAAGACAAGCTGGATGAATTATTGGGACAATTTACGAGGTTGCATACCATCAGGGAGACCGATCCGATTGAAATTCAGCTTTTTGATATAGTGATTCCGGTGTTTCATAAACAGATGCCTTTGGCTTATGCCCTGATCGGTGGAATCAAGGAAAAATATGACCTGTACAATAAAATCCAGTTTATCACCACCATTACCAACATAGTGGCAGTAGCCATTGAAAATAAGCGGTTATTCAAGCGTCAACTCGAGCAGGAAAGGTATGAAAAGGAGTACAATCTGGCCAGAGAGGTGCAACAAATGTTGATACCGGAGTCATTACCTGTTACGGAAAAATATGAATTGGGAAGTATTTACATGCCGCACTCCAATGTTGGCGGAGATTATATCGACTTCATACAGTTCGACGAGAAAAGATTTGTATTATGTATTGCAGATATTTCCGGCAAAGGGATTGCTGCAGCAATTTTGATGGCCAATTTTCAGGCGATCATTCAAAGCCTGATATATCAGTACCGTGACCTGGAAACTTTCATTTTTGCATTGAATGAAACAGTGTATAAAAGGATCACAAAAAGTGACAAATACATTACATTTTTCATAGCAGAGGTCAATGTGGATAAATACACCCTAAAGTATATCAATGCAGGGCATTTTCCTCCTATTTTGTACAACAAGGGTGAAATCATCCGCCTGGATAAAGGCTGTACAGTGATCGGCGCTTTTGAAAAAATGCCATTTATTGAAGAAGAAACCATACAATTAGAAAAAGAAAGTTTAATTTTGACCTTTACTGACGGGCTGACCGAACTTCAAAATGAAACGGGCGATTATTTGCAGGATGATGGTCTCGAAGCCTTCATACAGGATAACAAACAATTGTCCGTCAATCAATTTAACCAAAAATTGTTGAAGAAAATCGATAGATTCAGGGGTAACAGAGGGTATGCCGATGATATAGCCATCCTGACATGTAAAATCCATTGAATTGAACTCTTTTAAGGTGCTAAAGGTTAGTAATGATGATCATAAATAGTTTTAATTAATCTCAAAAAATATATCAAGGCAATAAATGGATTCCCGACATACAGCATATCAAACACCCAGAAGAAAAAACAGGATCATAGCCGGATTACTTGCGTTCGTTGTGGGTACTTTTGGAGTGCATCATTTTTATCTCAATAAGCCGGCTTCCGGAATATTTTATATCTTCCTGTTTATTGTTACCATGGGTTTTTTCCCGGTTACATTGCTGCTGGGATTTTTGGAAGCAGTCAATTTTTTTAACATGTCAGAAGAAAAGTTCCAAAGGAAGTACAACAAGGATGTTCCGGGGCTTTTTGGAGATTTTGCGAGGAAACCGGGAGCTTCCTATGAAAAGAGGACCAATGGCAACAGCAAGCCAGTGACCAGATTTAATCCCAGAACGGCCAGAATACCCAAGAAAAATCCGTTCAAGTTGAGCGCAGGGTTGAAGTACAAGGATTTTGACCTCAAAGGTGCGATTGAGGATTATCAAAAAGCACTGATGCTGGCTGAATTTGATCCGGATATACATTTTGATATGGCAGCAATCTATAGTCTGATGGAGCAAAAAGAAAAAGCTTTTCACCATCTGGAACTCGCTGTCCATTACGGATTAAAAGATGTACAAAAGATCAACACTTATGAGGATCTGGCATTTGTCAGGATACAGGACGAATTTGAAACCTTCAGAGACAATGGGTTCCGAATGACGGCAAAACCTGAAGAAAAAGAAGCAAATCCGGTTAAAAATCAGGCTGATGATACCTTGCTTGCCCATCTGAACAAGCTGGCAGACCTGCGGAAAAAAGGGCTCATTTCGGAAGAAGAATTTGCTATTGAAAAGGAGAAACTCAAAGAGTACAGAAGGTAAAAAAATTCTATGTTAGCAATCCAGTTGATTTCTGATTCCATCCAACCTATTACTGTTGAACATACTGTTGAGCAGACATTGGATAAAATGCATCAGTATCAGGTCAGGCATTTACCGGTTATCGAAAAAAAAACGTACAGATTTTTGGGACTGATCAGCGAAGAGGATTTAACCGGAAAACCAGAACAACTAACTTTGGATACTTTGCAGGAAGTATTTGTACTGGTAGGGATCGCTCCGGAACAACATCTATTGGATATCGTTTATTTGTTGAGCCACAATGAAATAACAATATTACCTGTTTTTAACAATGAAAAATACCTTGGATGTATCCGGAGACAGGATCCATTCAGATTATTGGGCAAATCAGTGGCTTTTGAGCCGGGAGGCAGTATGGTGGAGATCTGGGTTCAAACCAGAAATTATTCTCTTTCAGAGATCGCCAGATTGGCTGAATCTGAAAATATCAGGATCACCAGCCTGTTCATCAGCGATGCAGACATACTAAATGACAGGATCCGGATCACGATCAAAATGGATAGCAACCAGATTGATCCGGTATTGGCCTCTTTTGAAAGGTTTGGATACGAAATTGCAGCAAGCTATCCTGAAAACAGCGATTACATAAGCCTGCTGCGGGAAAGATATGAGTCTTTGATGCATTACCTCAATGTTTAAAAAAAATCGAATTCATTGGAAGATAGTTAACTTGAACAAAACCGCCGCCACGGTAGGTCTAATCATTTTAATCCATTTGCTTTTAAGTTTTGGCCTGGAAGCCCAGGGATTTTTAAAAGTTCGCCAGATTGTTATCGAAGGCAACCATTATACAAGGGATCATATTATTTTTAAAGAGCTCGATTTTAGTTCAGGTGATACACTTTTTTTGGATAAACTGTATAACAGACTGGATCTCAATCGTAAAAGGGTGCTGAACACGGGCCTGTTCAACCATGTCGAGATCAATGTAACGGATTGGGATGTGGAAAAAATGGAAGCCACCATAGTGATCAAGGGCATAGAAAACTGGTTTTATTATCCGGTACCAATTTTGGAGTTGGGTGACCGGAGTGTCAACGAGTGGATATATCAACACGGTGCTGCTTTGAACAGGCTAAATATTGGGATCAGTTTCATGCACATCAACCTGACCGGTAATGCAGACAAGCTCAAGCTGACTTTCCACAGGGGTTTTACCCAAAAATATGAACTGGATTATTATTTTCCTTACCTGGATGGGAAGCATACCTTAGGTGCATTTTTTAATACCTTATATGTAACGCACAATAATCTCGAATACATAACAAGAGAAAATCAGCTGGTTTTTACAGGTAAAGATCCGGGGAAGACACACCTGACCAGGTTCAGGATGCGTTTTGGACTGCAATTGAGGAGAAACCAAAAATATAAACACACACTTTTAGCTGAATACCATCATAAAACGATCAGTGACTCCATCGTCGGACTCAATCCACGTTTTTTCCAGCTGAATGAAACCAGGATCAGACATTTTTCGCTCATTTACCGGATGTTGTATAATAATGTGGATTTTAACCTGTACCCGACTTCAGGCAATAAAGTATTTTTGGAATTGAAAAAAGAGGGGATCGGAGTTTGGGATGACCTGAATTATTTCCAGGTGACTGCTGGTTATGAGCAACATTTCAAGTACAACGAAAATTTCTCCACCCAATTGAAATTGAAAGGCAGATACAGCCTGTACGATGACAGGGGAATTCCTTATCATTATGGAAAAGCTTTGGGTTATTTCGGGGACATCATCACCGGTTATCATCTGTATGTCATCGATGGCCCTCATTATGGTTACCTTCAAACTACCCAAAAATGGAAACTGCTGAATACAAATTACGATTTGGGCAGGTATATGCCACTGAAGAACTTTAAGGTGATGGCATTGCAAGCTTATCTGGGGTTTCACGGAGATTTGGCTTATGTGTATCAGCCTTGGCAAACAGAACACAATCCCTACAACAATCGCCTGCTTTACGGGCTTGGTCTGAGCCTTGATCTGATAGTATTTCAAAACTATTTTTTCAGTCTGGAAGCGAATGTTAATCATTTGGGTCAACCCGGTATTTTTCTGGGTGGCTCAAATACATTTATGTAAATATGGCTCAAAAGCTGCTCCTTTTTTCACTGCTTGTTTTTTTACTTGGTGATCTGAGCTATTCCTTTCTACAGCACTATCACAGGCCTTTTGATGGAGATCTGGCTGGTGGTGTCGTTCCGGCAAAAGATGTAAAAATGATCCTTGACAATCCGCTTGGGTTCAGGGTTTTTCAGGAGGGCGCCGGATATCCCAATCCAAATAAGTTTTTCAGTCACTGGAGTTTGTATCAATATTTCAGTACTGTTCCTTTTGTGTTCCAAAGATTTACTGATCCGATCAATGCAGCCTATTTAGCTGCCTCATTGGCCAAAACCCTGATACAGCTGTCCATCCTTTTAATATTGACACTTTATGTTACCGGAAGTTTGCTTAAAAAACGGCTTTTGGTGGTTGCATCCATCATGGTTCCGCTATTTCAGACCAATGGATATCAAAGCGCTATGGGGATCATCGATCCGGCAACTACCTATGTTTTCTTTTATGCTTTACCTGCTCTGTTGCTGATGATCTATTTTTATCCTTTATATCATAAAATTAAGCATGGAAGAACACCTGGTTTTTTCAAATATATCAAACCGTTTTGGTTACCGATGGGTCTGGTCAGTTCGCTGAGCGGTCCGTTGAATCCGGGCATAACGCTGATCATCACGCTATTGTTATTCATGTCTTTTATTTCTGAAAATATCAGAACTGAAGTGTCATCCGGTTTTTGGTCAAAGATAAATGAAACCTTGTTGAAAATTCCGCGCGACTATTATTTCTATTTGTTGCCTGTCAGTCTTTTTTCGTTGTATTCCCTGTATTTGGGAAGTTTTAACACTACCAGTTCCGGAAATGATCCTTCGCTTTTCAGTCTGTATACCAAACTACCGGAAGGTGTTTTTAGAGCTTTTACCAAAATGATTGGTTATCCTGTTTTACTGTTGGTGTTATTTCTTAATGTCTATTTGATCAGGAAATTTACATACAATGATGAAGGGCTTCGATTGATCAGACTTTTTAAATGGGTAGGGATTTTTACATTACTTTATATTGTTTTGTTGCCTTTGGGCGGTTACCGGGAATACAGGCCATTTTTGTTAAGATATGATACGATTTTACCGATAACGCTGATGCTGTTCTTCATTTTTGGTAAAATGACGTTGTTTTTGGTTAAAAAGCTTCGAAGAAAACAGTTGAACTGGTATGTGCCTCTGGTATTGCTTGTTTTGTTAAATTTTTTGTTGGTAGATAATTCCGGGTTTGGCAGCAGTGCATGCGAAAGATCTGCAATCGCGGAGTTGTCCCAGTCAAAGGATACATTGGTCAGATTGAACAATGATTGCACGGTACTTTCCTGGTCGCTAATGCACGATCCGGCTGGTTCAGCTATCAAAAGCGCTTTGCTTAAAAAATGGAATATCCTGGAGGATGACAAATTGTTTTACCAATCAGGAAAGTAAACCCGACGCTTCCTCCTTGCCTAAGTCCGATAATGAATTATAAATCAATAATGAGTGCAATAATTGAAACCAGAGGTCTGTCAAAGAACTCCTTAGGAGTGATATGATAATAGCCCCGGATTTTAACCCAGTGTATTTTGACAATATTATGTCCGGTTTTTTCATTGATTTTTCCCGAAAAAGTAAGCATCGTTCCAAATCTTTTTAGATTGATTATCATTCTCAGGTTCAAGATCAAATTGTAGGATCATACAGGATTCACAGTTAAATATAGAAACTGATCCAATTTTATGACGTACCTTTGAAACCGGAATGTGTCTGTCATATATACTTTTACAGAGTGGCAATATATAGTTTTGAGGCTAAAAAGTTTATTGAGGTATACAAGTTATTAATATTTAACTTTTAAGAAATGGGCAAAAAACTTGAGCTGGATCTTGATAAGATATTTGAATATGGCGAGATAAGAGAAGAAGAAAACCTTGAATTTCGCATTTTTTTAAAAGGTAAGAATAGTAAGGAAATTGACCGGATCGTACATAGGCTGAATGATGAGATTTCCTCTCAGATAGATTGCAACTCCTGTGGAAATTGTTGCAAAAAATTTGGTCCGGTGGTCACGGATGATGAGATTGTAAAGCTCTCAGAAAAGCGGCAAATCTCTGTAGAACAATTCGAAATAGATCATATTGAAATAGAGGATGGCGATAAATACCTGATACCTGTTCCTTGTATGTTTCTTAATGGTACTGCATGTTCTATTTATGATGAAAGGCCTGCTGAATGCAAATCCTTCCCGTATTTGCACAGGGAAGGTTTTACGTCCAGATCGCTCGGAGTTATTATGAATTATTCCATCTGTCCTATAGTTTACAACGTTTTTGAGGCGCTCAAAAAGGAATTGAACTTTAAATATCACGTCAAAAATCATTATTGGTAATGATATCGAATTTTCGTAACGCAAATTTTAATTTGGTATGAAAAGTCCAATTCGTTGGTTTTCAATCGTTTTTTGCCTCAAACCTACTGAAGTCGGAGATGGTGATAAGTTTACCTTGTCAGTGCAGACGGTCAGAAAAACACCAAATGTAAACAATTGAAAATTAATAAAATAATAATCCACTTTTTGTGATATTTAAAGAATAAAGGTTTTTCGGACCAAACTCAATTTTTATAAATAAATGCATTTTTCAGGATCAGCAACATAAAACAAGCACTATGGATTTCGGACAAAAAACTGAATTTTTAAGTAATTTGAAATCAGATCTCTACCAAAAGGATTTTCTATTGACCTGGGAAAAAAGCCGGGATGATCTGCTCGCAATATTGGAAATTGCGGATATTTTGAAAGATATGAGGCAGGCAAATATTTCTCCCAGAGTCTATGATTCCGGTCTTGCGGTTTCTGTTTTCAGGGACAATTCCACCAGAACACGGTTTTCATTTGCCTCTGCTGCCAATCTGCTCGGACTGGCTGTTCAGGACATGGACGAACAAAAATCCCAGATCGCCCATGGCGAAACGGTTAGGGAAACTGCCAATATGATCTCTTTTTTGTCAGATTTTATCGGTATCCGGGATGATATATTTTTGGGAGAAGGCAATAAATACATGCGGGAAGTGTCAGCAGCCCTGGATGAAGGTTTTAATGCCGGCGTTTTACCAGTCCGACCTGGAATAGTCAACCTTCAGTGTGATCAGGATCATCCAACCCAGTCCTTATCAGATCTCCTTCATCTGAAACACGAATTCGGTTCGCTTGAAGCGCTTAAGGGTAAAAAAATTGTCATGAGCTGGGCCACTTCTCCCAGTTATGGCAAACCGATGTCCGTTCCACAGGGTATCATCGCCCTGATGACCCGTTTTGGCATGCAGGTGGAATTGGCTTACCCGGAAGGATACTCGCTGATCCCTGAAGTTGTTGATTCTGCCAGGGTTTTTGCCACACAAAGCGGTGGTTCTCTTCACATCAATCATTCCATGGAAGATGCGATGAAAGATGCAGATATCGTGTATCCTAAAAGTTGGGCGCCTTACCATATCATGGTTCAGCGCACAGAACTACTTAAAAATAAGGACACTAAGGGGTTGGCCGAACTTGAAAAGCAGGCGTTGGAAAACAATGCCCGCTTTAAAAACTGGGAATACACCTGTGAAATGGAAAAGCTGACCAAAAATGGGAATGCGCTATACATGCACTGTCTTCCAGCGGATATATCCGGTGTTTCGTGTGCAAAAGGAGAAGTGGAAGCCGGAGTTTTTGAAAAATTCAGACTGAAAACATACCTGGAAGCCGGATTCAAACCCTACATCATCGCTGCGATGATGTTTGCTTACAAGTTTGAAGATCCTGCGAATGCATTGAAAAACATGATCACCATGGGATCAAAGCGGGTTGGTTTTTAAAAACCGACCCGGTAATTCTGTCAATGTTCCGGATTCAACGACGACCTGACCGTTTTTGATGACTACATCTGGCGAACCTTTGGTTTTGAAACCTTCGTAGATGTTGATATCAGATTGAGAATGATGGTTTCCAACGGAGATCATCTGTACTTTTTCTGTATTCCAGACGATCAGGTCAGCATCAGATCCTTCAGCGATGAGTCCTTTTTGAGGATAAAAGCCCAGAATTTTGGCTGCATTGGCAGAAGTGAGTGAAACAAACTGATTCACAGATATTTTTCCGGTCAAAACACCGTAAGAATACAACAATGTCATGCGATGTTCAACTCCGCCCGCACCATTCGGGATCAGGGTAAAATTGTCTCGGCCCAGTCTTTTTTGCTCAAGGTTGAAAGGACAATGGTCCGTTCCGATGGTTTGGATGATGCCTGTGCGCAACGCTTCCCAAAGCGCTTCCTTGTCTTCCTTTTTTCTCAATGGAGGGCTCATGACATAACCGCAAACCTGGTCAAATGCTCCTTCATAACTGGTATCATCCAATAATAAATATTGAGGACAGGTTTCTGCAAAGACCGGTTGTCCATTGGATTGAGCCTTTTGTATGTATTCCAGGGAAAGTTTGGTGGATACATGGACGATGTAAATCGGACAACCGGCTTCAGCAGCTAAGTCAATAGCTCTTTTGACGGCAGTTGCTTCCATTTGGGCCGGCCTTGAAACCGAATGATAACGGGGAGAAAGCTTTTTTTCAGCGATCAGTTGTATCCGTTTTGATTCAATGTCATCTCCTGTTTCGCAGTGCAGTAATACCATTCCGCCGGCTTTGGCAACGGCTTTCATCACCAGTAGGATCTCTCCATCATCCAATCCGATGGTATCTTTATAAGCCATATATACCTTAAAAGTCCTAAGATGGGATTCGTTGGCTATTCTCGTAATTTCATTGGGCATGCATGCTCTCCATTCAACCGGACTGACATGGAAGGTATAATCACAAAGACAGTTTTCTGCCTCTTTCATCCGGAGTTCTGTGGCCTGAATCAGGGTTTGACCTTTTTCAGGAGTTACAAAATCAACCAATGTGGTGGTGCCGCCTATCAGAGCCGCCTTGCTTCCTGTATAAAAATCGTCTGCTGAAAACTCTGAGTTTGTTTTGAGGTGCATGTGAACATGCGGATCGATTCCTCCAGGGAAAATCAGGCATCCGGATGCATCAATCGTTTGAATCTGATCATTTTCATTGGCCAGATTTTCCCCAATTTGAATAATCTTTCCGTCCCTGCAAAGAATATCAGCACGTAAAGTTCCAGAGGAATTGATCAGCGAACCATTGATGATCAGCAGGTCCATAATTCGTTATTTTTTATTTATATTTGTTTGACAAATAAGCCGTTGGAATCTATTTCAAAGCCCATTTTTAAAAGATATTTATTATAGGCTTTGGAGCTTCCTGAGGAAACCACCTTAGTAAAACCAGCTTTAGAAAGGAATTTACCGATGCGATGATACACATACTTTCCGTTTTTGTAATCCCGGTATTCCGGTATCACATAGTCCAGATCAACCCTCAGTGAATGTTCATTTTCTTTGCCGGCGAGAAATACACCGGCAACCGCCAGATTGCGCAAAACGAAAAACTTCATCGTGTGATTTTCAGCTTCGTAATGAAATCCCGGAAAGAAATTTTCGATCTCATGCTGATGAAAATCGAGAAATTTTTGCATGTATACGCTTTCTCCGGTGATTTCCAGGATATCAAAAAGTTGTTTTTTACCATAGATCCTTCGCAAATAATAAATGTCCACCATGAAAATGAAGCTGTTCAGTAAAAAAACCGGGTAAGCACCTATCAATAAACCATAAGTGGCAAATAATCCTGCGCCTGTCAGATTGATCCAGCGAAATTTAACGATCGAATTCATGGTCATGGACAAAGCGATCAAGCCTGATGCAAAATAGCCAATCCACTGTAATAAGTTGACTTCCATTTTTTGTCTTTAATTCTTTAATTTTTTCCACAATCGCAAAGATTGTTCCCTGGTAAATTCAAGTACTTCCTGTTCGCTTACTTTTTGCAACATTCTGTTTTTTAAAACCCATTCTCCATTTGAGATCAAATGCTGTACATGTCTGGACTCGAAACCGAAAATAAAATGACCCAAAAAATTATCCTGATGTATTTCTGTTGGAGAATCATAATCCAGCACTACCAGATTATTTTCGCCGTCTCCGGAATAACTATTGGAATTCAGATAATTATGCGCATTTCTAAAACGTTTGTACGTTTCATAATAATCGATCTGATCAAATCCCTGACCTGCAAAAAATGCTGATTTTGCGCTTTTGAGCATATCGCTGTGCATGCCATCGGTACCCAGCATGATCCTTTGTTCCAGTCCATTTGAGTTGAATCTGCCAACCTGATTGTTGAGGTTGCTATCCATGTTTTGAACCACCCAGGCCGGGGATCCGGAAATGATGGAACGTTCCTTGTCATCCAGATGGAGGCAATGTACCAGAATGCTTTTGGGGGAGTCAAGAACACCAGCGTCTTTCAGTCTTTCTACGACCCTTTGGCCATGATTCTGAAGGCAATGCTGCTGATCAGCTTTATCTTCAGCGACGTGAATGTGGATACCTGAATCGGTTTTCCGCATCAATTCCACAGATTTTTGCAAGGTGTCATTTTCTACAGTAAAGGATGCATGCAAACCAACCAATCCCTGATGATTGAGAAGATAGTTTTCTGTTTCCTCCAGACCTTCCATTGCATTGCCTGCACCATATCTGTCGGTGATTTCATAACATAGCAAATGACTGATACCTATTTTTTCAAAGGCATCTGCGATGATTTCCAGTGAACCCGGAATGCAATTGGGTGAAGCATGGTGATCAATGGCAAAAGTAGATCCGGATTTTGCACAGGCAATGGCCGTGGCCAAAGCGCTGGCTTCAATCATATCTTTATCCAGTGCCTGATCCAGTTTCCACCAGATGTATTGAAGGACTTCTGTAAAATTTGACGGAGTTTTTATCGGTGCAGGCATACCTCTTGCCAGCGCAGAATAAACATGATGATGTCCGACGACAAAGGATTTGGTTGCCAATTTTCCGGAACAATCCATTACGTCATCATCTGACCCGATATCCGGTTTTTCATCCCCGGCAAAAAATATTGTTTTTCCATCGATTCCAGGGTAGATTTTTATGGAACAATTTCTGAACTCCAGGGTTTCCCAATCGATGTAACAAGTGTTTTTGAGTATGATGGCCATGATGTTGTAATTGATATAACAGGTAAATGTACAAAAAATAGCTAAATTTTCAATTTTTAGGATAATTCAGGCAGAAAAGCTTATGTCCGTTAAAATATTTTAAAGGGAAAATGTGCATTGGCGATCGCTTTTGAAGTATTGGTTAAAATCAAAAAAGATACGAATATTGAATATCGTATATGTAATTTAGGGTAAAAACAATAAACCCAAAAAAATCCTCAATCAATTTCAATTATATCATTCAGATTATTTGGAATGCTAAAAAAGGATTCCAACATATTTTGTCAAAATGTAACAGGATCTTATGTCTGTTCTCCTGAAACCTTTTCTGATATTCCCAAAGCGCATAATACGAAATTGGGAAAATTCAACTTTATCGTGTGATCTTTTATTAGTTCGATTTTTATTGATCACATTTGATCAAAATGACTCAAATCATTTTAGATTTTTATGCTATATTTATCCCTTTATAATTTATTGGTATTGTAATGAAAAGGGAAAGTCCACTTTGCTATATATTTTTTATCTTATTTCTTAGTTCAGGGATTGTTGGGTGGTCGCAGGTTTATCCGGTGGGATCAAGTCAAATCAATTTTACGGATCCATCCAGAAGCCGTAGCATTCCATCACGGGTCTTTTATCCCGCCAAAACAGCCGGAACGGATGCTCCTTTTGAAGAAGGTTCTTTTCCATTGATCGTATTGGGTCATGGTTTTGCCATGAATTATCAGGCTTATCTCAATTTCAGAGATACTTTAGTGCACGGAGGTTATATTCTTGTTATACCAACGACAGAAACAGGACCGCTCCCTTTTCCAGATCATGCCGAATTCGGTGAAGATCTCAAATTTCTCAATATACACATCAAGTACCTGAATACGGTACCCGGATCCATTTTTTATGGTCATGTAAAAGAGCATAGCGCCATCATGGGGCATTCCATGGGCGGCGGAGCTTCCGTACTCGCAGCTGCCGGCAATGATCAGTTATCTACCCTTGTATTATTTGCTCCGGCTGAAACCAGTCCTTCAGCTATTGAAGCATCAGCATCAGTATCAGTGCCGACAATTGTTTTTTCCGGAGAAAATGACGGTGTAACCTTGCCGGATGAGATGCATTTGCCTGTTTTTAACCAGTTGGGGACTTCATGTAAAATCTTTATCAATATTCCGGGTGGTGGTCATTGTTATTTTGCAAATTCAAACCTGGCCTGTGATTTCGGAGAAAGCATAAGCAACCCTCAGCCAATTATCACACGCACAAAACAGCAGGAAATTGTATTTAAATTACTGATTCCATGGCTTGATTATTATTTAAGAATGGTTCCGGGAAGTATTTCAGGCTTTATGAACTTATTGATTGATAATGATGAATTCAATTTTTACAGGCAATGCGATCTGTCGAAAACTTCATCTCCTCAGTTTAAGGAACAAGGAATCTATCCCAATCCTACAAAAGGAAAAATTAAATTCTTTTTGCCGGATCGCTTAAAAAAGAATGGTTTCGAAATGCAGGTTTTAGATTTGTTTGGGAAAGAAGTCTATAGAAAATCAGGGGTTAACATTGGAGATGAACAGGACATCGGTTTATTGAACAGCGGATTGTATGTGGTAATGCTCAAAGATGAAAATAATATTATAACTGGAAAAGTACTATTGAGTAATTGAAGAATTTAATTTGGTAATGATACAAAAAACGGTATATAAATATGAACATACCTCAATATAGTGATTTGGCGCAACACTGGATGTTGGATAAAGGCATCGTTTTTTTAAATCATGGATCTTTTGGAGCTACACCGATAAAAATTTTGGACCAGCAGACCCGATATCGTCACATGATGGAACGTGAACCGGTGGATTTTTTTGTAAATCAATGGCCGGTTTTAATGGCACATTCGAAGCAAAAGTTGGCTGATTTTGTGAGTGCTGATCCGGACGATATGGTTTTTGTACAGAATACGACGACCGGGGTTAATCAAATTCTGACCAGTTTTCCTTATGAGCCGGGAGATGAATGGCTGGTCAGTTCGCATGCCTATGGTGCTTGTATGCAGGCGATGAAGCATTTCAGTGAACGGAATAAAATTCGGTTGCATGTTGTGGAAATCCCTTTTCCTGTCGAGGATGACCATCAAATTTTGAAAGCCATAGAGGATAAATTAACGGACCGCACAAGCTTGGCTTTGATAGATCATGTGAGTTCAGCAACAGGCATGGTATTTCCCATCAAAAAAATGGTTGATTTTTTAAGGGAAAATGGTGTATGTAGTTTAGTGGACGGGGCGCATGCACCTGGTATGGTTCCTTTGGATATCAGGCAACTCAACCCTGATTTTTATATAGCCAATTGCCACAAATGGATCTGTGCTCCAAAGGGAAGCGCCTTTATGTATGTAAAAAATGAAAGAAAAGAGTATATTAAACCAATGATTATCAGTCATTATAATGATATGGATTGCCATGGAGCTTCCCATTGGGCCAATCAGTTTATGTGGGATGGTACACATGATTTCAGTGCTTACTTTTGTGTCGGGGATACATTGGATTATATTGAAAAACTTCATCCCGATGGTTGGGAAGGAGTGATGAATTCCAATCATCAACTGGTTTGGAATGCGGGGAAATTAATTGCTGAAAAATTGGGTTTTGAATTGCCTTTGAAAGAAGCATACATTGGCAGTATCCTGACCCTGCCCATGCCCGACGGAGAAGAAGGTTTTCCTAAATTCAATGAAACACCACCGTTGAAACAAAAACTTTATGAAAAGTATCAAATACAGGTTCCGGTTTTTATGTTTCCCAAAGCGCCGAAACAGTGGCTGCGGATTTCAGCTCAGTTGTATAACAATTTAGCACAGTATGATTATTTGGCGGATTGTTTAAATCAGGTATTGTAATTATTCAGGTGGTTTGCTGTTTAGATTGTTAGTCTTTAGGTGTTTAGGAGCCAAAACTAACCAACATGTTGTTCATTTCAGATGTTGGATATTCCATTTTCTCATTTCATACTTCCCGCAAAGATGGATTTTTTAAGTAAGCACCAAAATACATGGATACTTTCAGATTCAACCCCTTCAGGGTAGTATTAAGTGAGTTGCTTTTTCACGGAATTGCATTCCTTGTTATTGATATTCAACCACTTCGTGGTTTTTTACCTATTGTAAAACTTGAAAGTGTTAATTATCAATAACTTTGGGAGAAACATATAGTATGGGCAGAGGCCTTAAAGAACCCTGAAAGGGTTGAATATCAATAACTTTGGGTGAAACCTAAAGTAATGGTAATGATCTCAGACAACCCGGAAGGGGTTGAATATCTCTTGAATCGCTATAAAATTGAGCAAGATTAAGGCGCTTAGAAGCCAAAACTAACCAACATGTTGTCTGTTTTCATGATGATATGTTGTTCGGTTTAACCGATAGTGTCTTTAAATTCGAATTGATATTTTTTTGTCAGAATTATTAAGAAATGTGATGTAGAAATAAAGCCGCAAAGAATATCGATCTCCCCTACGGGCAGGCTCATACGGGCAAGTAAAGGATTAACGATTATAGATTTTTGAATAAAAATACCATATCTGAAATCGTTAATCGGTGTTCCTTAATCTTAAATAAATTTCTTCTTTGGTTCTGGCTCGTCCAGGTTAGGGTTTGAGTGTGCACATCGGGCAAATGACACTAAAATTGCTTTAAAAATTGAAGTTCTGACCCAGGCATACATCATAAGCCAAAAGACTAAAAGACTATTAAACTATACAAAGACAAATTATTTAAATCAAAATAAAAAAAGTCCCGATTGAGGGACTTTTTTTTATTAATGGTCATTTGTATTCTGCTAAAATGCAGGAAGAATTTCAAATTATAAAAACGGAGCGATCACCAAAGCCACAACAGACATCAATTTCAAAAGGATATTCAGTGAAGGACCTGAAGTGTCTTTGAAAGGATCACCGACTGTATCACCTACTACGGCAGCTTTGTGAGGAGCTGAACCTTTATAGTAAGTTTTTCCATCGATGTCAACACCGGTTTCAAACATTTTCTTCGCATTGTCCCATGCACCACCTGCATTGGATTGGAATATAGCCATCAAAACACCGGTTGCAGTAACGCCTGCCAGAAGTCCTCCGAGCATTTCTGATCCACCCAGGAAGCCAATGGCTACAGGTGTTCCAACAGCGAGTAAACCAGGCAATATCATTTCCCTGATGGAAGCTTTCGTTGATATTTCCACACATTTGCTATATTCTGCTTTACCATCTGCAGCATCGAAGACCTTTTGATCTTCAGCTGACCAGTCGTGGTGGTCAATGCCTTCATTTTTTTTCATAAGGGCGAGTGCCGCTTTTAATTCGGGGATGTCAGCAAATTGTCTTCTCACTTCTTTGATCATATCCATCGCAGCTTTACCAACAGCGTTCATTGCCAATGATGAAAAGAGGAAAGGCAACATAGCTCCGATCAGTAAACCGCCCATTACGATAGGTTTGGAAACGTCAATCGAATTGATTTTTGCAGTGGACATATATGCTGCGAATAAAGCGAGTGCAGTCAAAGCAGCTGATCCTATGGCAAAACCTTTTCCAATCGCAGCAGTTGTATTTCCTACCGCATCGAGTTTATCTGTTCTTTGTCTTACTTCTTTCGGCAAGTCAGCCATTTCAGCAATTCCGCCGGCGTTGTCAGAGATAGGTCCGTAAGCATCTACGGCTAATTGAACTCCTGTATTGGATAACATACCTACTGCAGCAATGGCAATACCATATAATCCTGCAAAATGGAAAGATCCAATGATCGCAGCAGCCAGTATCAAAATCGGAATGGCAGTGGATTGCATGCCCACACCCAATCCGGCGATAATATTGGTGGCAGAACCTGTAATGGATTGGTTAACTATAGATTTGACTGGTTTTGTGCCCGTACCAGTATAAAATTCTGTGATCAAACCAATCAAAAGACCAGCCACCAAGCCAATGATCACTGCAAAGAAAACTCCATTTGAAGTCAGGGTCGTTCCATTAAATTCCCAGGTTGCAGGAAGCATCCACTGTACAACAAAATATGTAGCGATCAGCATGACGGCTGAAGATATAAATTCTCCGTTATTTAAAGCTTTTTGGGGGTTTCCTCCTTCAGCAACCCTGACGAAGAACGTACCTAAAATGGATGTAATGATTCCGATACCGGCAAGAACCAATGGTAAAAGTACAGCATTTAGTCCATTGAAATCATTGGTGTTCTCAAAACCAACCAGTCCGATGAAAGTGGCTCCCAAAACCATGGTTCCAACTATTGAACCCACATAGGATTCAAACAAGTCTGCTCCCATTCCGGCTACATCACCAACGTTATCTCCCACGTTGTCTGCTATGGTAGCAGGATTGAGCGGATGGTCCTCAGGGATTCCTGCTTCAACCTTACCCACCAGGTCTGCACCGACATCTGCTGCTTTGGTGTAAATTCCACCCCCAACTCTGGCAAAAAGGGCGATGGATGAAGCACCAAAAGAGAAACCAGTGATAACGGTTATTACAAGGTTGACATTATTTTGTGTATCTATACCAAACATATTGCTGTAGATCGCGAACAATCCACCCAGTCCGAGCACACCCAGACCAACAACACCCAGACCCATAACGGATCCACCTGCAAATGCTACCTCAAGGGCTTTGCCCAGGCTTGTTCTGGCTGCATTTGTGGTTCTGATATTCGCTTTGGTGGCTACTTTCATGCCAATAAAGCCTGCAAGCGCCGAGCACAAAGCACCAACTATAAATGACAAAGCAACAAGCGGATGAGAACCTTCAGTGGTACCACTAATGCCCAATAATATCGCAACTGCAATAACAAAAACTGAAAGTAATTTGTATTCTGCTCTTAAAAATGCCATCGCCCCTTTGGCAATGTTGGCTCCAATCTGTTGCATTCTTGCATTACCCGGGTCCTGTTTTGTAACCCAACTGGATTTCCAGAATGTAAATAAAAGCCCAATCAACCCGAAAACGGGAATTAAGTAAATTAATGTTTGTACCATGATTAGTTTTATTAGTTAAAAAAAGTATCAGTAAATCAAGATCGAAAAAAAACAAGCTGCTAAAATAACAAAAAAAATTTCCGTATTTTAATAAAATTCAAACATCTTAAATGATTGTAATAATATTTTAAATATTTGGAATTATTGTAATTTGGAAGTCTTGACTGAGCACTTCAGAAAGTTTTGCTTGTGATTGAAAATTATGGGATTTGATTGCGAAATAGATGGTTTATGGTGATGGGCAATAAAATTGTATTTGTTTAGCTTGATGGTCTTTTAGCCATTAGTCATTTAACTTATGCTGCATTTCCTGGGTTTACAATTCCATTTCTACAGCCTATTTTGAGTCTTTTGTTCAAAGTAAGGGCTTAAATCCTACAATCTAAAAGACTTATCAGCTAAGCATTTAATAATTATAAAAATAACTAAAGCGAAATCTGCAGGTTAGCTTTAGAAATGTTAAGCATGAAATGGTTCGATACAAATTAATTTCTCATCAATACTAAATGTTATGATCTATCATTTTTATATTCTAAAAAAATCAAGGGCAAGTTGGTTTTATTGAAATGTTTTAAAGTTTTATCAGTTTTCTATATAAAAGGCAGTTTTGTATTAATAGGAAAACATACAGCTCAATATTTATTGAATTTCAGTTGTTTATAATTCTATACTGAGATATTTAGCTACATATTAAAGCATCTATTATGAAAATATCATTCAAAAAAAATTACATCACGCAACCATTTTAAGTAGAAACAAAGTATAGATGGATGTTCTTAAATTATTCATCAAAAAAACAAAAGACAATGAAGAAACACATTTTTGGATTGCTACTGATAGGATTTTTTACCATGTTTTCCTGCAATACGGAAACTGAGTTGGTGACGGAGGAATCTGTCGCGGATGTAATTCTGGAAACGAGAGGTCTCACAAACGATTGCTTCGAATTTGTTTATCCCATTTCTTTCCAAATGAGAGACAGCAGCATCATGGTGGTGAACTCAGAGGAAGAGCTTGAAGCACTGAAAAGTGATGAACACGGAAGATTGAAATTGATTTTCCCTGTTAATGTCATCAATTCTGCCGGAGAACCTGTGGTGGTCGAAGATCACGAACAAATGCATCAGATCCTTGAAGAATGTGGTATTGTCAGACCTGAAGGGAAAGGTGGAAAACACGGAAAAGGCGGAAAAGGTGGAAAAGGTGGTCCTGGCGGATGGGCTTTCCATGAAGTTCCGAAATGTTTTGAAATAGTATTTCCGATAACTGTGATCTTCCCCGATGAAACAGTGGTTGAAGTGGCAGATAAAACAGCAATGCACGATACCTGGAAAGCCTGGAAAGAAGCAAACCCGAGTGTAAAAGGTGGTCCTGTGTTTGAATTTCCCATCCAGGTGATAAAAGATGGGGAGACTGAAGCGATTATCATTAATTCTAAAGAAGAATTAGAGGCTTTGCGAAAGAGTTGTTAAAAATTTTCATTTTTGTGGGCAGGAAAATATTTTCCTGCTCTTTTATTTTTTACAACAAATAATTTGAAGGGAGATATCAATATAAAACTATTGATCGAGCAGGTTAAAAGTTCGAGTGAAGCGGCTGAGTACAAGTTGTTCAGGCTCTACTTTCCTTATGTAAAATCTATATGTAACCGATATGGTGCAGGTGAACAGGAATCGCAGGAAATGGTGAATGACACCTTTTTGAAGGTTTTCAGAAATATCGATAAATACGATCCTGAATTCGAGTTTAAACCCTGGTTGAGGAAGGTCTGCATTAATTGTTGCCTATCTTATAATAAGAAAAAGTTTATAACTTATTCAGCATTGGAACCTGAAATGGCCCATCAGGTTTGGGATGATCAGGATGCTGTTGTTGAGTATTTCAATTCGGAAGAATGTCTTTCTATATTGAAAGAATTATCACCACAATACAGAACCATTTTTAATCTCTATGTTTTTGAAGATATGAAGCATCATGAAATTGCCCAGGAGCTGAATATCTCTGTTGGAACATCCAAATCCAATCTGAACAGGGCAAAAGCTAAACTGATCGAGATCATGAGTATAAAGAAACCTGAAATTTTCAAACAGAAAATGGCATTAAATGGATAATTTTTTACGCGATTTCAGAGAAAAGGTCAACCGGGCTAAGAAGCCTGAAGTTCAGCTATCAGACTGGGAGCAATTTAAAGCTTACAGGTCTGGTGAATCAGTTAATCAAAAGCCTGTGATCCAAAAAAGAATTCCAAAAAGGATCATCGGTGGAGTTGCTGCTACATTTTTAATAGGTATTTCATTATTTGCCTATCTCACTTTTCCTGACAGACCCGGTGAAAATGATTTGACTGTTGAAGGAAAGAACGATCAGACAACAAACACTCAAAACAAACAGTCTGGATCTGATAAAGCTCTGGGATCTGAAGAATTGGTGATAGAAACAAATGGGATTATTGAGACTGAACAATCATTGAACTCTCAAGCAAAAAATAATGAAAATATTAGCTTTGGCGAAAATTCTTTGGAATCTCCGAATAAGTTTGATAAGCAAAACAATCAGAAAAAAGGAAATAATTTCATTTCTACAAAACTTCATGTTCAGCATGAGGATTTATCAAATACGGATTTACTACTAAAACATAATTTACCGGAAAAACAACAAGAAGAATCTAAGGGATCCGATCTTGTAAGTTCCGGTTTTTTAACTAAAAATCCTGATAATGGGCAGTTTACAGAAAACCAATCAGTTATAACTGAGCCAATAAGTTATTCTGGATTGCAGATTGAAGAATTACAAAGAAAAAACTATTCCATTCAGCATTTTCAGGAATCTTACGAATTGAAGGAATCCTTTGCGATCCTGAATGTTGAGTCTTATACTCCTGGTAAACGTCATTTTCAGATTGGAGGTGCGGTACATTTCATTGTGCCTGTAGAGGATCGGATCGGTGCTTCGTTTCATACAGGAAAACGAGTTTTTGGCAGTTATCAGATTACTGACAGGTTGAGTATAGGTATTAACTGGTCGCAGTCAGCATATACCCGGACCATACCGGATAAAAAAATGTATCCGAGTCTGGATGAGATCAATCCGAGGAGTACGGAAGATCAACTGGAAGAATTAACGGTGGATGCAAGTTTTAATAAAGCCGGATTGTATATTCATTATGACATATTGCGGTTTAATAAGTTGACCAATAAAATTGGTTTTGGCATTCAAAGGGATATTTCTGCAAAATTTGATTTTAAAATGCATGTCAGAGATCCGATGGGCGCACCGAAAATTCAACATCAAAACAAAAACATAATACCCAAATCCCGTTATTTCATCAGTCCACAATACCAGTTGAGCTATGCGGTTGTTGACCATGTCAATGTATTTGCAAATGCGCAGTATGACATATCCTTATCACCCATCAGGGAAAAGTATCTGAGTGTTGATGTGGGCGCGGCCTATGTATTTTAAAAAACACCCGCCTTTTGAGCGGGTGCTTCTATGAATGGGTTTTCTAAACAACCAAATTTTATTTGGATCCGTCAAATAGAAATATGTTTATTTTGAAGCTGTTTTGGTAGAGTTTAATTCCAGTAATGCGGAGATCTGCGTTTGTTGTTGCTGAACGATTTTTTTCAGTTCATCGATCTCGGTTTGTTGTTCCTTGACGGCTTCGACGAGTACTGAGGTCATTTCAGCGTAATTAACTCCCTTATATCCATCAGAATCATTGGTAAAAACCAATTCAGGGATCACTTTTTCAAGTTCCTGCGCGATAAAACCATATTTTGTGCCATATTCTGGGTTGGACTTCCAGGTGAAAGTTACTCCACGTAATTGTTTAACTTTCTCGAGTCCATTATGTATTGTCTCAATATTTTAAACGGACATCAGAAGTTGAGGTTGTTAAAGTGCCATCTGACATTCGGTTGACAGGTCCGCTATATGCGCCTGAACCAATGCTACGAATTCTTGCATTGCCGTTCACATCAAGGTTCTGAGTTGGATCTGATGTGTTGATACCAACCTGCCTCCCTTTTACGATCATAGCAACAAACCAGGAAGGGTCATAACCATCGCATCGTAGTGAATATCCTGATCCTTGTTGTATTGAAAGAATGGTTCCATCGTCTGAGTTGGATGAAGCACGAAGAGCCAGACCGGAAGCATGTTCATTCTCAAAATATCCAGTGGCATAGGTTCCTCCTGAAACTGAAGAAATTACACGCAATCTGTTGTTAGCAGTTGATGTACTTCCTATACTTACATTTCCATTGTCACCAATTCGGATTCTCTCTAAATTGTTTGTAATTATCGAGAGTGCATTGGTTGTCGGATTATGAATACCTGTAGTATTACTACCTATAGAAAGTTTATAACCTGGGTTAAAACACCCGATGCCCACATTTCCATTGTTAACACACATTCTTTCTGTACCGCTTGTATTAAATGTAAGTGTGTTTTCATCCGGGCTATCAAGACCAACACCATTATAACCAACTGACAATATGTAGGTAGGATTTGTTGCGCTTGCTCCGATACCAACATTCCCGGTTCTTGATATTTT
>Ga0209573_1001442_pt1 | contig 36830 bp, 18 predicted proteins | sample TNRBio252014_DNA_FD_185870 | JGI IMG/M metagenome (GOLD analysis project Ga0209573, IMG submission 185870) | Wastewater treatment Type I Accumulibacter community from EBPR Bioreactor in Madison, WI, USA - TNR Reactor_6/25/2014_ DNA (SPAdes)... | ecosystem: Engineered > Bioreactor > EBPR >...
GATCCATACGGTGCGGGTGGGTCTGAGCCACGGATCGGATGCCCATCTGGGCGACTTCTCGTCGAGCTATTCCACCCAACTCACCGAGAGCTTTGAGGAGATGGTGCCGGCCGATGTGCTGGGCAAGCTGCCCAACCTCCAGTACTTCGCCTCGGTGTCGGGCGGCCGGATCATCAAGGGACGGTTTCCGATCCTCGATCCCGATGCGGAGTCGTGCCGCGCCCCCGGAAAGGCGACCGCATGATCCGCGCCGTCACTGTGTTGTCGTTGCTTGTCCTGCTGGTCCTGGTGTTGTACGTGCCGTCGGCCCATCCCCCGGAGCGCTTCCTGGCGCAGCTACGCGCCGAGCATAAGGCGGCCACCGTCTACTGGGGCGCCGAGCCCGCCACCCGCATGCTGGATCGGGCGATGCGCATGCAAGATTCGACGGCCGAAGTCACACCGATTCCTGCCGCGAAGGATGCGCCTTCGCCAACGGGCGTGAACGGCGCGGTGTCCCGGGAGATGTCCTCGGTCAACCAGCGCCTCTTCAACAACGCCTACTTCCGCGCCGTCGACGCACTGCTCCTGCTGGCCAGCTATCGACTCGCCACCCTGCTCGAATGGCTACCCTGGCTGGCGGTATTCGTCTTGGCTGCAGTCGTCGACGGCGGATTCGTGCGGCTCATCAAGGCCAAGGAGTTCCTGCAGCACGATCCCGAGATGTTCGCGCTGTACGCCAGCCTGGGGATCGTGATCATCTGCGCGATGGTGATCGGCTTCGTGCTGCCTGTGACGTTGCATCCGCTGCTGCTGCCTTGCGTGCCACTGATGATTGGGGTGCTGGCGGGACGGGCGCTGGGGTGTTTTCATCGGCGCGGATGAGGCTGAGACATTACTCCGCGATGCCGAATCACTTCAATCTGGCGACGGCGCCAAGCTCTCCTGCCACGAGTCGCCGCAGGTTAACTTCATCAAGCGACCGGCCCACAACCACCGCAGCCACCAGGTCAACGGGAAGACAAGCAGCGAACTTCAACTCAGTACGCTCCGCCAGGCTCGCGCCAAAAGCTGTTTGGGCCGACGGCCCGATCTGACGCTGAATCAGTTCTGGTACCGGGACGCCAGGGCCTGTCTCCACCCACAGATCATCCACCCGCGTGCTTCCGATCTCGCCGAGTTTGAGCACCAAGGCACTGTTGACCGCCCCGCCGGCAAAGGTCCACCAGCGATGCCGCCCCGATGGCAGACGTTCGAGCAGCAGCGATCCCCGGTGCTCGGGCGCGCTGATCAGATCGCGAACTTCGTCGAGTTGCTGCGTGCCCCGCTTGGACAGTCCCAGTTCCGAACCGCCTTCCTGCAACAACACCCGGCGCATGGCCTGGCAGACCTCGAAACCCAACCAGCGCGACGTACCGAGCCAGCGCGATTTACCCTTCTCGTCGGTTGGCTCCAACCACACCGTGCGCTTGGACCAATCGACTGAAATCACCTTCCAGCTTCGACCGCCGAGCAGGAGGACGGTTGGACCATCCTTCTGCTGCTGAACAGCCATCGGGTCGACGTAACCCAACTCGGTGGTACCGTGTCGCGCCGCCAGCACCATCGGGCTCGCGAACGCCGACAGCAGGTCAAGGAAATGGCCGCGCCCGAACAGCTTCTCACCTTGCAGTCCCATCGAGGCGAGGCCGCTGCTGACGAACAGGATGCCCTTTGCCACCATGAAATCAAACACGGTCGCTACCGTTTCCCTATCGAGCTCGGGGAACTGCGTTCGCGCCACGCCCACGACCTCCCGCGCCGGTAGGCCGGGGTACTCCAGCACGAGCGCCATCATCTGCTGTGCCACCATGTGCCAAGGCAGCGGTGGCGGCGTGATGCGTTCGACATACTTTTGGCGCCACAGCATGGTGATCGCGCAGGCGAGCAGAAACGCCTCGTCGCTGGTAGTCAGGAACAGACAGTTGCGTCGACTGCCGGTGCGCCTGCCGGTACGCCCCATGCGCTGCAGGAACGAAGAGACTGTGCTGGGAGAGTCGATCTGGATCACGTAGTCGAGATCGCCGACGTCGATCCCCAACTCCAGCGTGCTGGTGGCGACGATCACGCAGTCCTGCTCTTCGGCGAATGCCGTCTCTGCAAGCTTTCGCTCGGACGCGCTCAACGACGAATGCGACACGAACGTCCGGGTGTTCAAGCTGCGCAGCGACACCCCCAACTCCTCCACCTTCGAGCGGCTATCGCAGAAAACCAGGCGCTTGGAACCGCGATGCAGCCGTGAGATCACCGTCGCGGCATTCGCCATCGACCCAACATGATCGATGGTCACATCGGCGTCCGCGCTGACCGACGAAGAGCCGACGATCTGGCGCTCCCCTGACCCCGCAAACCAATCCAGCAGTTCGATCGGGTTACCCACCGTCGCAGACAGCCCGACCCGCTGAATGGGCTGCCTTGCGTAGGCCTCGATCCGCTTGATCACAGCGCGCAGGTGCCATCCGCGATCATCACCCGCAAAGGCATGCAATTCGTCAACGATGACGACGCGAACGTTGCCGAACCATGACGCTCGATCTACCTTCGTCGAAATGAGCATCCCTTCGAGGGACTCAGGCGTGGTCAGCAGGATGTCTGGCGCCGAGCGCTTGGCCCGGGCCTTGGCCCCTTGCCCGACATCACCGTGCCACACCTGTACCGTCCTGCCAACGAAGCCGGCATAGCGCGAGAGCCGCGACTCTAGGTTGTTCAACAGTGCCTTGATCGGACAAACGTAAAGAACGCTCGGCCCCGGCCACTCTTCGGTCGCCATACGCGACAAGACGGGAATTATTGCCGCCTCCGTCTTGCCGCCAGCCGTCGGTGCAAGAATCAGGCAATGTTTTCCTTCGAGGACCGGCACTACCGCCTCGGCCTGCGTCGAGCGCAGACCGCTCCAGCCCATCGAGTTGACGATGTGGTACTGCAACGCCCCATGCAGGCGCTCAAAGGCCTCCACGCTCATCGAGGACCACCCTCGTGTCCTATCCGCTTACAGCTCGATGTCATCGACCGATCCCACGCCGACCGAAGCGCGTTCCTGCGCTGTCATCTCACTCTCCGAGATCGTCAGCGCATAGTGCTTGCGGGGATCGAAGTCCTCGAACTGATCGACTCGATCCATGACGTCGGCTACCAACTTTTTCAGAAACAACCTGGGTGACACACCGACCTTGCCGCCCAGGTTCCCGGTCACAGCCTTGGCCAGAGACTCGACATAAGCATCGTCGACTAAAGCGCGGACCCGCTCACCGGCAACGGCACCGTCGGCATAGATCTCCCGCACCTTGCGTCCGACTTCGAGCAACGAGTCGTGGCCGAAGGCCGGCAGACGCACTTGCACCGCCCTTGGGTTGTCGAAGCGAGAGTCAGTACCGAAATCGACATGCAGTCGTTGCGCCAATGGTGCGAGGCGCTGAACGCCCTGCGCGCCTTCATAGAAAGCCTGGGTGCCGGTGATCAAGAGGTACAGGCCCGGAAAACGGCCGGCGTCGATCTCGTCGATCCACTGGCGCAGCGCATTCAAGCCCCGCTCGCGGGTGTCCGCACGCATGCGTTGTAATGTCTCGACTTCATCCAGCACCAGCAACAGACCGCCGTACCCCGAGTCGCGCAGCATGGTCAGTAGCCCGGACAGGAAGTTGGTCGCGCCGAAGTGATCGATGTCTCCCTTCACGCCAGCGGAGCGCCGGATCGAAGCTGCCACATTGGGCTGGCCGCTGAGCCAGGCCATCAACCCATCGGCCGTGGCGTTGTCGTTCGCTTGAAGCGCGCGGCGGTAGGCGCGAAGCGTGGCAGAGAAGGCCGGGGCCACCTTGGTCACGCTGGCCAGCCTCGCCTCCATCAGCGCCTCGGTCTTGGCGAGCAAGGTCGCTTCATCCGTCGGGTCGAGGCTGGTGTCTTCCAGGACGTCACGCTCCAGCGCGTAGAACCATCCATCAACAATGCCCCGAAACGCGCCTTCGCCGCTGTCCGCTGTAGCGATCCGCTCGACCAGCCGACGGTACACTGTTTCCAATCGATGCAGAGGTGTCTCGGTTTCGGAGATCTGCACCTCGCTGGTTGCTAACCCACGGGCCCGAGCCCGTTCTTGCAGCCAACGACCGAAGAAGGTCTTGCCTGAGCCGTATTCGCCGCGGATAGCCTTGAAGGCGCCGCGTCCGGCCGCCACCGCTTCCAACTCCTCGTCGAGCGTTCCTTGAAGCCGGCCATAACCCACGGCCAGCGCATCTAAGCCAGCCTTTGGCACCGTGCCGCGTCGTAGCGCCTCGATCACCTCTGCTCTGCGTTGCGGGCTGATCATTTGTGAGCCTTCATTGCGTATTTCACTCCGAACTGGCCATGTCAAACGACAGAAACTCGCTGCCGGGATGCTTGCGACTAACGACAATTGGTAGCATCTGGTTCACTCAGGAGGGCCAAAAGACGGCCAATGCCTTGACCTGCGGACTACTGAAGGGCAACTTCAAATCTGCCAGTCGCGTCTGTACATGTTCGCTTGCGGCTTCAACCCAGCCGGCGATTGGCTGTGGCGTAGAACCGAATGCAACGGGCTCCGAACGGAGCGAGCAGGCACGCAGTAGTTGCATCACCTCCCAGTCTCTTCGCAACTCGAAGGTGTCGCCGACAGCCACGACCGCGGCCACGACGCGGCTACCTGGCACGCTTGTGTCTGTGACACGGCTAGAGATTTCCACCACAAGAAGTGGCGAGTCGAGCCCGTCAACCACGCAAATGGAACCCACCATCCGCTCGGACTGATGGAGGGCCTTTTCCATAAGTGGATGCCCGACGCCCATCAACTCACCTTCGCTTGGACTGGCCTTGCGATCAAACACCACGTTCTCGTACGACTTCTTGATGGCGTGCGTAGTCAGCCACTCTTCGGGCGTCTTGAACGAGAGTGCCAAGCCGTCGACCTTCGGCCGCCGCCGATTGAACACAAGGCAGTTATCGAAGAACGGGAGCAGATCGGGGAGATCCAACGGTGGCACTTCCTTCAGGTCAGACAAATCGAAGCTCTGCGCATGTCCGACTAGGTCCTGAATGGTTTTGATTGCGGACTCGCCGCCGAGCATGCCGCTGTTGAGGTCAAACCATTCACCCAGTCGATCCTGCCCGACACCAACTGCGCCACTGAACAGACCATCAAACAGATTCGAGGCGCTCATTCCGAGGACCAACTGCATCAGGTCCTCGGGTTCGTCCATCGCCGAGCCGATAGCCCGCATGATGCTGTTCAACTTGCTCTCGAGCTTTTCCCAGATCATTGATTCGACCGTATCGGGATTCCGAAGCGATACGACCCGAACTGGCTTGGTCTGACCGTAGCGGTTTAGCCGGCCCACACGTTGATGCAGGCGCATCGGATTCCACGGTAGATCGACATGGATCAGCGCGCTGCAGCGCTCCTGAAGGTCGATCCCCTCACCGCCCGCCTCTGTCGACACGAGGAACCTCAGCCGCCCTGCGTTGAATGCATCGCAGGTATCTTCACGTCGAGCCGACAGTGCGATCACGCGACCATCGGGGTGGCGAACATCTTCCAGCCTGTTGTCACCATTCATGAAACCAACGGACTCTCTGCCGAATCGCTCCATCAGTGCCGCTACGACAAGTGCCTGCGTTCGCTTGTACTCTGTGAAGAGTAAGACAGGTTGATCTGTGAACCGCTTGCATATGACGTCCAGAACCCTTACGACCCTGGTCTCGCTGACTACCGCGCGGCCAGCGGCCAACAGATCGTCAAGGTGACGTCCCTCGTCTTCCATCAGTTGGATGCGATTGCGCTTGTCGTCGCGAAGCCACTCTTCGAAGACGCGCCCAACGTCGTCCGAAGACGGATCGTCAGTTTGACTCTCTAGTTCGGCCCTGGTCTTTGCGGCCAGAGAGACCAGCCGGCCGCGTCGAGTCTCCAGAGCCGACAAGACCGCGGCAACAGAGCTCGACGCGAGCTTCTGCAGCGCAATCAGCACCAGCATCACCTGCCCGCCTTCCACTTTTCCAAGACTTGATGCATAGGCCTTGCCGGCCATGATGAAGCTGGACATCAATTCGTAGAACGATTCCTCCTCGGGCGAATACGTGAAGGTCTCCGGGTACTGTTCGATCGGCATGAAGAGACGATTACCTTTCATGTCCGTTGCCTTTTGCTTCGCGTTCCGAATTAGGAACCTCGGCAAGGCTCCCAGCATGGCGCCTTCGTTTCTCTTTGGTCCGAATACCTGCGGATCCAGCAGGCTCATGAGTGACCAGAAGCCGTAAGCCTTTCCACGGTGAGGCGTTCCACTAAACAGCACACATGACGGCGTCTTGCCAGCTGCCTGCAGCTTCTCGACGAGTTCAAACCCCAGGGTCTTCGTTGCGCCCTCCTCCGCATTCAGGTGATGCGCCTCATCAACGATGAGCATGTCCCACTGGGGAGCTTCCAAGAGACGCTCGTGCCTTCCCTTGTGGTCCGCTCTGAGGGTGGGCAGCGACGCTATGACGATCTGATGGATTCCCCAAAAGTCAGACTTTTGGGTATCCAGGTCGGGATGATAAACGGCGGCCCGGATGTCAAACATCTTCTTGAGGCGCTGCTGCCATTGCTCAACCAGCTTGGCGGGGGCAAGTATCAGGAGGCGTTGAACAGTGCGGTTTGCCAAGAGCGGCCACAGGATCAAACCGGCTTCGATCGTTTTCCCCATGCCGACATCGTCTGCAATCAGCAGCCGGATCGGCCAGGTCTTGAGGGCGCGGTGACAAACCCAAAGTTGGTGAGGCAGGAGAGAAATCCTCGACCTGGTGAATACACCCCAGGCATCATTTACAGATCGGATCGCAGCAGCCTGAACTCGCAAAGCGACCTCCAGTGAGGGCGCAGTCTCCTGGGTTCGGATGGCATCGTCGAGCGAAGTAATAACCAGCAGTTCCGACGCAAGGACTTGCTCGATTCCATGGGTGAACCTGACGACCGTGGTATCTCTATCGGTCAGCATCACCTGGCCAATACCGTGGCGCTGGTGCCTGACGTTGGCTCCAGGTTGCAGCGGTCGCTGTGTTTCGCTCATGCTCTTCCCGTCCTTGCCCACAGTTTCTTGTTCATTCACAGCGGTCCTTCCGCGTTAAGCGCCAGCACTCGGGCACGCAACGAAGCGTCCGACGCAACGAGCTGAAGAGGTATGTCGTACGCATCGTCGAAATGCGCCGCCTCTTCTCCCAACTCATCGACCAGCGCCTGATAGATCTCCTGGCTGGTAGTCGGGCGGTCGTATCCCATGCCCTCCATCATGTCGCAGAGGCTCTCAGTCGGCATATAGGCCAGTGCCCTGGCGACAGGGCCGCCAAGCAGACCAGCGCGTAGTAACTCCCTGATGATCAGATGCTGACCCAACCGAAGCATGCCGCGCATCGTCGGCGCGTCAATTCCCGACCCGCTCAGTGACGCGTCAGCGCTAGGGGCCAGCAGGCTCCTGGTCTGGTCAGGGTCTCGAAGATCGACCGTCGAAAAGATGTGGACGTAGACATCCAACCACCGAGCAACCCGATAGAGGCGTGGGAACAGGTCCATCCACTGCTCGAACAACGGCGAGTCGTCCTGGATCTCGCCGTACTCTCGCAAGATGCCCATCCAACCCTCTGCGTTGAGATCCGGCGAACCCTCACAGATCGTTGCCCACCACCCTCGCGAGTGCAGATATTCGAGAAATCCCTTGTTCTGCGCATCGGTGACGCGACCAATTCTGCGCATCAGACCAAGGCTGAACACCATCATCCACGCCTGTCGGTTGTACGGGGTGGAACTCAGCGCAGCCCGATCGGCATGTGCCGGCCACAAATGTTTGTCATAGTCTGGCAACCTCGCGTGCTGTTCGTGCGTCCACCAAGCATGAATAGCATGTAGGTCAGGAAAGATCTCGTAGTCGTCGACGATTTCTTCATCATCGATGGCTACGAGGCCAAGCCGGGTCAACAAGATGGTGCGAGCTGATTCGTCGAGGTGCTTGAGGGCTTCCGAATCGGGTGTCAGCTCAAACAACCAACCAGCGTTATGCCGACGCAAGAGCAAACATTCGATGGTCTGATGGTACAGATTCTGAAGGATCCACCGCACCGCAGCTTGCTGCGCCTCAATACCTCGGGCGGCCATGATCCACCCAGCGACAGTGGACGGATCAAAGGACGTGTTTGGCAGGTACTGCAGCACCGTAGCGCACGCTGCCGGCGCAACCCGATATTCATCACCGAGTTTGGCACTAGGCGGTGCAAACAAGGCCAGCAAGTCCGCTCCAGAATGCCCTTCACGCAGCAGGAGTCGGCCCATGTGCCACGTGTCATCTTCAGCGCGTAGCTGAACTTTCTCGAACTCGGCGCGCCAGCCATGATCTTCCATCGGGCCTGATGGCCACTGGTCGATCACAGCTGCGATGTGCTTTATGTCATCTGGTGAGGCGCACGCCTCGGGAAGCAGAGCAAACAGCGCCGCTCGATCAAACGGAAGCAGTGTTGGCTGCTCGCCCTGCCGCGCGCACTTCAGCCATGCCGCAACCTCAGAACTGCACCACGTGGACTTTGGATGCGTCTGCGCGAAGAGGGGCCACTTTGCGACCTCGGGCAGAACATCCCTCATCCGGTCGAGATCGACCGACAGCCGAAGCGCTGAAACCTTTGCGAATGCGGCATCCGGACCAGGGAGTCCATTGGGCAGATCGCCTGTAGCGCCCAGAACAGCGTTGAACAAAGCAAGCGAGAACTCGTGCAGTAGGCGGGAATCTTCAGAAGGATCGTCAGGCAAATCCGAGAGGTTCACAGCGCGCCAAAAGCTAGACCAAAAACTGGCCGCACTGTGCGATCCTGTGCAACCCAGTTCGGCTCCGCACGCGGACCAGTCGCAGCGACTCTCTTGGAGAAAAGCGACAACCCCGATGCTAATTGCTTGCGCGAGCCTTTTGGCCTGCTCGGCGTTTCGCCTCGCGGCGCGCCCAGAGGCCAGATTGGCGCGGCCAGTATCGATCTGGAAAGGCGCGTTCAGGACAAGGCCATGAGCGGCGATGCCACGCGTCGGCGCTGTGACCCAAATGGCGGGTACCGGGTGGCGCTCAGAGCGTTCGAAAGTAGCTACGCCATCATTACCAAGGCGCAAGACCGCTGAACCAAGCGACGACTCGAAGGCCAAAATTCGGGAGGTGACAAATCCGCTCCGAACAGGCAACCGGCACATGCCGACTGAGACGGTGCACTCGCCCGCAACGATCACCTTTGGCGACCAGTGATGAACCTCGTCATCGACGGTAACCTTGCGAATCTGGCGAGCGAACACTGGCAATAGGCCAGCGAGTGCGGAGAATCGGTCTCCGAGTTCACCGCGTTTGGAGCTTTCAGGCAAGGCAAGTTCTACGAGCGTCGTACGTAGTGCCTTGCCGTTCCCCACGTGCCTTGCTTGCGATTCCCGGGTCGCCGCCCCCGGCACCCATCGTTCCGGCAGGCAGCCTCCTACCACCTTGAAGGAAAGATCGCCGCTCCAAACACGTGGAGAATCCGTCGCAAGGAGCACGCTCTTGAAGCCGAGCCCGAACTTGCCCGTCACTTCTTCGGCATCGCTCTTGGCCGTAGCTCCTAGCATCAACATCCGCTCAAGGTCGCTCCCGAACTCTGACCGGACGTTGATACCGCGGCCCGTGAAGTTCACCGGCCGCCCCCAGTGCAGAAAGCGAACTACGCTGTCGGTCTGTTCAACGACAAAGCGGCCTATCGCACTTGGGTCGAACGCAGAGCGTCCATCAGCCAACTGCAGTTGCTGGAACTCAGAGACTGCATCGTCCGCATTCTGGAACAACTCGAAGGGGATGCTTGAAATCTCATACTGGTTGTCCGAAATGCGCTCGCGGATTCCATCCAAGATCACCTTCTGTACATTGCCGTCGCTGGCGACCACCTCACCCAGCTCTTGGACCGCGGACCGGTAAACATCGTCCGCCTTGCTGCCCTTGCGTCCAAGTTCCTGCGCGCTCGCGCGATCGCGACGCGCCTTCTCAACCCGCCCAAGTGCTGCTTCGATAGTGGGATGCCTGCGTACCCTGGGAAGTTGCTGCAGCGAGTTCTGTAGGCCCTCCAAGATGAGTTGGCGAGCAACCGACAGCGTGATCTGGTCGGTTTCCGCGAATGAGGCCCAAAGCGCGTCAAGGTTCGCGTGCGGCTGATTGAACACGTGCACGAGCAGGTGCTCGGCCGTTTTCTGAAGCAGGCGCTTAACGTCCTCGATGCCTCGCGTCGCCAGGTCTTCAAGCGGCCGAAAGGTGATCACGACCCCGTAGCTCACTTGCCAGGACAGGTCGCCGACCAGCAATGTGTCCGCTTGATCGTCGGGGAGCAGGGTCAGTTCAAGCGGCCTTCCGATCAGGGACTTGACCACAACCTTGCTACCATCAGCAATCTTGACGACCGGCTTCACGACATTCAGCGCTTGTGTCGCCGTCATGTCCCCCATCCACCGCCGGCGCCTCTCAGTCCCATCTTCCCAACCGGGGTCGACCCAGCCAAGAAAGTTCACATAGTCCTCAAAGGCCAAGGGCTGCAGCCAGGTTTCCGCCATGGGCCGCGCGGCCGGCCCCATCAAGCCGAGCAGTGCCCCTACTGCACCTGGCACACTCGTCGCTGAAAGTGGCTCAAACAGTTTCGTCAATGCCTGCACCAGCGCACCGGCGTCGTAGCCCGGCGTGTCAGCCGCAGAGCCGCGCTGAGCATCCGTCGGCGGCGTGCCGATGTTTCGAGCGATTACGCCGCTCAGGATGCCCATCTGGCGTTTATCCAAGACCCTCGACCCCTCGACCCCGAAAACATCTGTGACCAAGGTATCAGCGCGTGCCCAGTGCCCGTTCATGGCCAGCAGATGCACGGCCGGCAACGATGCCTGCAGTTTCTCAATTGAGGTGGAAGAGTTCCTCCACTCGGCCAGGTACCTCAAGAATAGATCGACAGCAACTTTATCTGTGCCAATAGCCCTGATCTCGGTCAGCACTGCCTCTGCTTGAAGTTGCGGCAACTGCGACGCAATGCCCTCTACCAGATTCGCAACCACGGCGTTTCGGTCCAAGCACACCAAAGTGCGCTCGATGATCAGCCACGCAGGCAGAGATTCCAGCCGCGCCAGCGACGAGATGTGATCCACGAGAGCTTCGGGAGCCGTCAATGCGCAGGCGCCGACCGACAGGTCGACGGCGGCCATCATCTGGGCCAGCACCGGTAAGGCCGATTGGCCCTCGGGAAACAGCTTCAGCAGTCGGGTATAGCCTGCGCTGGTGCGAACCGCGTCTGCAAGCGAATCCTCGCCAGCGTAGGCAAAGTTGCACTTGGGATGCTCAGACAGTGCGGCAATGTCCGCCTCCAAGCCGGCGATGCGAATTACGCTGTCGGGCGAAATGAAGCCGCCCGCCCGCAACGGAACCCATCGTTTGGAGCGCAGCAAAGGGAGTAGCTCACTTGAGGGCCAAGATGGGCCGGCCAACTGATCGAGAATGTAGCGCCAGTATTCTTCGGGCCTTGGCTCGGCCAGCACCAGATCGACAGCGGCCACTGAAGACCACGGAAGAATCCAACGCAGCTGGTTCGAATAGTGTTGAGGGCCATTGGACGTGACGATGAACCTCAACCTGTGGACTACGCCAGTTGGTAGTTTCGGGTAAGCGCCCAAGTAGCAGCTGTCATCTATGGCGCCGAAGACCCCGTCAGTGTCGAGATGCAACGGCAACCGCCTCCACTCTGTCTGGTCCGTCACCCGCCCGAGGATCAGATCCCGTTCAGCCGCGGAAAACTCTCGCGCTTCCACTCGGCTGAAATCCGTCGCGTGCCGAAGTCGATTTGTGACGGTGCTTTCCTCCACGTTCCGAAGGTTCAGTGTGACCCACAGCGCACCCGGGATCTGATCACTGAGGTCGTTGGGCAACACGTTCCAAGTGTCGGCATCGAGCATGCGCCAAAGCTTGATCCATGGAGATGTGACACCGCCCGGCTCCAACCAAAGAGGATCGTTGGATAGGAAGTGACTTGGTGAAGCATGCAGGAGGTATCGCGTGGCCCTCGCAGCCTCGGCGATGGTCAGATCGCCCGTCATCGCCAGCCTGACCAAGGCACGTCTCGCATCCACCCCACCGAGCTCGGGTGGCGCGTTTTCGGCGCCGATCGCCACCAGCATGGCCGTGATGTCCGAGCTGGCAGGCACCAGCTGTCTCGAGGATTCGAGGTCAGCTTGAACAAACGCAACGACAGCACGATCGACAATCAGGGGCGCCGACGTCGGCACGGCGACCGCGAGCGCTGGGAGATGCCCGAATCGGTTTACCGCATCGGAGACCTTATAAAGCATGCGTCGCTGGTGGACCCCAAGCAGAAACTGAAGCGAGACGCCGGTGACCGCACGATCCCTGACGTTGGTCGCGCGTAGAACCCGCAGCCCACGATGCCTGAGCATGAAGGGAACTTGCTTTCCGTCATCCCCCAGTGCCTCGATAAGCTGTTCCGCCGCCTTCAGGAGAGGTTCCACTGAACCGTGCTCAGCCGTTGCATCGCGCGCCAGACGCTCGGTTTCATGGTGAAGGGTGGTCAGCCATGCTGCAACATCACTCTCGCGCGGCGCAGTCGTAGGCGTGCCCGGGGGTGCGGCCAGATCACCCGGGAGCAATAGAGCATGGGTGTCGGCCACCACCAGTGTGCGGTACAACTGCTCCGGGATGGCGCCCTTCGCCGCCGCACCTTGTGGGCCGATTGACAGCCGTCGATCAGGGGCAAGGAATGACACGAGCTTCTGAAAAAGCGCTCGATTGGCGCGAATAACCGACAACTCGATCTGACGCATCACCCCCCTGAGCAATGCAACCAGTGCGTCCTGGACGCGGCTCGTACCAACATAGCGCGTCCGCTCCATCTCCAGAAACTGAGTGAGGTATCCGAGCAAAACCTCGCTCGCCAAGGTCTCGACGCCAACGCCTTGCAGCGCGGTAAGCAACGCGGCCTCGTCCCAAGCTGATGGCGCCGGTGCGAGTGAAGGCGCATCGTTGTCGATGAAGACCACGCCGCTAAATTTTGCGAGTCCCGGCAACGCCCGCCACGGCCGAGCGTGGTCTCGCATCGAAGGGTTGGGAAGAGGCAGCATCCTCGCGCTGTCAAGCCGGACCAAGGTCCAAGCTGGACCATCCGTGCTTAAGCTTCGAACCCAAGCAAGCTGCCTGCAGATGTGGGCCCCAAACGAATTGAAAAAGCCCGTCGAGGCCGATTCGCCCTCCGGGGCGCACCTTGCGATGGCGCCGGTAAGCGCGGCCAGTTCCTCGTCGCGCAGGCCATTCGTGCGTGCGTAGGCGTCCAGCGCGGGCAAGAACTCCGGGAGCACTACTTCCTGCGCCAGGGCCTGGTTCCAGTGCTGTAGCACCAACTGCTGCGAGGCATGTCTCGGCAGGTCCTCACTGGGAGCATGCAATAGTTCGTAGTCAGCAATGCCGCGCCGACCGGCGTCGACAAAGAACTGCCCATGCAGTACAACGCGGTGCTCACGGGACGTGTTCGGCATCTGCGCGACATAGGTCAGCCGCAGCTCCTCGGTCGGCAAGAAAACAGCCCACTGCAACACGAGACGTCCGACGCGCTTGTCTGCATGCGCAAACATCACAGCACCTTCCGGGCGCGTCTTGTCCGGAACGCTGCCCCACTTTCCCGAGTCCAGGATCGCTATGGACTTGGGCCAGCTGTCGTTGCTACGAAGCGACTCGAATGGCTCCGACAGGATGGCAACACGCTGCGACACCAAGAACCGCAAATGCTCCGGCCTTGGGCGTTGATCAGCTGCGATCCCGGCGCACTGCAGACCATCGTTTTCGTGGTCCAACCGGCGCGCGCCGTCGTCGCTGAGTAGCAGCTGGACCCTGAATGCGCGCCCACCCGCCGCGCCCGCAAAGCGGGCGGTATGAAGGTGGCGAAGCAGCGGCAGCAGCAGCCCCAAACGCTGGTCGACGTCCGCAACCGCCAGAAAGTCCAGGTCTTCAGCGTCGCGATCACCGGGGAATCGATCGATGATGCCTGGCAGCTTCTTACCATCCAGCTCGGCAAGATGGTCATGCCGCCTAAGCGGCACCCAAAGCATGAACCACGTATTGCCGTTGCGAGCTTCGTCTTGATCGCGAGCCACCGCCAAGAGTCTCGTGCGATCCGCTTCGCTGATCTGCTCCCATCGCTGGTGGGTTTCAGAGGTGTTCTCATCACCAAACCATGGGCTCAGGATCTCGCAGTGCTCGTCCTGTCCGTCGAAAGCAACGTAGAAGAAGCTCTCGCACAAGTGGAAGACGCTCTTCATGCCGAGGCCGAATTTGCCGATTGCGCCGTCGTCGGCAGCCTTGCCGTTCAGCCCGAACGACTTGATCGCCTGCTTATCCTTTGGCTTGAAACCGCCGTCGTTCAGCACCCAAAGCGCTGGACCTTGGAGCAACGGATGATCAACATCCGCGGCAAAACCAGCGTGATGTCCGAAGACCAGGCTTCCCGCACCCGCATCATCCGCGTTCTGGACTAGTTCCTTCAGGATCGGAAAGCCGCTCTTGTACCGATCCCGAAGATTGTCGGCAATCAGATTGACGTAGTTGGTCGTGTACTTGGCCATCTCGTCATCCGGCGAAGGATTGAGCAGGCTTTTGGCCGAAATTCAACATCATGATTGCTGAACCAATCACGAAGCCGAAACAGTCGGCGCAGACCAGATCAATGCGCTCAGCTCGAACAACAGCCGCTGGCGCTCTTCGAGCTCATCCGTGCCGAACTTGTCGAGGGCCTTGAAGGCAAGCTGATGCTCCTTGACGAAGTCGCGGAAGTCGAGCTTGCTATGGTACGTATCTGCTCGCAGCGTCTCGTTCCAGTACAACGTGTTCGCATAGGACTTCAGCTTTTGCGCGTACAGTTCGTTGCTGCTGGAGATGTTGTCCTTGCCCTTCAGCAGCAGCACGCCGCCGAGCCGGTTGCGCTCCACGTCAAACCGTTCTTCATCACCGTCGAACGCGGCCAAGCTCTCTTCGTTGCGGGAGAGAATGTGCTCGACATGGAAACCGGTCTTGGCGCCTCGCGGTGTCACAAGATCCTGCAGGGCATGTTTCATCTTCAGCTTCATGCCGGCGGACAGAAGCAACTCCACCCGCCCGAAGAAATAGCGGATGAACCGGATGTTGAGCCGGTCGATCGACATCGGACGGAACAGCGTGTAGCTGAACACCTGCTTGACTGCTGTGGCGCGCCGCTCGGCGATTTCGGCCATGAGATGCTTGTCGAAGATCGCCGGGATGGCCTCGGCCAGCTTGCCTCTCAGGTCGGCACTGATCTCGAATAGCCGAGCCGCAAATTCATTGCTGTCATACGCACCCTGCAACTGCAACAAGGTGAACAGCCGGTCGAGCTGCTCGGTCACGACGCGGATCTTGTCTTCCTCCTGCGGGTCATTCACCGTGCAGGCCGAGATGACCAGCAGGTACTGGCTATCCAGCTCGTTCAAGCTGTTGAAGAACACGGCCGGGTACTTGGCATCTTCCTGTTGACTCGCTTTCCAGAGCTTTGCGTAAAGGCCTGCGTAGTAGCTGAAAGCGCCTTTCAGAAAAGCCTTTACCTGCGAAGGTTCATGGTCCAGCTTGAGCAGAGCATTCATGTCGGCCATGAACATCTCGCGGTGGTAGGCACCGTCGAAGCGCTGGCCAATCTTCCGGGTATCCGCAAATTTGGCTTTCAGCCAGTAGCGGAAGAAGTTGTCAATCTCGTCTTCACGGTTGACGTTGACGGATCGAACGCGCTCTTCCCACAGTTCGTTGTAGCCGCCGTTCTCAAGTTCAAACTTGTCGATCTGACCGAGCAACTTGCCCTTCAGGATTTCGTAAGGCTTCAGCCGAACGCCACGGTCATTGATGACCTCAAACACCATCGGCACATGGGTCGAATCCACGGCCAGATTGATCAGGACAAGGCGATACAGGAAGTAGTAGACGAAGGTCTCGAACTGGTGCTTGGTTGCGAGCCGCTGCTTCAGTTCGCTGGCGATCACCGAGAAGTTCTGCACCATGTTCACGGCCGTCACACCAGACGACGTGTCCACATCCGCGGGCTCCGCACCTTCCATCAGTGCTTTGAGCACCTGGATGTGGCGCACGTGGTTCATCCAGAACTCATACTCCGTGCCGGCATACCCGGCGATCTTGCGTTCCAGCCAGCCCACGGTCTTGGACTCGAATGTCTTGGCCATGCGGTAGAGCTGCAAGAGGAACAGCGTCAGCGTCGTCAAGCGCTGCTGACCATCCACGACAAACACCCGCCCCTGGATCGTGTTGGTCACATAGGTGTTGAGGTAGTACCAGGGGTAGCGGGCATTAACGTTCTCCGCCTTCGGCTCCAGGGCCGAATGCTTGGCGTAGGCCTCGTCGAACTGGTAGAAGACGTCGTCGATCAGACGGCGCACCGGCTCATCGGTCCACTTATAGTCGCGCTGGTAGAAGTCGATGTAATAAACCGTCGTGGCAAAGGTCCGATCGAGGTTCTGTTTGTCTGGCTGTATGTCCACTTATGCTCCCTGGCGCGATTTCTTAGGTTGCGGCTGTTGCCATTCTTGCTGCGTCGGCCACTCGGAACTGCCGCGCCAACAATTCCCTGTTCAGTTCCACCGTTCCCGCCGTCTCGTCCAGTACCAAAACCGCGGCTTGATCGACGTTGAGTACGCGCTTCGCGGCGTTCACGAAACCGCTGATGCGCATCGCAGGCATGCCCAGACGCTGCGCGAGCGCCGCTTTTGAAAGCTTCCCGCCACGAGCCGACAGCGCCTCCAACAGGGAGCGCACGTCGGCATCGACAGGCGCCACGCGCGCCGCCAGTGCCTTTTGCGCCGTGTAGGCAGGCGACGCCTGAAGGGCGTCGATCCAGTGCACTCCGGGCACGGGCGCCGCGACGGGCAGCGTTCCGCCGAACAGATCGGTCTGCGGTGTAGGCGCTGGCAGCGGTTTCGCTTTCGGCGGTTTCTTGGGGAGCATCGGCGTTTCAGCGGCGCCTACCGGCGAGGCAACCTCCAGCGGCGCCCACCAATCCGGCTGCGGCGCTGCCGCGACCTGCCAGCCCTTCAGTACCATGTTGCGCGGCGTAAACACGCTCAGCGGTACGACGATCTCCTGCGCAGATACGCCGCCGTGATAACCGTTTTTCTTGGCCCCGTGTCGCACGCCCTCCGACCACGCGCAAACTACCGCATTGCCTGACGCGGTTTTCACTCGGCCGCCCTCAAAGACCAGCTCGCTCGCGTCCGGTGTGCCCGGCGGCAACCGCCAGCGATCGCCCTCCCCCTGGCCACGCTGCACCGTGCCGTCGTCGATCACATGTCCATGGTCGGCGGTGACGATCACCACACGCCGCGCCCGACGCGCCTCGCTGAGCAAGGGTCCGAGCAGCCGCAGATCGTCGACCGTCCAGCGCACCTGGATCTGGTTTGAGCCGCTGAGATGGTCGTCGACAGCGTTGTAGACCACGGCCACCACTTGCTGCTGAGTGGAGGCGATGGCATCGCGAACGGTCGATGAGAGGCCTTCGGCGTCTGAGAGATCACCCTTGTGGAATACCACCGGTGTAGTTCCGGCGCGCGACGCTGCCACCAAGGACGGATGCGTAGCGAACGCGGTCTTCTCCTGCGCCGCCGCGCCGATCACCAGGCGGCCCGAGAGTAGGCTGGTGCGACTCACTTCGGTGATCGTCGGCAGCGCCGCGATACCGAGCGCAAGTGTCGGCGTTGGTCCTGCGACCTGCTCGTCCCAGCCCAGGGCTTCCAGGTCCTCGCAAAGCTCACGGAAGATGCTGTAACTCAGGCCATCCGCCACCAGCAACAGCACCGGGGTCTGCTGCGCCAGCGGGGCGAGCAAGCGTTCGACGATCGCCTCAACCGGCATGCATGCGGCTTCCGCCCGAGGCTCGCGGTTCCAAACCTGCAATGCTTGGGCGAAGTTTTGATTGAACGCATCAGCCTTCTTGCGTGCCGCATCGCGCAGGGCGACGAAGGCCGAAGAAAGACCCGGCAAGTCGTCGCCGCCGAGCAGCTTGAAACGTGCCCAATCGACGAAGGCGCCTTCGCGGGCATACAGCTGCGCGAGATCAGCGAACCCGGTTGCCTGACGCCCGCTCCGAACCTTGCTCTCCGGCCGGTCGGCCATCATCCATCGACACAGGCGGACGGCCATCTTCACCCGCAGCATGCGCGTGCTTGCCGGGTCGGCATGAGCATGGCGCGCCACCGAATCCGCCGCCCGTTCGATGACCTGAAGCTGCGCCGTCGATGGCTCGGCGATGAAGGCCTTGAGTGCATCCGCGAGCAGGCCAAGCCGCTGCTCCAGACCGAGCGGAAGTACATCGCTCAAGTGGGCGTAGGCGTCGACATGGAGCTCTCGCAGCAGCAACTCGGCGCGTTCGATCACCTCGTGACGCAGGGCTGGGGTCAAGGACTTCAGACAATTCGCAGCGTCGTTAGCCCAAAGACGTCCCTCGGCGATGCCAATTCGCTTGTCGCCCATGAAGCGTTCGAGGCGTATCGCAGCAGCGGCCAGGTCGTGCACGCCTTCGCCCTGAGCCGACAACACCACGCCGCACACCAATCCGAGTGGGACGGCATCCTGCGTGTTGCCGTCCATTACACACCGCATGACGAGTGTGCCTACCGCTCCTGCGGAGTCGCCCAGCCAGGTCGCGATCTGCGGCTTCGCTTGGTCGGGAAGATCGTCGAAATGCCCGGCCGAATCGGCGCCCAGAGACCAGTTCAACAGCATCGCCGCATCCGGCTTCGATGCGTCCAGGCTCAGGTAGCGGCCGAGGATGTTGCGCCACGCCGTGTCCATGTCCAGGAAGCCGTTGGGCACAGGCGCATAGGCGCCCATGCTGGCTCGCTCAACCAGCAGTTGGGCCATCCAGCGAAAGCGACTGAGTCGCGCATCGATCTCGCGCGCCTTGAAGAGTTGCTGGACCATGCCCCAGGCGTCAGGCTGAAAAACCTGAGCACGTGCCAGCCGCGCCACGACGTCACCACCCAAGTCGCGTGCGGACAGCGGCGTCAGCAGGATGAGCCCTTGCCCGGACTGCCCGTCAGGCACATCTTCCAGCGCTGACAGCGCTTCGCGTGCCATCAACGGGCTTTCGCACCAGCGCAGCCGGAACTGCCGGCCTGACAGGTTGATGGCGTCCGGCCATGCCGCTTGGGTCCTGGCCTGAATGGCGATAACCTTTGCGTCGCTGGCGCGGTCCAGCACCGCGAGCGCCTGCGCCTCGATCTGCGGCAAGGACAAAGGCCCGGTGGCAACAGTCACTTGCTGCTCCCCGGCTTTTCAAGCCGCCACGAGATCGACAGGCGCAGGTCCGTGTCGTTGTCGAGTTTGGCGTGCAGGTCGTCAAGGAGAGCCAGCGCCTGAGTGCTTTCAAGGTCAGCCGCAGCAGACTCCTGCACGATCACCGGCGGCTTGGGCGCAGGCCGGCCGGGTGGAACCGGCGTAAGCGCTGTCGGGGGGAGCGGTGGCGTCACTGGACCGCCTGTTGGGGGAGGTGAAGGAGGTGGCGGCGCCACCGTCAGCAATCGCACTGCCTTGATGCGCTGGTCATCGAGCGCAGCCTTCAGCCCGATCGCATGCTCGTCGGCGGCCAGTGTCTCGCTCACCTTGGCCACGATCGCGTGCGCTGCGGATCGCCGCTCGTCGATCAACGCCTTCATTGCCTCGAAAATGTCCCACGCACCAGTGCGAACCGCTTCATCCAGTTCTCGTGCCTTGGCCAAGGTCTGGCGCATGGCGACCTCGGATGTTTCGATCGTTGCGCCTGCAAGCGTCGTGACGACAGCCGCGCCTTCAGCACTCAACAGGCCGGCCAGCAAGGCCAGCGTGGAGCGCGCCGTTTGCAGGCGGTGGTTGTCGCCGGGGGCCGGGAACAACGCGGACTTCTCGTTCAGCGTCTTGACCAGGCTGCCTATCGGCTCCCGTGCCTCACGCGCCTTAGCCTGAACTTCTTCAAGTAGCTTGGCGACGTTGCCCGCGTTGCGCGATGTCGGAATCGTCAACCCGAAAAGCGCGGCGGCACGCTTGCAGGCAGCCTCCCAGTCGCCTGGCTCGGGCAGCGTCTGCTCGCGCAGTTCCAGATCTTCCGGCATCTGGTCGATGCTCGGCGTGGAGGGGACATTGCCGCGCACGAAGCTGCGATTGGTTTGTCCGGCGAAGGTGAGGATGATCAAGTTCTGCGCTTCGGTCGGCAGCCCCATCGCCAACGGTTGATCCATCCACTTGCGTAGATTGGCGACCGTGAAGGCGGCGCCCTCTTTGGCCTGCTCGCGGAGGAAGTGCGAGCGCCAATGGTCGCCCAGTACAAAATGGGTCTCGCCCGTCTTGCCTAGCTGCACGGGGTCGGCAATCGAACGAATCAGTTGCCGTATAACGCGATCCCCAACCGGCGCGCGCCCGTCGGCGGTGCCGATGGCCCGCTCCAGTTCCGGCCATACCTTCTTCACCGCGGCAGGCTTCACCTCGGCGTCGAAGACCGGATGTGCCGGGTATTGGTGCCTAAAGAGTTGGTCGAGCAAGGCCTCGAAAGCCGATTTCAGGTTCGCCCCCACGGGTGGCAGAGGCGTCAGCGTCTGGTCCAGCGAGCGGAACTGGTCTTCGGGCGCCATGGGGTTCACCACGGCGTCGCGCGAATCGCCGGCAATGCCGTAAGCCACCTCCAGATACTGCCGAACCCGCTGCTGCAACTGGTCACGCTGGTTGCGCAGCAGCGCCTGAGCCGGCCCGCGATCCACCAGCGACAGGTGGGCGGCCAGTTCGTTGAAGCGCTCCCCGGTCAGGATGTAGTCCAGCACCACCAGGCGACCCAGGTCATGCTGCGCCTTGGCGCTGAAGAACGACGGCATCCACACCAGCGTCTGCGTATCGTCGCCCCGATAGTCGGCCAGACGTGCCAGGTCGTCGGCGGGTGTGAACTTCGGGTCGTCGAACGGAAAGTCGATAACCACCGTCCAGGTACCCGGGCGCCCGCGCAGCTTTTCGTCCGACATCTCGCGGACGTTCTCGAACAGCACCTCGACTTCGCGCTTCGTCCCGCGCCACAGCACCGCGTAGGTGGCGAACAGGTCGTTGGTATCGGTCACACCGAGTTGCTCGAACAGCATCTCGCGCACGCGGCGGCGCCGGTTGCCCGGGTTGTCGCTGGAGGCGGCCGGTCCGCGCACGATGGGCTCGATGTCGACGCCGGTGACCTGGATCGAGATCAGGGAATTGGTATCGTCGGTAACCTTGATCTCGCCGATGTCGGCCGCCCACTCCTTGCACTTGCGAAGCACGTCCTGCGTTTCACGGCCGGGGATGGGCGAGCGAATCGTGCCGTGGTTCAGTGCGGCCAGGCGTTGCGCGGTCAGGGCCTTGAGAGAATCCACCTCGGGCACCAGGGCGCTCAGGAGCAAGGTCTTGATCAGCCGCGCATCGTTGCGCAGCGCTCTGGCCTTGGCCGGATCGGCATCGCCGATGCGAATATTTTCCCAGGTCACGCCATGCTGCCGTTCCAGATGCGGCAGGAGCTTCTGCTTGTAGAGCCGCTTGGCGTTGTCGAAGTGGATACGCATCGCCTCCGAGAACGGCTCGTCGCCGTCGGCGATCACGTCGAACAGGTCGCCGACCGGGATGATCTGACCCAGTTCCAGGTCATCACGTCGGTCCACCAGCAGTTGCAGCATCAGCTTCAAGGCTGTGCGCTCGCGCTGCAGCGCTGCCGACACGGCAATCAAGGTCTGCACCAGCGCCGGGCTGAACGGATAAACCTTGCGGAACATTTCCTTGTCCGCGGTCTCGGTCAGCAGCGTGTTCCAGACCTCGGGCCGAACTTTCTGGAATTCATCGAAGGCATTGCCCAGCGTCTGCCGGGCCGCTTCGGACAACGGCCGGAGCACCCGTTTCTCGGCAATCGCCGGCAGGTTGCGGTCTTCCAGCGTGATGCGATGGAATCGTGCCTCCCAGTGGCGCAGCACGTCGCTAAATTGCAACTGCAGCGAGCCGGCCAGGTTCTCGCCGACCAGTTCGCGCAGATCGCGTTGCCGCGCGACGAAGCTGACCAGCGGAATCGGCCGGTCGGCGTTGCCGGCTTCGACCAGCTTGACCAGCTTGGTGCCTTCGCTGCTGACAAAGCTCACATCGGCCGCCCGGCTGGCCAACCACAGGATCAACTCGTCGAGGAACAGGATCACCGCATCGTAGCCGAGCGCCTTGGCGTGGCGGCTCATGATACTGAGGCCATCGTCGAGCGGCACGAAGGCTTCGCCGCGGCTTTCGGCCACGTCGGCAATCGCCGTGAAATAGCGGCTGATCAGGTCGCCGACCAGGCGCACGCGGTCGTCGCCGCTCGGCGGTTCCAGCATCGCGGCTTCAAAGCTCGCGGCGTCCCAGCCACCGCTCAGGTCGCCCCACCCGCTGTCGTCCCCACCGCCGGCGTCCGAACCCTCGTTCAGGTCGCGGAAGAAGGCCTCATCGCCAAGCCGATCGCGCATGCGCACCGCATCTTCGAACAGGCGCTCCGACAGATAGAAGCCAGGGATCGGCGCATCCGGATGCCGCTTGCGCACGAACTCAGCGTAGCCGCCCAGGATTGCCGACTCCATGCTGCGTGCACCAATCATGTGATACGGCACGAGCAGGAACTTGCGGTCTTGCGTCCAGCCGTTGTGCTGTGCCACAACGTTGGCCAGATCGGGCATCGAGCGTGCCGACACGTTGTTGTCCAGCAGCAGGTTGAGTACCGCCATGAAGTGGCTCTTGCCGGAGCCGAAACTGCCATGCAGATAGGCTGCCTTGCTGGTACCGCCCTGGACTGACTGCTTAATGAAGGTTAGCGCATCATTGAAACAGGCGTTGAGCTGCGGCGTCACAACGTAGTCGCGCAGCGTCGTTTCGGCATGCGCCACCCCGTCGGCCAACTTCAGGACGAAGTCGCCCTGATGCACCTGCTCCGGAATCGCAATCAGTTCTCTGATCAGTGTCATGGTTGTTGTCTTCCCTGTAGCTGGCGTCGTGCCTGATGCGTCGTTTCGTTCATGCTGACTTCTTGCGTCCGCGCTTGTCAGTGATGGCCGCCGGCTTCCAGGCGCGAAGATCATCGAGCGTGAATTGCAGCGCTCGCGCTTCGTCGGTCACGAAGCTCTCGTAGTAGTCGCCCATACGCGCACCGAAGTCGGGGTTCATGTCGTTGTGCCATTGCTTGAGCCAGGGCACCAATTCCAATAGTCCAGCGAGCAAGGGTTGTAGCCGCTCGCGACTCCAGCCTTCGCGTTCCTTCATGTCGATGAAGTACGTGGCCAAGGCAGTGGCTTGCTGCAGGTGGTCCCAGCCAGCCCAGGCGATGACGAGACTGCCGTCGGCGCCGCGTTCGCAACCGGGGTAGCTGACCCAGCGCTCCTTGGGCACGTCCAGGCCACCGCGCAGGCGCCAAAAGTCTGCCTTCAGGAAGTCCTTGCCTTGGTACTTGGGCGGCACGGGGATCTTGCCGATGTTTTCACCGGCGTCTTCGCGACGCTGCAGAGCCCAAGTTTCTTCCCACTGGGCATGTTTTCGCAGTCCGGTATCGGTGTAGCGCAGCGCCGGCAGAAAAGACACCGCCTCGGTGGCGACGAGCTCGGCCACGACATGGGTGAGATCGAATCCCGCGTGGCCCGCGTACAGCTCGGCGATATGCATGAAATCGGCGTCGGCGCATACCTTGTCGGAGAGGCGGTTCACGGTGGTTAGCTGGGGCGGGTTATCGACGCCAGCGGGCCAGAGATTCGGTGCTTCTAGCCGGTCGAGCAGCCATTCGCGCAGCGCGGCACGCTCCATGTCACCCCAAGCTGGCGTATTCCAGCGGCGCTTGCACTCGGGCCGTTCGAGCAAGCCGATGTTGCGGTCACGCTCGATCAGGTCGATGCGTTGCTCGACAACTTGGCGGTACTCATCGGGCCAATGCGAGGGAATCTCCGTGATTGGCTTTGAGCCGTGGCGCTCAAACCAACTCGTTGCCAAGTCGTCATCGGCCATTCTCCGAGCGATCGATATTTCAAAAGCTCGCTGGCCAAGGTCGATCTCCGGAATGCTGTCCGACTTGAACAAGACATCACGGCCAACGAGTCCGTACGCAGCGTACACCTCCCAATCCAATTCTTCTTGAGCACTGATCATCGCTTGACGTAGCCGTCGAGCGTTTTCCCTCGCTATGCAAAGATCGCGACTAGCGACGGTTGCAGATGGCAGGGTGTCTCCATACTCCTGTGCGAGCGAATCGAGCTTACAGCCGAGAGAAGCAGGCAATTCGAACTGCGGGACTGGGAAGCGCTGCAATTTCGCTGCGTCGTACTCATAGCGCGGCTCCCACGGCTCATCACCGATGCCACCGCCAATACCCCCAACGCCTTTGTCGCTGCAGACTTGTTTCATCCAGAAGCAACCGCAAGACGACGCAAGCACGGCAAGCAAGCGCAGGTACGCAGATGGATCAGTGCCAGCGGCCAGTTTGATAACTGGCGCATGAGAGTTGAAAACTCTCTGAGCCCTGCTGAGTGCAAAGTGATTGTGAGTGGCAACATTTGAGAATGCCAGGCTTAGCGGATCGTTAAGGCGCTGAAGTCGAATTAGATGCCACTCCCACCAAGGACGTCCTTCTTCACGGTAGGTCTTCTTGGAAAAAGTAGCTCTATTCCACAAAGTTGTTCTGAGTGGCCACAACCTATGGAACCACCCGGGGAACTGCTCAATATCGACGAGAGCGCCGTCGATGTATGGAACGTAGGCTGAGGCCAACTTTGTGAACCGAAAATCCCGAACCGACTCGCCGACTACAAGCTGTCTAACGAGGGTTGACTCGCAGCGTGCGCGCAGAAAATCCGACGCGACGCCGACCATTGCCTCATCGGCGTTCGTCTGACCCGTGTATCCGATGTGATCAACGACATCCCCTAATGGACGGCCGCGAGAGTCCAACACCGTCTTTAATTCGTTGGCGCCGCCACCGCCAAGCGCCCACGGGTGTTTGAAGAGGGTGTGCCGATTAATATCCTCGACCGTGACGTACTCGTCTTCAGCTCCTGGGCAATCGACCATGCTGAGGATCGACATCCAGACCTTCCCTTTGCTTGGATCCGCTGGCCTCGGCGCTTCCCCACGGATGCCAAGAACACCCCGAATGGTTTTTCCTAACGGTGCCCGGGCACGACCCAGCAGAATCATTGTTGATGTGCCGTGCCCGGGAATATGTGCTCTGCTAGTGTCGACGATGTGAGTCACATCGACAGACGGAAGGTAGTCCTCGACGAGTTTCCGTCCGAATTCCTTCTTGGCGAACGAGCTTGTCGTGATCATTCCGACGTATCCGCCTGAGGCTTGACCACCTGCACTAAGGCCCCACGCAAGTTCGAAAAACCTTTCAGTGAACGGCACCGCCAGCGAATACTGACGATGGCATGAATGGAAGCGCTTGCGATAAGCCTCGCTTACAGCGGGGTCCTTTGCTGTCACATAGGGCGGATTGCCTACGACGGCGTGGTATCGCCGCCCCAGGATCCGCTGCACCTCGACTAAGTCCTCGCTGGCATAAGCGTGCGCCAGCCCTGTGCCTGCATAGTGCTCAGCTCCCTCGAACATGCCCTCGGTGGCCTTCATGCCATGGCGCTTGCCATGGAGGAGGCTGTCACCGACAGCCACGTTCAGCTTGAAGTCGGGCGCTTGGGTCAGGCTATTGACTGTGCTGACCTTGAGCGCCGCTACGAACAGCCGGAAGCGCGCGATTGCCACCGCGAACGGGTTCAGGTCAACGCCAGCGACGGCGTCGAGCGCTTTCTGCGCGATGTCGCGCCGATTGCGTCCAGGCTCATTGCTCGACCACTCCTCAACCAATCGGTGAAAGCCACCCAGCAAGAAGTGCCCCGATCCGCAGGTGGGATCGATCATCCGCACTTCCCGATAGCTAAACTCGTGAATGGCCGGCGTCAGCGTCCGGTCCAGAATGAACTCCTCGACGAACTCGGGCGTCTGAAGCAATGCGTAGCGTTTGCGGGTGGACTCGCTCAGGTCCTGGTAGAGGTCGCCGAGGAAGCGCGTGTTCCAGGTCGGGTCGGTGAAGTCGCGAATCGATGCTCCGGAATCGGCGGCAACCTCCTGCCAGAACTGCATCACCGCCATCGCCGCGTCGCCGCTGATGCCCAGGCGAAAAACCGGGTTGTGCGCTTCGTCGAAAAAGGTGTGAAGGCCCGGCAAGGTACCGGCCTCCTGGAAACACCCGATGAGATAGTCGCGATCGTTCTGATGCGGATACTCTCGAAAGTAAGCATCATGCCGGTCACGCGCCAAGGCCAGCCGCCCTGACTGAGGCGTGCCGCTGATCCACGGCCGGTCCACCAGTTCGTTGTCTTCGATGAACCGCAGGAACACGCAGCTCAGCAGCCAGTGCACACCGGCCTGGGTAATGACCTGCTCGACCCACGATTCGAAGGTCTCTGCCGTGCGCTCGGCGTCACGCGCCGCCTTCCACTCGGCCTGAAGCTGGGCGCGAAGTTCCGGCACCTCGCTCGCTGGGCTGAGCGCGCGTTCGCGCAGGTCGTCTTCAAGCCGCTTGAGTAGGCGGGTCAGATCAGCTAGTAGGACTTTCGCATCAATCATCAGAGGGCTTCAATTCGTGCGCAATTTCTGCGTTCAAACCGCGGAGGCTGCGCGGTGCAGGTTCTTGGCCCAGGCGACGGGAACATTCGCCCACTGGGTGGAGGTAATGACCGGTACGGGTACATCGTCGACGGTGGGCAGACCGGTGGCCGCCATCGGCAGCAGCATCCACAGGCTGCCGAGCTTGCCCGGCCGGCCGACTTCGTCGCGCAGGTCGTCGATCAGCGGCATCAGGCCGTAGCGGGCGATCAGGCCCGAATTGACCAGCAGCACCGGGGCGGTGGCATCGAGCAGCGCCTGCTTCACTTGCGGCAGTGCCTTGTGCACCAGGCGCATCAGACGGCTCCAGTCAGTGCTGGTGGGCGCGGCGCCGTCAGCCATGAGCACGACATTCCAGTTGACCTTCATCGCCTCGGCCTGCTGGCGCAAGGCCTTGAGCATGAGTGTGTCAAAACTCACCCGCTGGCGGCCGAAGCGGCGCAGCAACTCGCCTTCGACGTGGTGCGCAAGACGGGGCTCGACGGTCAGCACGAGAAAGCCGCCGGCCTTGTGGGCATAGGCCAGGCGATCTTCCAGCTTTTGTGCCTCGATGGCTGGAGCGGAGGTGTCGTCGGTGCCGATGTCCTGCGCCGGCAAGCCACGCTCCATGGCCGTGGCGGCGCGGGAGTATTGGGTGGTGCTTCCGGCTGACGGCCCAAGCGCTTGCGTCGAAGGCACGTAGCCAGGGCCGGCCGGCGCATCGTCACGCCAGACCAGTAGCGCGCCAACGTCGCTCAGCAACGTATCGAGCAGCGGTCGTTTTGGCAGCGGCTGCGCCTCGGGGTAGCGGCCGGCGACTCGGTCCTGCACGTCTTTCAGCTTGAGGAATCGCACACCCATCAGCGCGCCGAGCGACTGACGCAAGGCCAGCGAAGCCGCCATGCCGCGCGGATAGATTTCTTGCCGGCTGGACAGGGCCGCGCGCTGCGACGAGGCGGTGGCAAGGCGCAGCAGGCGCTGTGCCGAAAGCGCGGGATTGGCCTCCGGGGCGGGCACCGACTCCAGCGTTTCAAGGGCTCGCTGCGGCGTGAGCAAGGGTTCGGCTTGGGCGCAGGCGTCCGCCGAAGTGCCGAGCCGACGGGCGTATTCGGCCAACTCGGCGGAAACAGCGATCAGCGGCAAGGGGCGATGCTCGAACTCCTGAAAACGCAGGCGCTCCAGGTGAGCTTCGGCCTCGCAGCAGGCGCGGACCACGGCGGTGGCCAAGCGCAAACGCTCGGCGTCGTCCTGCGAGGCGCAGCCGCGCATAGCGAGCAGCGCCGATGCCAGCTCGGGCACCGTCATCACGCCGCCCTGGGTGGAGAGCAGGCTTTCGAAGTGGTTGCGCAGCTCGGTGAGTTGCGGGGTCTTCAGCCAGCGTTCGCGGGCTTTAAGCAACGCGGCAGAGGCGTCGTTGCGGTCGATCGAAAGCGCGTTTGCTGCAACGCCCAGCGGCGTCCATAAGGTCGAGCCTTGGACCTCCTCCAGACCGAGGTAAATAGCCAGTGCGGTTTCTTCGGCACGGTCGTCGCCGGCCGGCCGGCGTGGCAGTAGCTGTGCCGCCAATTCGTTGACGCTGATGGCGCCGGCCGATGCTGAATCGTCGTCGGCCTCGTGCAACGTCGGGCGGCCTTGGACGAGGTCCGGCCGGATGGCGGCCAGGGCTTTAGCCTTGAGGCGGATTTCCTTGCGGATGCGGTCACCGACGCCGCGCAGGTAGCGGAAGCGGACGCGGTCGACCGCCAGCAATTCCCGCGCGTTGTGGATGGCCATGGCTTCAAGCACGTTCTGCGCTTCGACGCTGTAGCCCAGCTCGGCCATGTTGGTGCTGGCGGTGGCCAAGCGGGCGACGGCTTCGAACGGGTCGGCCGACTGTTGGCTCGCCGACGCGCCAGCCTCGAAAATCCGGCGCCAGTCACGGAGCATCTCTTCGGCGTTGTCGAAGCGCTTGATCGGGTTGCGGTTCAGCGCTTTGGCGAAGAACGCAGTGAAACCGTCGCGCAGCAAGGGGTCGAAACGCTCGGCGGCCAGCGTGGCTTCGCAATCGAGCATCGAGGGCTGCGTCTTGCCGTCGCCCCAGCGCGGCGGTACGCCGGTGACCATTTCGTGCAGCGTGACGGCGAGCGCAAAGCGCTCGGCTTGAAGATCCCAGCGCGCGGGTTTGCGCAGCGAAAGGAATGGGTCCAGATAGGGATGCGTGCCGGCGGAGATATTCTCGGCCGACGTGCGGGTGAGCGAGAAATCGAACAGCACCAGTTGCAGCTTGCCCCGGGTGCCGGCCTGCGACATGCCGATGTTATCGGGCTTGATGTCACGGTGTGCCACGCCCTGCTGATCGAGGTAGTCGACCGCCTGGATCAGTTCTTCCCCGAAACGTTGCAACAGATCGAGCGACAGGCGGGCTTCTTCGCGGATACGGTCAGCCAGCGTCTTTTCGCCAGCTTTGTTTATGAGCAGCGCGGTGCGGCCATTGACGGTGAGCGTGCGCTGCCACCTGACGATGTTCGGATGACCGAGTTTCGAGAGCGCTTCGCCCTCGCCGGCAAGCCGTTCGTTGAGGCTGGCATCGAGCGCGACTTTCAGGACCATCTCGTCGTTGCTGCCGTCCTCGCGGACCAGCAGTACGTCGGCCGACGAGCCCCGGCCCATCTTGCGGATGACCGTGAAGCCGCCTTCAATACGCTCGTCGGGGTTGGCCTCGGCCGGATCGACGGTGGCCTCGGGTTCGGGGGTCGTCAGTTCGTCAACGACGTTGTCGAGGTCTTGCAGGAACTCGTCGATGGTGCCGTAGCGGCCCATCACGTCGGGATTGGTGCTGTACTGAATGAGGTCCTGAAGCTGCTTGCCGCAACCGTCCAATACATCCGACAGCCGCAGGCCTTGCCCGATGCGCAGCTTTTCGGCGAGATCGAGGACGGAGCTTGCCGGCGGCCGACCGGAGAAGACGTGATAGGTGATAGCACCGAGACTGAACACGTCCAGGCTGGGGCCATGCTGCGCTTCGGATTGAGAGGTTTCCGGGGCCAAGTAGACTAGGCCGGGATCCTCGACATACTCCTCGACGTGCATGGTGCCGCCCACCGTCCGACGTGCAGGATCGACGGTGTCGGTGTTCTGCGTGCCTTCGCGCGCGCCCGTCTGCCAGTTCATGATGCGCGGTCGCGGCGTGGCTCCGGCGACGTCCTGAACCAGTACGCTTTGCGGGCACAGGGCACGGTGGTACAGGCGCTTCTGGTGGGCGTACTTGAGGGTCTCGGCCAGGTCTCGCACAATCTGTAGGCGCTGGTCGACGTTGAGCAGTTGGCCCATCTCGCGCAGCAGGAAGTCGAGCCGGATTGCTTTGGGGTCGTGATCGAAAATGAGGGCCGGGCCGAGTTCGGTGTCCTGGTAGTCCTTGACCTTGACGATGCCTGGGTGGTCGATGCCTTCGAGGATCTGGAACTCACGCTGCGCCTGACGGACCAGCGACTTGCGCGCATCGGCAGTGGCGGCAGCGGCGACGGTGTAGATGCGAACGCGCCGGCGCACCGCATCCATCGCGGTGTGCGTGCCTTCCCAGTCCTGATAGGACGCGCCCTCGGACAACAGCGCGCCGAGCTGGTAGTCGCCCACCTTGCGATGCTTGTTTGAAGGCCGGATTCCGGCCTCCGCCATCGCGCGGGCGAGTACACGGGCGTGCTGGTGGTCAACGTGGGTCTGCTGAATCTCGCGGGCGCTGCCGGTGCCGTTGTGTAGTGCCCCGATGATGCCGGTGTCGGATTCGCTGTCCGGTTGACCTCGCAGGTAGGTACTTGAACGGGCCGTCCCACTGAGCTTGCAATTGAGGCTGGTGGCCGACAGGAAAATCAGCGGCTCCACGAAGGGCAAGCGCACCTTCGCTTTGAACACCGAAGACTGCCGCCGCAACAGGCTGGCGAGCCGCTTCGACTTGCGGTTGGCGAGGATGAGCGGGTTGTCGTAGGCACGTTCTCGACCATCGGTAATCCACAGCCAGGTGTGGGCATCGCCGGTGACTACGCCGGGCCGGCTCTTAATCTCGATGAGAAAGAGACCCGCCGGCGTGAGGATCAGCGCGTCGACCTCGTTAACCTTCCCTTCCTCATCGATGAATTCGAAGTTGGTCCACGCGTGCCAGGGCTCGCGATCGGGAAGGTGATTTCGAAGCCAGTCCAGGGCCTCGCGCTCCCACGCGAACTGAGACTGGGAAACGGCCTGCCAACGGCTGAGGCTCATGGGCATTTAGGTCGCTCCAGCAACAGGCTTGTCGTCATTTCGCTGAGGTTCATCCGGAACGATTTCCAGCAAATCCCCCAGCCCGCACCCGAGGACTGTACAGATTCGCTCAAGCGCGGCGAGATCGACTCTGGTCGCCCGATCACGTGTCAACGCGGCGACTGTGCTCCGATTGACATGGGCCAATCGCGCCAACTCAGCCGTTTTCAGCTGGTGGCGGAGCATTAGTTCGACGAGATGCGAGCGGACCATGGAATCTCAATTAATCGCGGGGTGTTGCGCAGGATAGCACGTTTTGTTGAAATGCAATGATATAGCCATACATATTTGAGCGTGGATTGGAGCATGACTCGAGCCTCGTCGGCGATCCACTGCCAACAGTTGTGGCGGCACAGCATCAAATTGTGCGTTGTAGTAAGTGACTGACGGATATTCCTATTCTCCGTCACCAATCTGCCTCAGAAGTCGCGCCTTGTACTGAATGCCCCCTCTGGCTCTCAGTCACAAAAGCGCACGAACCAACATTGGGCCAGTGGCCACGGAGCGGCCCGTATCCATCGCAGAAGCGCTCCGGGAAGGTGCCGTAAGCTGTCACTCAAGTTCGCTACGGCCGCTAACAGCGTGACCGGATCGCGCTGCGACGTGACGAGACTGGCGTCCATTCCAAGGGCAGAGGTCCCGCCGTCGGATTCGTCGTCGCGAAGGTCCTCTCTGCAGAGGGAGGGTTGGGACACCTTTGTCATACCAGGGGAATGGATCTTCATCGGCCTATCGGCCTATTCGCTGGTGGCGAAATCCCCCGCATTAGGTACCCATTCCCGGGGGACAACACAGCCTCGACTGCCTATCCTTCGGTCATGCGCTCATATGAGCAATACGACGCCACGGAATCGAGGTCACTGCCATGTTCACCGCCACACCGACCACTCGCCAGCAGAGCACTGCACCGCGCATTGAGGATCGTGGCGCACAGGATGTCATCGAGACGCGCCTGTGGCTCGACGAGCACGACTGGCTCTACCGCCTGCTGCGCAGCGCAGACAATGTGTCGCCGACCTTCCGCTTTCCCGATCTCATCAGCGCCAGCGTCTCGCTGGTCTTCTCGCATGTGGGTGCACCTGCGCGCATTTTCAAGTTTCTCGGGACCGAATTGGTCCTTCGCTCGCCCGATACACCGCGCCGCCGCGAATCGATGTGGCGGTACCAGTACGAGTTGCTGTTGGATCTGCAACGTTCGCCCGCTAACCGGCACCCCAACCCCAAGTTCCAGCTCGACCAGTTGACCACGGCCTGCGTCGCCCTGTGCCGGGCAGAGGATGGCTCGGGCGCCAGCATACTGCGGCAGGCACGCCGCAACATGGCCGAACGTTCCCATCGCGGGCGCGATGCGCCGCCCGGCTGAGGCTTACGACGCCACAACTGGTGCCCGTGACTGGCATCCACCCGCTTCTGACCCGCTCGCTCACCGTCACCCTGCCCGGCTAGACGCCGGACCCACCCGAACCCGACCCTGACCGTCCGCGCACCGCCGACGGCCCAGACCCTCGCTGCCCGCCTACCCGGCGGGTCGTTCCGGTTTCGTTGGAGAGGTGACTCATGCGTCTGCCGCTGTACTTTGCTGCCCTGGCTGTCCTGGTGACCGCGCCCACCTGGGCGCGGGCCTGCTGGGAGGAAGCTGCCCAGCGCTACGGCATCTCGGCCGACCTGCTCTATGCCGTTGCCCGGGTCGAGTCGAACCTGAACCCCCAGGCCGTCAACCGCTCGCACCTCCAGCGCACCGGGTCCTACGACATCGGCCTCATGCAGATCAACAGCGGCCATCTCTCGGCCCTGTCGCATCACGGGATCAAGGAAGCCGACCTCTTTGATCCGTGCACCAATATCCGGGTCGGCGCCTGGCTGCTGGCCGACAGCTTTTCTCGGCGGGGGGCGACGTGGGATGCCGTCGGCGCCTACAACGCGGCCTGCTCGCAACTCAAGGGCGACGACTGCGCCGAGGCCCGCGCTCGATACGCCTGGCGGGTGTACCGCCACTTACCCGCACAACGCAACGCGCAGTTGGGCAAGCACTTGGTAGCGACGGCGACGACGATTCCCTCGCTGATGTCGGTGAGGGTCTCGCCATGACAGCCAGCTTCCTGCGCCGTGTCGCTGCGCTCGGTCTCGTCGCCAGTTGTACCGCCCTCGCATCGTCGTGCAGCCTGTTCCGCACGCCGGCCGAGCCCGCAGGCTCGCACGCGGCGACGCCTGCGCAGTTGGCCCAACTCGACTTCGGCCGCCGGGCCAGGTTCGCGCAGTGCGTACCCCCCGTATGCCCCACCCGCACACCCAAGACGCTCGCGCCGGAAACGCCCAGCCAGCCGATCGGCCGCGAAGCCGCAGTCACCCCGGCCGAATCCGTCGCCCCTGCGCCGTTGGTGCAAGACCCTGCGACGGGGGCGGAAAGCTCGCGCACGGTCATCGTGCAGTTCGGCCTGGGCAGCGCCAAGCTGAGTTCCACCGCGCGTTCCCAACTGAACGGAGCCATGGGCGACCCGCTCCACGTGCACCGCATCAAGATCGTCGGCCGCACCGACAGTACCGGGCCGTTGGCCTTCAATGAATCGCTGGCCCTCGCCCGTGCCCTCGAGGTTCGCGGCCACCTGCGCAAGACCCATCCGACGCTGGCCGCCACGCTGACGCTGCAGGCGCGAGGGGCGTGCTGCTTCATCGCCTCGAACGACACCGTGGCCGGCCGTACGCAGAACAGGCGGGCCGAGGTGGTCTTTCAGATGAGCGGCGAGGACTTGCCATGACGCCGCGCCGGTCGCCCGCTCACATCCACGTTCTTCACCCGTCGAGCGCTCGCGCTCCCACCCGCAGGCGCATCCCTACGCTCACCCGCCTTCCCACCCCTATCCCACTTTCAACGCTCCACCCATGCCAGGAGGTTTTCATGAACACTGCAGTCCTTGTTTCTTCCCCCCGCGTCGCCACCCGCAAACCGATGACCGTCGCGATGCTGCTGGCGATGATCGTCGTCGGCCTCGGCACCGCCTTTCACGGCTACGCCCTGGACCTGGTCGCCTTCACCGGCATCACTGGACCACTCACCTCGGCCCTGACGCAGATCGCCGCGCTCGGACCGGGAATCAAGGCCCTAGTCGGATTCGTCGGTTTCGTGGTCGCGCTCATCTCGCTTTCCGCGCTACGCAACTTCGGCCCGGTCCTGTTCTACGTCGGCCTCGCCATCTTCGCCGCCGTGGGTCTCGTGATCGCCGGCGCGATCATGGGCGCGGTGGTCTGACGCTCGCATCGACACCCAGGAGACCGATATGCAAGCGGACACCTATATCCCGCGGCGTCTCGATGACCAGTGGAAAATCGGCTTCTGGGATGTCGATGTCGCCGCGCCGATCCTGTTCATGTTCTTCGTCGGCTATCTGTCCGGCAGCAGGCTGTCCTTCGCCGTCTGCATGGCGATGGGCATCTTCGTCTCGCGCTGGATTGCGCGCCTCAAGGCGGACAAGCACCCGGCCTTCGCCATCCACTGGCTGTACTGGCATCTACCCGCCAGCCCGATGACCGCGATGCGCGCCACGCCGCCGTCACACATCCGCCGCATGGTCGGCTAAGCGGGGAGAAAGCCCATGGACTTCGAACGACTCAACGGCGACATCAAAGAGATGCGGCGCCGCAATCGCGGGCTGGGCCTGGCGGTCGGCGTGCTCGCTGCCGGGCAGATCCTCGCCCTGGTGGTGATCCTCAACCTGTTAGGAACGGTGCGCACCGTGGTCGTACCGCCCTCGCTCAACAAAACCTTCTGGGTCACCCGCGACCAGGCCAGCAACGAATACCTCGAGCAGATGGGCAGTTTCATCGCCTGGCTGGTGCTCGACGTGACGCCAGCCTCGATCGACTGGAAGAAGGACATCCTGCTCGGTTACGTCGAACCCGATCAGTACGGCCCGCTCAGGACACGGCAGGAAGTGGAGGCCGAACGCTTGAAGCGCATCAACGCCGCCACCGTGTTTGCGCCCCAGCAACTGGTGCCCAGCGAAGAGGGCCAGAGCATCGTCATCCGCGGCCGCCTGCGCACCCTGGTCAACGGCTTCGAGACCGCCAACGACCTCAAGGCCTATCGGGTCGAGTTCAGCTACGCCGGTGCGCGCATGCATTTGAAGAGTTTCAAGGAGATACCCAATGCCGGCAACTGAAGCAACCCAAGCCCGATCCCCGCATCGGTTCGTCCTTGTGCCTCGGCACGGATGGGCGATGAGTGCCGCCATCGCCGCAACGGCCGCTATCGCCACCTTGACGGCCGTGCCAGCCCAAGCGCTGCAGATCGTCGAGGCCAGCGACGGCGTGTCGGTCGAAGCCATCGTGTCGATCAAGGAGCCGACCCGCATCCGCATCGACGGGGCGCCTATCACCGACGTGTTCGGCAACATCCATTCGAGTCATTGCGGCGCGGCGACGGCCCTTCCCGCCACGCCGGGCATGAGCAACACAGCGCCCGCCAGCGGCATCAGTTCGGCGATCAATCCGGCCGGTGAGATCGTGCTGGAGTGCGACCGCGACAAGGGCGAAATCTACGTTCGCCCGGTCGGCGATTCCGTGAAACCGATCAACCTGTTCGTCTCCTCGGCGAGTACCACCTACACGCTGCTGCTGCGCCGCTCGGACACGCCCGCCGACACCATCGTCATTCGCGACAGGACGCCCAGGGCATTGAAGCCAGCTACAGCGGCCCAGGGGGCCGGTCCGTCACCCAACCCGATCCGCGCGATGAAGGCGCTGCTGGTGGCGATGGCTACGGACCGGGTGCCGCCCGACGTCCGGGTCGAAGAGACCCATCGCTCGGTCCCCCTGTGGATCGAGGCGCGCTTCTCGCTGGTGCGTCAGTACGAAGGACGCGGCCTGATCGGCGAGAAGTACCTGCTGCAGAACGTCAGCAATGGCCCCATGGTTCTGGCCGAACCGGAGTTCGATCGCGAGGCCGGCGGCGTCGCCGGCGTCAGTATCGAGCAGCACAACCTGCGCCCTGGCGAGAGCACCAGCGTCTACGTGATCCGCCGAGGAGAGGCGCCATGACTACGCCGCAGCAGCCCTTCCAGTCACTGCGTGGCTTGCCGCAACGCCTGTCGCAGCACGTGTTGCAGCACCTCTCCCCCCGGCAGCGCCAATACGTCATGCTCAGCGCTTTGTTGGCCGGCGGCGTCGGGCTGCTCTGGCTGATCTTCGCCTTCACCGGCAACCCTCCGAAGTCCGGCGCCGCCCAAGCGTCCGCCGGGCAACCGAGTGCGGTCACCAACATCGGTGTGATGCCGCCCGGCGGCCAGGTCAATCCGGTGGATCAATGGGTCGGCACGGCCGGACGCAAGCTCGCCCAGTACGAGAACGAACGTGAAGAGCAAGGACGGCTCAACAAGAACGCCCAAGCCTTCGAAGCGAAGACCATGCAGCGCTTCGCGGACCTGGAACAGCGGCTCACCTCGGCTCAGCAAGCGGCCGCCACCCCGGCAGCGCCCACCCCCGTCGCAACCACGCCGAACACCCTGCCGCCGGCGGCCGGCCTGCCCCCCTCCCCGCCGCCTTCCAAAGGGTCGCCCGCCGGCGCGATGCCAAGCGGCACCCCAGGCGACGCCTTGCTCTCGACGCCGCTGGCGGCGCCGCAGCCCGCGATCACGCGCATCACCGTCGCGGACCGATCCCGCACCGGCACCGGCGCGCCGGTCGCGAACACCGGTGTCAATGCGGACCCGACCTCGGGCAGCACTTCGCAAGCTGTCGCCCGGACCGTCTCCACCTTCCTGCCGGTGAGTTTTACCCGCGGCACGCTGCTGGGCGGGCTGGATGCGCCGACCGGCGGCCAGTCCCAGTCCAATCCCCACCCGGTCCTGATCCGCCTTTCGGACA
>Ga0209573_1001443_pt1 | contig 36825 bp, 28 predicted proteins | sample TNRBio252014_DNA_FD_185870 | JGI IMG/M metagenome (GOLD analysis project Ga0209573, IMG submission 185870) | Wastewater treatment Type I Accumulibacter community from EBPR Bioreactor in Madison, WI, USA - TNR Reactor_6/25/2014_ DNA (SPAdes)... | ecosystem: Engineered > Bioreactor > EBPR >...
TCGGACGGCCCGGACGTTTCTTTTCGCCCGTGGCGGCTGCTGTGGCGGCTGCCGGCTTTTCTACTTTCGGACGGCCCGGACGTTTCTTTTCGCCCGTAGCGGCTGTGGCGGCTGCCGGCTTTTCTACTTTCGGACGGCCCGGACGTTTCTTTTCACCCGTGACGGCTGCTGCCGTTACCGGTTTTGCTACTTTCGGACGGCCCGGCGATTTTTTTTCGCCCGCAGGTGTTGCACTTTTTACAGTAGCTTCCACTTTTGCTTTAGCCGGACGACCTGCTTTTTTTGCGGCACCTGCTGTATTTGCAGCTTTTACAGGACGTTTTTTCCTGCCGAAAATGGCAACCGGTTCATTGCTGACCGTTACTTCTGCCGCTTTTGTTTTTGCCGGGCGACCTGCTCTCTTTTTAACCTGAGCAGTTGCCGCGTCTGTTGCGTTGTGTTGTTCTTGTGTCTGCTGCACTGATTCGGGCGCAGACTCCTGTGTTTTTTTGTTCATTTCAATTGTTAATTAAATGCATAGTCTTATGATAAAGGCTTGTTCTGAATTTTAGAAATAGACGAAAAGCGTCAATTTATTAAAACCGAACAGGCTTTAAAACTTAGTTCTCAAACCAATGAGGTTATATTTTGTTGCCAATTCAGGGAGTTATTTTCGTGTAGGCATAATTTAACGCAAAGTTATGTAAAAATATTTTTTTACAAAAATTATTTTTTTTCGGAATTCGGCTTTGTAAAACCGGCTTATTTACATCAAATATAAAAACACAACTTACTATAAATCAAAACATTGAATATAATTTTACAAAACTTTACCTTTATTTCGTCCCTCTTTGCATTCAAAAAACAGCACAATAATCCAATTATTTAATCAATCTAATCCTTCGGAGTAAAACCCTGCCGGCATACTACTGGACATTTTCGTTTCGGGGCTTCAGACCTTAGAGCTTGTTCGGGAATTCCTGATTCTACCGGATTAGGTGGCAGAAAAGTGGCTTCTCTGTAGTAGTTTTGATTTGGACTAAAACACTAAGAGAAGCCATGAATACCGCCGAGTTGGAAGCTGGCCGTAAACGGGTACAAGATAAGAAGAAATATGTGAGGAGTAAAAGAGGGGATCATACTATCCGTTTGCCATTTGAACAGGGGAGCTACGAAAAGGATGTTGCTCATCCAAAGGAGTTTCGAAGAAAACTTGATGAACTGATCAGTCAGTACCCGGAGCTTTTTCCAAAGGGAATAAAAGCTGGGTATCGGCTGCATAGCCAAGTGAAGAGTCGCAAATGTGGTATAGTCATCCGGCGAATTGAACTGAGAACAGCTAAGTCGCTATACCGAATAGTACCAAGTTTTGTTTTGCCCTATATGAGTGGGTTTGTAGAAAAACGGATAGAAGACGGGCTTTTGTTGCGTAAATATGGAGTTCCAAGCTGGCTGCTGAGCCGGGTATTAGGAGGTTCGGCGATGTTTTGGGATCGGTTAGAGTGCTCTCTTGGCAGATTTAGTATTGTGGGGACTACGATTAAGAAAGCCGAGTGCTTACCCTTAGATTACGCCTGTGATGAAAAAATCAGTTGGTTTGGTAAGCAGCAAGTTTATGTAGCCATGACTTGCGCGAAGGAATGCGTGTTAGGCATGTCGGTATCTTACGGACTAAAAGAAAAGGACTTTACCCAAGCCTACGGCGTATTTGCAAAAGAAACAAGGGATATAAAAACCAACTTCGAACCAAGGACGGTGAACATAGATGGTTTCCGAATTACCCAAAACGCCTGGAAGAATAACTTTAAAAAGGTTGCCTTGATTTTATGTTTTTTGCATGGTATCCTGAAAATACGGAAATGGGCTAAAGGGGAAAAGAGTCTTCATAAACCATTGATGGATCAAATTTGGGGGGTATACCATACTTATGACTCGGCTAATTTTCTCGATAAAATGGAAGGCTTATACCAGTGGGTCAACGAAAATATACAGGACAAGCACATTATTGAACAGGTGACCAAATTGTATAGTAAGACTTTTGAGTATGAAAAAGCTTTTGACTGGTCAGGATGTTATCGAACTTCCAATATGGTCGACCGTCAAATGGACAGATTTGATCGTTTTATCTACAATTGTAAATATTTTCACGGACACCGACGTACTACCGAATTGAAAGTTAGAGCATGGGCATTGTTACATAACTTTGCTCCCTTTTGCTCTAAAACAGATAGACTTAAAGGGAGCCTTCAATCCAAAGCGGCAGCACTAAATGGTTTTGTGTACCATCAGTCCTGGTTACAAAACCTTTTATGCGCTGCTTCCAGGAATGGTTTTCGAAATGCCACCTAATCCGGTAGAATCAGGAATTCCCGAACAAGCTCTTATAGGTTTTGAAACCTATAAGGTCTCATTGCGCGAAAATGTCCAGTAGTATGCCCTGCCGGTCTTAAAAGCAAGGTTTTACACCAAAGAATTAGATGCTCAGCTACTTCAACTCTGCAGGAATTACCGGTATACGCTCTATCTGATTAGAGCGTAAAACCAATAACTCTGATAATTTTCCTATCGCACTTTCGTCCAGCAATTTGTGCAAATCGTCAATAGAGGCTACCGGTTTGCCATTGAATCCAATGATAATATCCTGTTGAAAAAGCCCTGCGCCTTCTACTGGGCTATTCGGTTCTATCGTTTGTACCAAAATACCGGATGAAACCCCCAATTGGTGATAATTTATCACGCGGGGATGCAATTTAATTACCTGGCCTGCAATACCAATAAAGCCTCTTCGGACTTTTCCATTCAGAATGAGTTTACCCACTACGTATTGTACTAAATTGGAAGCAACCGCAAAACAAATACCCTGGGCGGGGAGAATAACCGCTGTGTTGACCCCAATAACCAAGCCTTTAGAGTTTACTAAAGGCCCGCCGCTGTTGCCGGGATTGAGCGCCGCATCTGTTTGGATGACATCGTCAATGAGGCGCCCGGTTTCGGTTCGCAGAGTCCGTCCCAGAGCGCTTACAACACCAGCGGTAAGGGAATATTGGAAGCCGTAGGGATTGCCAATGGCAATGGCAACTTGTCCGACCTGAAGATGCTCGGAATTGCCAAATGCAGCAGTGGTGAGTCCTTCTCCATGTATTTGAACGACTGCAATATCGGTAGCAGGATCATCGCCTATGGGTTTTGCAACAAACTTGCGTCCATCCTGAAGGTGAACGTCCACTTTGTTGGCGCCGCTAACAACATGACTATTGGTGACAACAATGCCATCGGAAGAAATGATAAAACCGGAACCCGTGCTTCCTACCTGTCGGTTGTTACTGCGACGGGATGGCTTATGAGCCTGTATTTGAACAACCGCATCGCTTACTCGCCGGGCAACGCCAACAACTGTGCGGGAGTAAGCGTCCAGCAGTTCATCGTCGGAGTAAGTGCCGGTATGGAAAGGAATGTCCGGAGAACTATCCGGGTGAGAAAGGAAATGAACCATGAGCTTTTATGGTTTTGATAACCATAAATATGCCAATAACCCAATACGTCAAAATGACATTTGTCTAATGTGCGCTTTCGGAAAAAATGTCACGGTGCAAGCTGTTTCAGTGCGTCCCGAGTGCAATCCAGCATGGCGGCCGTAAAATCAAGGTGGGTAACGAAGCGAATGGTTTGCGGGCCGAAAGCAGTTGCCCTGACCTGCCGTTCTGCTAATTTTTCCAGAAAGGAAGCGGCTGTGAAGGGTGATTTTACATCAAAAATCACAATATTGGTTTGAATAGGCCGGATGCTTTCAACGAATCCACATTCCAGCAAAGTAGCCCCCAGGGCGCGTGCACGGGCATGGTCTTCGCGCAGCCGGGTAATGTGGTGATCCAATGCGTAAATTCCTGCGGCTGCCAGATAACCTGCCTGCCGCATCCCACCGCCCATGACCTTACGCACCCGCCGGGCTTGTCGAATAAATTCATGGTCGCCAATGAGCAAAGAGCCAACCGGAGCGCCGAGTCCTTTGGAAAGGCAAATGGAAATACTGTCAAACAAAGGTCCGATTTGGGGCGGCGTTTCCCCGGTTTCCACCAATGCATTGAACAGCCTGGCGCCATCAAGGTGCAGTTTCAACCCGCGTTCACGGCAAAGCAACGAAATGGGCGCCATTTCATCAACCGTATAATAACTGCCGCCTCCTTTGTTGCAGGTATTTTCCAGAACAACCAGACGTGTTCTCGGCAACCAGTCATACAGCGGTTTAATGGCCGCGGCAACTTGCGGAGCCGTAATTTTTCCGTGAACGCCGTGCAATAAATTAACGGCAACTCCGGAGTGGAACGCATAACCGCCTGTCTCATATTGATAAACATGAGACGTTTCTTCCAGTACAATTTCATCTAAAGGCTGGGTATGCACTTTTACGGCAATCTGGTTGGTCATGGTACCTGAAGGGCAAAAAACTGCGGCTTCTTTTTGAAACAGAGCCGCCGCTTTCATTTCAAGCGCCCGCACGGTAGGGTCTTCTCCAAATACGTCGTCGCCTACTTCGGCCTGAAACATAGCCTGAAGCATCGCTGGCGTTGGCTTGGTGATGGTGTCGCTAATCAGGTTGGCGAGCATGGATGTTTAATTAGGATTTGAAAATTTGGTAATTTGAAAATTTGAAGATTAAAGAACAGGTGTAGCGACAAAAGAACAGGTTGACATTGAACTTTTCGGGGAACCCACACTTCTGATCATGTTCATCATCCCCATTTTCAAATCTCCAAATTTTCAAATTTTCAAATCTTTATCAATACGGGTCATCCTCCAGGACATTCCCGTTCACGTGCGCCACACCCAACGGCTTTACATTGGTTGCAATGCTGCCGCCGTCTTCATTTTTACCCACAACAAACTCCACTTCATCGCCTTCACGAAGTTCGTTGAAATCCCCTCCAATGACGCTGGTGTAATGGAAAAACAAATTATTGGGCGGGTATTTGATGAAGCCATATCCATTTTTGATGCTGAATATTTCACTGGTCAGGACTTCGCCTTCTTCCGGCATTTCCAATTCAGCAGCTTCAGGACTTACTAAGCGCCGGCTTTCATTGAGTACAAAAAGATTGGTAATGAGCGGATCGTTGCGTTTGATGCGGTTGTCAATAATTTCGTGCATCGCGATAGGGTAAGAGACTTCTTCCAACAGATCCTGCGAAGTGCGGGTAATCATGCGTTTACCCATATCGGTGGTATATTCAAAATCCCAGCTCAACGCCATCACCCGGGTACCAAGCGTGTTCAATTTTCTGACCAACGGCACATAATCTCCATCGGCTGCAATGAGCACCAGCACATCAAAACGCTTGTAGAACGCCAGTTCAAAGGCTTCGAGGGCAAGCCAAACGTCAATGCCTTTTTCTTCGCGACGCCCGAATACTGTTTTTAAAGGAAGATAATGGGTGGTAATTCCAACCGACATCAAAATATCGTCAAACACGCGATCCCAATAGAGCGTATCGGCCCGCTGGCTGGCTTCACGGGCATTGAGGCGGCCCCTAAAATAATGCGCGTCAACAATCTGGCATAAATGAGCCTCTGCTCCTTCTTCCTGCGCAACCTGATTGCGGATAAACTCGTGCAATCCTGAAAGACTCAACCGCCTTTTTCGCGGGTGGTCGTAGTTATAGTAGTTGCTAACGTGCAAAAAATAATTGCCATCATAAAAAACACCAATTCGAACTAACCTTTCTTTCATGTCAAAATACTTGATTAAATAGTTATGGGTAGTGATAACTTCTGTGCCAAATACAAAAATCCTGATGGCTTCCATTCCAACGCAACAATTTTGAGTTGCGCAGGCACGAAGGAACCCTGTTTGTTGCTTCAAAATAGCAACAGATACAGTTTCTTCCGTGGGAGGAATTCCGGATTTATTGACTGAAAACGCCTGGAGAAGCAGTGAAAGGATAGAAAACTCGATTGTATCAATATCCAGTGGAACCACCGGAGTAAACAGCTTTTTGAGTCATCATCTGGTATCGGAGTGGAGTGTTGCGTGAATTTATTGTCTTCAACTTTTTGTAAATGAATTCATTAGGGGTATAATTACTAATATCCTGTCATTTCACAATATGGAATTTATTTGAGGAATAGAGTCTATCCTGACAAACTACTTCAAAGAACAAGCCGCCTTTACAGCGCTGCAAATGTAGGCAATCTGTGAGATATTTGAAGCTTTGTCCCATTTATTTCGCATAAGACGGCGATGCTTCCAACAAATCAAGGATGCTGAGGTAAACCCGTTTTTTAGTTCCGAAAAAAACCGGCAAAGTCATCCAGACGGCTGCTTCGATGTCTTCTTCTGTCTGTGGACTCAGCTTCAGGTCTTCTGTCTGCATCAGGTACCAAAAGGTGCGCTTCAATACGCGGCGACCATCTTTTTCCCGATACGTGTGGTAGGTAATGCTCAACTCAGCGCCCAGTTCAAGTTGTTCAAGCCCGGTTTCTTCCCGCACTTCGCGTAAAGCTGCAAGAGGCGGGGTTTCGCCTTCGTCAATTTTACCTTTCGGCAAGTCCCAAAACCCGCGCCGGAAAATAAACAAAACTTCGCCGGAGGGGTTAAAAACCAAGCCGCCTGCCGCTTCAACCAACTTGAAGAGGGAGAAAAAATCACGGACTAATTTGTCCAAATCTTCCGAATAGATCGTAATCGAATCAAAGCGGCCCGTTTTTTCCAGCATATCAATGAAGCCGTTCAAATGCTTGGGTTTGCCAGGATACCTGGCGATCAGGTTTTGCGCGTCGCCGATCGTGTTTTTAGGCACTTCAACAGCATCTTTCAAAAACAAGGGGGTTTCGTTGATATAGATTTTATACATTTGCGGTCATTTTTCAAACGACGAGTCATGGTATCGAGCAACAATATTGCTGCGGAAATAGCACAACACCTGCTGCAAATAAAGGCAATAAAATTGAGTCCGCAAAAGCCTTTTACCTGGGCATCGGGCCTTAAATCGCCCATCTATTGCGACAATCGCCTCGTTTTATCTCATCCGGCTATCCGGCGTTTTGTCATAGATTGCTTTGTTGAAAAATCTAAAAACTTTGCTCCTTTTGACCTTGTTGCCGGCGTTGCTACGGCGGGTATTGCCCACGGCGCGCTGTTGGCAGACCGGCTCGACCTGCCTTTCGTTTACGTGCGCGCAAAAGCGAAAGAACATGGCCGTCAAAACCTGATTGAAGGCGAAGTACATGGCCACCAGCGGGTATTGGTTATTGAAGACCTTATTTCTACAGGGGGCAGCAGTGTTTCAGCGATTGAAGTACTGAAAGATGCCGGTTGTACGATTGGAGGCTTACTTGCCATTTTCACTTATGGCTTTGATGCAGCAACCGAAGCTTTCGCCAAAGTGGCCTGCCCATTCGATACCTTAAGCCATTACAATGTGCTGATTCAGGAAGCAGCCCGGTCGGGTTATATTAGCGAATCCGAACTGGAACTCCTGCAAAGCTGGCGCGCTGACCCCAAGGCCTGGAGCGCCCCGGAATAAGGGTTTGCTCCTCCAAAATTCAAACTTGCGCTATTGAATAATTACTATCTTTACCCGCTATGCATCACCTATAATCTAACCGAAAAACGATGTCTGTCATCACACCGAAATCTGAGGCTTTTTTGCAAAAATATTTAAATAACGCATCGCCTACCGGGTTTGAAGCGGAAGGCCAGAAGCTTTGGCTTGATTATATCAAACCTTATGTAAGTGAATGGCAAACAGATAATTATGGCACTGCTTTTGGCATAGTTAACCCGGGGCAAGACTACCGCGTTGTGATAGAAGGCCATGCCGATGAAATTTCCTGGTTTGTCAACTATATTTCGGATGACGGTTTTCTCAGCGTCATTCGCAACGGCGGCTCTGATCACCTGATCGCTCCTTCCAAGCGCGTGAATATCCATACGGCTACCCGCATCGTTAAAGGCGTATTCGGATGGCCCGCCATTCATACCCGGCAAGGCGACGACGCAAACCTGACGCCAAAAGTTGAAAATATCTTCATTGACGTAGGCGCCAAAGACAAAGCAGAAGTGCTCGAAATGGGCATCCATGTCGGTTGTGTCATTACGTATGAAGATGAAATGACCATCCTCAACGACCGGTACTACGTTGGCCGGGCATTGGACAATCGAATCGGTGGCTTTTGCGTAGCCGAGGTGGCACGCCTGCTGTACGAAAACAAGATCAAGCTGCCTTTTAGCCTTTACATCGTTAACTCAGTTCAGGAAGAAGTTGGCCTGCGCGGCGCCGAGATGATCGCACAAACCATCAAACCCAATATTGCCATCGTAACGGATGTTACCCACGATACGCATACGCCGTTGCTGAGCGCAAAAAAACACGGGGATGTCCGCGGCGGCATGGGGCCTTCTGTGACTTACGCGCCCGCGGTGCACAATAAACTGTTGAAACTCATCATTGACACAGCAGCCGAAAAAGACATCCCTATTCAAAGGGAAGCAGCCTCGCGCCGAACCAGCACGGATACCGACGCTTTTGCATATTCCAACGGGGGCGTGCCTTCAGCCCTTATTTCCCTGCCGTTGCGCTACATGCACACGACGGTGGAAATGGCGCACAAGGACGACGTCAACAATGTGATTCGCTTGATTTATGAAACACTGCTCAAAATTGAGCACAGCCATAATTTTAAGTACTTCTGAAATCACTGATTCTGCTTGTACAGGCCATTTTTTATGGCAATTACTGGATTGCGCTGGCTGCGCTGTGCATGGCTTGCCAAACGCAATACCTCCTGAAGGGGCATTACAAGGTTGTATCGCCTGTGGCACTTTTTCTTTTTTTTGGTACACTCTTCATATATTCCGCTCACCGGCTGTATGGGTTGCACGTTTCCAGCATACCCCGGAATTCTCCTTATAGCAAGTTTTCTTTTTTATTGAAAATCAACATGGGGATCAGCGCAATCGTGTGCGCTATTTGCTGGCTTCAATTTTCTGAAGCGACACGCTGGCATATCCTGGCGCCTTCCGTCCTGTCTTTGGCCTATATCCTTCCAATTTTACCCGGTCAGCGGCGTCTGCGCGAAGTGGCTATGCTGAAAATTTTTCTACTCTCTGTTTGCTGGTCCTGGCTCACAGTTATCGTACCCGGTGTTGCTGAAAACATGGGTTGGAGCGCCATAATGCCCGCAATGGCGCTGGAGCGGGGAGCTTTCATTTTTGCCATTGGCATAGGGTTTGACCTGCGCGACCGGCAACGCGACCTGGACGCTGGTCTTGCTACTTTACCCGTAAAATTAGGCGAGCGGAGCGCCATCCTATGCGCCGCATTCAGCCTGCTGGTCGCCTGGGGGATTGCCTTCTTGTTCGCTTACGCCAATATCTATCCCGTCGCTGCTTTTTATAGTACAAGCTTATCTGGGTTAATTGCGCTGATTTTAATTGCCCGGTCCGGGCGAGATTCTCTAAGCCCGTATTATTTTTTATGTGGTTTAGATGGTCTCTTGATCCTGCAATTTTTGTTGGTGTTGTTATAGTACGTTCGTTCGTTTCGATTCGACTCCGCTCAACGACCGGTCGTTGAGCGGAGTCGAAATGGTCGGTCGTTGAGCGGAGTCATAACGACACTACTTAGTGTCCGTCTTTTTAGTCAAGTGTCTGTTCTTTAGAGTTCGAGAGCAAGGCATGTTTAGCCCCAAAAACGGGAGTTTACTCGCGTAAATGACCGATTTTGGGGCCAAACATAACGCAGCTATCGGACTATAAAGGCAGACACTACTTAGAGAACCGCAGGCGCAGTCCCAAACCAGGCGCCAAAGATTGCGTAGCAGGATTCAACTCAAGGTGGGGTTGTACCTGAAGGCTCAGGTCTTCGCCAATATCGAAATTCATCAGGTGGGCATCGGTGTACGCTTCTACGCCCTGCAAGGCGTAAACCAGCACCATGCCGATATAGGAAAGCTGGGTATTTTTATCAAAATCATCGCGTAGTGTTCGTAAACTGCGCTCGTTATCAATCCTTGTACCGGTGTATTCGTGGGGCAGGTCTAACAGTTTCAGTTCAAGGGCCTTTTTCAGGCTGCGGTACCTCGTTTGGTTAAAATCAATGGCATAAACGAGGCCTCCAATCGCTGCATAAACCAGTGGAACCTTCCAGTAGCGCCGGTTGTATACTTGCCCGCCACCAGGAATGATGGCCCACATCAGGGATTTTTTAGGAACCGGAAGGAATTTCTTTTTGACCGGAGCGGGTGCGACCGGCACCGAATCCTGAACGGGTGCAGATTGGGCATTCAACCCGACAGGCGCCAGGCAAAACAGGAAACAAAACAGAAAAAGCAGCGGTAATTTCATAAATCGTAAACGTTTGGGGCACTCACAATGATGCTTTGCGCCGAACTTTTATGAATTCTATTCACTGCTCCACACAACGGTAAAACTCCGTCAGTTGATCTGCGGTATCAAACGGAATCAGAATTTGCCCTTTCCCATCCTCATCCAACTTGATTTGAATACGTCCAGACCCAAAAAATGCCCGAAAATCAGCAAGAATGTCTTCATAATCTGAAGGCAATTTACCTGGAATTGATTTTTCGGCGGGCGCTTTTTTCAAAGACTTGCCGGAGTAAGCTTTCACCAATTTTTCTGTGTCGCGCACAGACATTCCCCGGCTCAACACCTCTGCCAGGGCTTCTTTCTGCAATAATTTATCCTCAATACTGGCAATGGCGCGCGCATGTCCCATGGAAAGTTCATTGCGTCGAATCGCCTCGATGACTTCAATGTGCAAATCGAGCAGGCGCAGGTAGTTGGTGATGGTACTGCGTTTTTTGCCCACCCGGTCGGCTAATCGTTCATCGGTCAGGTTGCACTCTTCTTTGAGCCGGTGGTAGGTAATGGCCACTTCAATGGCGTTGAGGTCTTCGCGCTGAATGTTTTCAATCAACGCCATTTCCAGCATTTCCTGGTCGTTGGCAATGCGGATGTACGCGGGCACTTCGGTCAGTCCTGACAATTTTGACGCACGCCAGCGGCGTTCTCCGGAAATAAGCTGGTATTCGCTGGCGCTCAATCGCCGAACCGTGATGGGTTGAATCAGGCCGTGTACCCGAATGGATGCCGCCAATTCTTCCAATGCATCGGAGTCAAACTCTTTCCTCGGCTGGTCTGGATTCGCTTCAATTTCTCCAATCGGAATCATCGCAAAGGTATGCGACAGTTCCCGCACCACTTCTACCGGGTTTTCCCGGATGGCCTCGTCCATTTTCGCCGAAAAAAGGGCGTCAATCCCCGATCCAAGCTGTTTTGCGCCGACTCTTACTACTTGTTTAGCCATTCCTTCAATGTTGATTAATTACGCTCGAGTTGGTGTATATACATTTACGCAAGGGTCTTGACTGTAAAGTTTATACCCCGACAACCGCGTGACCTACGGTAGCCGGATCATTATTCTTCGCCAAAAACTCATTGGCTAAGTTCAGAAAATTGACACTTCCACTGCCTCCGGCATTGATCAGCACCACTGGCATGTGCATGTTGGGCGCTTCTCCGATTTTGGAGTTTCGGTGGATGATGGTATCGTATACCTTGTCCTGAAAGATTTCGCGCACTTTGCTGATTACCACATTAGCCAAACGCAGGCGGCTATCGTACATCGAGAGCAGAATCCCTTCTATTACCAGATCAGGATTGAGGTTTTTTTGAACCAAGCGGATGGTGTCCTGTAACTTGGCCAATCCTTCCAGTGCAAAAAACTCGCACTGCACCGGCACCAGCACCGAATCAGAAGCCGTGAGGGCATTTAACGTGGTGAGCCCTAAAGAGGGAAGGCAGTCTATGAATACATAGTCGTATTCATCTTTAACCTTATTGATAATGTCCTGCAAAACATATTCGCGCCGGGCACGGTTGACCAATTCAATTTCTGCGCCGACCAAATTAATGTGGGAAGGCATGATATGGAGATTGGGCGTATCCGTTTCGTAAATGGCTTCAGCAGGATCCAGCTCATTGATGATGCAATCATAAATGCTGGTTTCCACCACATCGGAAGTCAACCCCACCCCGGAAGAAGCGTTGGCCTGTGGATCTGCGTCAATGAGCAGGACCTTTTTTTCCAAAATAGCCAGACATGCTGCCAGATTGATGGCCGTTGTTGTTTTGCCGACGCCGCCTTTCTGGTTGGCTATGGCGATCACTTTTCCCATTTACCTGATATTTTATCGAAAATGATGGGTGAAGTTAAGGGATTCTTCATGACTTCACCTGTATAAGGAAGACCGTTGCGAAATGCCCACGCTACAATTCCATGCTTCCGCCAACGGGGAGCAAAATTAACGATTTTCCCCTATCCAAGAAAGCTTTTTTTACTACATCATGATCAATTTTGATGTAGCCGAAGGTATCGTAGTGACACCCGATGATCGTATTGCACCGGATAAAATCGCTTGCAATCAAAGCGTCTGCATAGTCCATGGTAAAATTGCCGCCAATGGGCAACACCGCGAAATCAAGTGAAGGACAAGTCATTGGAATCAACTGCATGTCCATCGTCAGCGCCGTATCGCCGGCAAAATAAAAGGAACACTCTTCGTTCCAAATCACAAATCCGCCGGGATTGCCACCATAGGAACCATCCGGCAACATACTGGAATGTACGGCATTAACATACTTTACTTTTCCGAAATCAAAGACCCACTTTCCGCCGTGGTTCATGGTATGCCCTTTCAACCCTTGCTTTTCATACCAGGTGACAATTTCATAATTGGAAATAATCGGCGCCTCCGTACGCCGGGCAATGGCGTCCGCATCCGCTATATGGTCGCCGTGTCCGTGCGACAACAGAAGGTAATCTGCCGGAATCGCGTCTACATCAATGGCTGCAGCCAAGGCATTCATGCTGATGAACGGGTCAAAAAGCAGGTGGCGCCCCATTGTTTCAACACCAAAACAGGAGTGGCCGAAATAAGTAATTTTCATGTTTATGCGCTTTGATAAAAGACCGCAAAGATAGCAGACCCGTTTTTTGTTTACCAAGACACATTTTATCTTTATTTTCGCAGTCGGGTGCGACGCTGTTCTCACCACAACCAAATTACACTTCCTTAAACGGAAACGACAACCTAACCAAATTTATGAATCGAATTGTAACGCTGGATGAGTTCATCATCCGCAGACAAAAGGATTTCCCTTTTGCTTCAGGCGAGCTGACCGGCTTGCTGCGCGATATTGGCGTAGCCGCCAAAATTGTCAACCGTGAAGTCAATAAAGCCGGGCTCCTCAACATTCTCGGGGTGGCTGATTCTCAAAATTCAACTGGCGACGTCGTTCAAAAGCTCGACTTGTTTGCCAATGAAAAGCTGATTGAATGCCTGAAAAACAGCGGAGAATGCTGCGGCGTGGCTTCCGAAGAATGCGAAGAGCTGATCGCAATTCCGCCGGTTGACGACAAACCTTCCAAATACGTTGTGGTCTTCGACCCGCTCGACGGCTCTTCTAATATTGACGTAAACGTTTCGGTCGGCACCATTTTTGGCATTTATCGCCGGGTCAGCGATCCGGCAGGGCCGTGCGCCATCGAGGATTTTTTGCAAAAAGGCAACCAGTTGGTCGCGGCTGGTTATGTACTCTACGGCACCTCTACCCTGCTCGTCTACACCACCGGGCGCGGCGTAAACGGCTTCACACTCGACCCGACCATTGGCGAATTTTGCCTATCCCACCAAAATATCCAGGTTCCGGCAAGGGGCAATTATTATTCGGTGAATCAGGGCTACTACCTCAAGTTCGACCTCGAAATGCGCCGCTACATTGACCATTGCTCGGATATGAACCTGATGCTGCGCTACATTGGCTCTATGGTGTCGGACATCCACCGCATTCTTTTTCAGGGCGGCATTTTTTTGTATCCCAACACCCGCAAATACCCGCAGGGGAAACTGCGAATCGTCTACGAATGCAATCCGTTGTCATTCATTGTGGAACAGGCCGGCGGCAAGGCCATGACCTGCCAATTGGAACGAGTCCTCGACCTGGAAGTGAATCACCTGCACCAGCGCGCCACGATTGCCATGGGTTCGCCGGATATGGTGGATGAAATGAAGGAATTTGTGGAACGGTATAGTGCAACGCCGATTTTTGGGAAGCGGTAATTGGTTACTGGTTATTTGTTATTTGTTACTGGTTTGACTCTGGAATGATTGTAGAAACGAAATCTCCATCATGTTCCCTTTTACCAATAACAAATAACCAGTAACCAATTACCCAAACTCACTCACCGCCGAAAGATCGCCTCCAAAAGCGAAATACAGCCCCATGGCCAATAGAGGCGCGAGGGCGGAAATGACCATTAAATAGTAGTACCAGCGCGGCACTTTGCTCCGCTCAATAAGTTCTACCACCAGCGACACCAATAAAATCAGCACACATATCCCGGCAAAAATAAGGCTGAGGATCAGCGCGAGATAGCTGTTTAATACCCAAATCAGCAAATACACGACGACTTGCGCCAAAAAAATCTCTACCAATCTCCTGTTAGTCATCACCGCAATTCTTTTTTCTAATCCTGATGAACACTTTTAAAAAGGTATTGTTAGACCTCTGATTCACAAAAATGCTAATGTTTTTTGTTTGTTTATAGTTTATACAAGGCGCTTCCCATTGGTGAAGCGCCTTTTTTGTGCCTCAAGACAATCAACGTATCTCGTAGCCCTCCTGCTTTAACCGCTCTACCACCACTTTGATCGCTTCGCTTTGCGTGCGCTGTCCCGACACGTTAATGTCAAACGTATTGATCCAGAAATAAATCTGCAACTCCACGATACTTCCGGTGACTTGCCCGATGACTACATCCGGTGGTCTTTCATCGCTCAGAATGCCTGCGACGGGTTGAAGCACTTCCAAAATTGAAGCGATGGCGCGCTGCAAATCAGCATTGTAATCCAACCCGATTTTGAATTGCTGTCGCAAAAAGCCATCAATGGTGAAATTGTAGATGGGCTGCCGCAAAATCAAACCATTGGGCACGAAGACGTCCTTGCCGTCCAATGTTTTGATTTGAGTGTCGCGCAGGTTCATGCCTGTAATTTTGCCTTCTACCCCCGCCACTTGTACCGTGTCGCCCATCCGAAAAGGGCGATGAAAAGTCATGACCATTCCGGCCAAAAAATTTTCGCCGATGTCTTTAAAAGCAAAGCCAATAATGAACGCCGATACGCCGGCACCCGCCAGCAGGCTCGTAGCTGCCCCCCCGAGTCCCACCGCCTTAAATGCAATGAGGATGCCGATGATGATTGGAATATAGCCCGCTAAGCGTGCAATGAAATCAGCCATCAGCGGGTCATCTGTTCGCTTGCGCAACCTGTATTTTGCAATTTTTCTCAAATTGACCGCAATGAAATAAAAGACCAGCAGCGTGAGGATCGCCACAGCCAATCGCGGAAGTAAAGCAATGAAAGTATCGTAATAAGTCGAGAGGTGCTGTGTCAGGTCGTTCCAAAATTTATCCATAAGTTGCGATTTTTAGTGAAGATAACAAATACCTTTACCTGCGCCTAAACGCAAGTCAAAAATGGATCTATTACAAGAACTTCAGGAAAAATACATCCAGGAATTTGCCAACAATGTTCCGTTTGGCGAATTTTTGCTCAACATCCTCATCACAGCGGCACTGGCTTCATTGCTAAGGCTCTTTTATGTTCGCTTTGGCCAGACGCTTTCCAACCGGCGCAAATTTGCGGCAAATTTCCTGCCGTTAGCCTTAGGCACCCTGCTCATCATCATGATCGTCAAATCCTCCATCGCGCTTTCACTGGGCTTAGTCGGGGCGTTGTCCATTGTGCGGTTCCGGGCAGCCATTAAAGACCCGGAGGAACTGACTTACCTTTTCATCGCCATCGGAATCGGATTGGCAGGCGGCGCCAATCAGCCGGTGCTGGCAGTTGTCACTTTCAGCATCATTGTGGCCCTGTTGTTTATCAGCCTGAAAATTGCGGGTAAAAGTTCAGCGAAGCGTGAAGGCGCTTATTTCATCCACATCCGCACTGAATTAGACAGTGTACAAACGGTTTCAAAAATCCTGACGGACACCCTGCCTTATGTGGATTTGAAGCGGATGCATATACCCGGCAAAGGGTTGGAATTGTCCTTTCTCTGCAAATTTGATTCGCTGGAACAATTGGAAAAGGTAAAAACGGAACTCCAGCTCCTGTCCCCGGGCAGCGCAATCTCCGTCGTTGAGCAACCCGATCTGGCATGATTCTTTCTGATAAATATCGCCTCCAACGCCGCCGGCAAAGCAACCGTTTGCTGGCCATGGCAGCGCTTTTGTTGTTTGCTGCCGGACTTATTTATATCGTCCTCCATTCCATTAACAGCCTGAAAGCTTCTCCAAACCGGGTTTATTGTGATGCTGAAACCGTTCAGGGCGAACATTTTAAAGGACAGGGCGGCCTCTTTTCAAAAGGCGCCACCCAAAGCCCGGAACGCGCCCGATCTGGTAGCCATGCCTGCAAAGTCCCCCAGGGCGAAGGTGCGCAATACGGATTCGGTTACGTCCGGCAAGCCCCTACGGCTGGAACCATTTTCACGGCTTCGGTATGGCGCTTTAAAAATCCGGGTAATGATGGCCGTTTAGCGGTGCGCGCAGCAGACGTTTTATATTTTGAAACCGGCACTCCGGTAGAAATGGACGACCAGGGTTGGGAAAAATTGGAAATCCGGTTTCACATCCCCTATGGTACGCCGTTGGATAAAGTAGAGATTTATGTCTATACCGGCGGCCAGACGCCGATCTTTTTCGACGACCTGCTGCTGGAAAGAACAGCGACGCTCCCCGAAAGCAATTTTCGCCCGGAAGCTTTGCATTTGAAAGTTTCAGACAAAGCGATGGCAACCTTGCGCGAAAAGCGCGAAGCCGCTCTGCGCAGCGGCGTGCTTGAAAACAGCGAAGACGGATGGGTCGGCGCCCGCATCCTTGATAGTGCAGGTGTTGAAATTCCGGTGAACCTGCGTCTGAAAGGCGACCGGCTGGAACACCTTGAAGGCGAAAAATGGTCGTTCCGCCTGCGCGTGAAAGCGCCAAATGCCTGGAAACGTATGATTTCTTTTTCGGTGCACACGCCGGCAGCGCGCCATTTTCTGCACGAATGGCTTTTGCACCGCCTCTGGGTAAAAGAGGACGTATTGGCTACACGCTACGATTTCATCGAGTTGTTCCTGAACGGGAAATCGCTCGGAATTTATGCCTACGAAGAACATTTTGAAAAAGAATTGCCCGAATTTCGCCACCGGCGGGAAGGGCCTATTGTAAAACTCAACGAAGACGCTTTCTGGGCGGGTATCAAACGGCAGTTGAACCACCACGGTTACACACGCTTTGAATCGGCGCATACCATCATGGAAAAGGAAAATGCGGATATCGGCACTTTCCGGGAAGACAAGATCGCCGGCTCCCCTACCCTTTTAAAACAGTACGAACAGGCCCGCGAATTGCTCTACCAATTTCAATTTGGACTGAAACCGCCAGCCGATATTTTTGACCTCGAACGCTTGGCGAAATTCTACGCCATCAGCGATGTGTTGAGCGCCTACCACGGCATCATCTGGCACAACCAACGCTTTTATTACAACCCGGTGACCAGCAGGTTAGAACCCATTGGCTTCGATGGTTACGATGGGCCGCCAGCCCGGCAATACACCTTCCTCGGCCAGGGTGCACTCGATCCGGCTTCGATAGACGCCAAAACGGCTTTTGCTTATTTGTTTCAGGATGAGCAATTTGTGTCAAAATACATCAAGTATCTGTACCAATACACGTCGGCCAAATACCTTAAAGAGTTTTTAGACGAGGCACAAGCCGACTGGGCGCCCCGACTGCAGTGGCTCCAGATGGAATTTCCGGATTACCAGCCCGACTTGTCAAAAATTGTGGAGCAAGCGGCCTACCTGCATTCTTTGATTTTGCCTTTTGAAGCAGGGAGCCTGAAAACTTACACCCAGGAGACTTCCGGCGGTAAAAAACAGGTATTGGCCGGAAACGCGCACAGCCTGCCCATCCAAATAACCGGGTATGGCTACCGCGCTCAAAAACAAGCCGCAACCCTGAATTTGATGTTGCCCGGCCAGCCACCGCGCCACTTGCTGAGCCGCATCCAGCGCGACGCCGGCGTCAACGACCTGAGCAGTGCGCGATTTTTATACCAGTTTGCTGACAAATTCCAGGGGATTCGCCATTACGAAAAATTAGACCTGCCATCAGCCGCGACGCACCTTTTTTTCAAAATTCCGGGTGTGGATTCGACGTTCGGTGCTCCCATTTCCAACTGGAAAAAGCCCGAAAACGGAACCACAGCGCAGCGTCTTTTTGACAAAGTAAATCCCGTGAGCAACAACTACTGGGTGGTGGAAGGTCAATCCATTCGTTTCCGCCCCGGGGCGCACCAAATCGCCAAAGATGTGATCATTCCGGCAGGTTTCGACGTGTTTATGGGCGCAGGTGTGACGCTCGATTTGGTCAAAAAAGCCCGATTCATCTCGCGCTCGCCGGTGCACCTGATTGGCTCGGAGGAAGCGCCGGTTAAAATTCATTCATCCGACCAAAGCGCTCAGGGATTTACGGTGTTGCAGGCCGGGGCGCCTTCTGTTTTAAAAAATGTGGTTTTTGAAGACCTGAATACCCTTCGGGAAGACGGTTGGATCGTCACCGGTGCTGTGAATTTTTATGAATCGGACGTACAGTTCTATCGTTGCACATTCCATAGGAACCACTGTGAAGACGCGCTAAACGTCATTCGCGCTTCTTACAAAATGGATTATTGTCGGTTCAGCGAAACGCAATACGACGCCTTCGACAACGACTTTTGTAAAGGGGAAATCAACAACACGACCTTCTCAGACATCGGCAACGACGCCATGGATTTTTCGGGCAGCATCGTTACCGTCCAACATTGCAAAGCCATTCGTTGCGGCGACAAAGGCATCAGTGTGGGTGAAGAAAGTGATGTAACCGTGCTGAGCGCCACAGTCGAAAACGCCAATATCGGCGCAGCGTCCAAGGATTTATCTACCCTCTTCATCCGCGACATCACGCTCAAAAACTGCGATCAGGGCTTTGCGGCCTACCAGAAAAAACCGGAATTCGGTGGCGGACATATTGTGGTGGAAAAATATAAGGCGGAGGGGGTAAGGCGGCTGTATGCGATATCGAAGGGGTGTAGTTTGCAGTTGGGTAATCAATTGATTTTACCAGAGGGGGAGAAACAATGATGCATCCTCGGCATTTAATCCAAGTATCTAAAAATCAATTATTTATTCAAACTCAATACTTCTATTATACTTTCGGGTAGATCAAGAAAGTTTGAAATTTGTGAAATAGACAACCCCGCTTGAAGCATCTTTTTCGCAGTATGCAGTTTCTCTTCAAAAGCTTTCTGGTAACCTAACTTTATGCCTTCTTCTCTGCCTTCTTCTCTGCCTTCTTCTCTGCCCTCTTCTCTGCCTTCTTCTCTGCCTTCTTCTCTGCCTTCTTCTCTGCCTTCCTCCCTCACCATGCGTTTTATTTCTTCCATGATTGCTTCTTCGATACCCATAGGAACCTGATTTTGAGTGAGCTGATCTATTTGACGTTCAAAATTAAGGAAATTTTCTTTTTCTCCAAAATGAACAAAATAGTGAATAAAGTTTAATGCCCTGCGCACTTTTTCTTTGGGATAGTTTGTAGCCATCAAGCGTCGAATCAATGCCAGGTTGATTTCCATTTTTCGTCCATCATCCAGTTTGGTAACCAGGCTCGCACGCGCTGCTGCTAATATCACTGCAAAAATATTGTCAATACCCGCTAATTCTTCAGTGGAGTAGTCTATTAGGCTGTAGGCATTAAAGCGATAAATTATTTCAGTACCCATAAAGGCTTCCCGGTACTCAGAAACATGCTGGCTTAGATTGTCATCGGTATAGATTGCAATCGCGGTAAGTGGCCTTGAAAAGCGGTCTTTAATACGATATGCACTCTGAAACATACGAAGTGCAAAATTTGGATCGCGATACCCTTGCACTTCAACATGAACCAGACACCAATGTTCCTCTCCGTTTTTTAACCAAATCCGAAATAGTTTATCTGCATGGCGCAGAGAAACTTCCGTTTCAGAAAAAAGCTGGTTTAGCTCTTTGTCCAAAAATTCGAAAGGTTTAGAAAAATCAATTCCAGAGACGTACTGCGGGAAGAAAAAGCGCAGAAAATCGTCAGCCAGGTCTTCAATAATGCCTTTCCAAAGGATATCGCGGGTTACGATCATATCTAGCTTTTATGAACCTCCAAGATAACCTTAAATTGATTCAGCACCACAAAAACGAGCCGTGTTTTTATTGTTTTATATTATCAAGGTTGATAGGAATAAACAACAATATTGGAATCCAAAAGCTTCATACCTGCCAGGGAAGTTCACGTTCTGATCTTTCCTGATTTTGCCAGGTTGCGGCATCACCAAAAGAAGGGCGATCATTCGTATAAGATAAAATAAAATCAATCATCCGCTGACGCTCCGGCGTGATAGGTACAGCCTGTTTTGGGTTAACCTGAAAGTGGAGTTTTAGCTTAAAACAAGTAATTCTCCACAGTATACCCAAATCTTACAATCTGACCAACAGAATACCACGTCCTGCTATTGCCATATCCCACAAACAAATCGTAGTTTTGCCCCCCAAGATATTACACCGATGTCTACGCCTCGCAGTTTATTATATTTCCTGTTGATAGTGACGGTACTCCTGTCGGTCGCCTTCCCGTTTATCCGCGACCGCTATGTGGACAATGTCTTCTGGTCGGACGCAGAGGGTTACTACCTCTACCTGCCGGCTGTTGTGATCCATGGCGGGTTCGACAAGGTGCCGGTGCGCACGCCTTATCAGTTTGAGCACTACCCGGGTACGGACAAACATTTCACCAAATATACTTATGGCGTATCGGTCATGCAGGCCCCGTTTTTTTTGGTTGCGCACGCTTATGAGCGCTGGAGCGGCGGCCCGGCCACGGGTTATGAACGCGCCTACATTCACCTCATCCGGGTAGCGGGTATTTTTTACTTGTTGCTGGGACTTTGGTTTTCGGGGATGGTGCTCAGGCGAATGGGATTTTCCGGCGCGGTGAGCGTGACGGCTTTAGCAGCCATTTTGTTGGGTACCAATCTTTTGCACTACACGGCTCACGAGCCAAGTATGTCGCATATTTATTCGTTTGCGCTGTTTGCCTGGCTTTTGTATGCCTTGCCCGGGTTTTATCGAACGCCGGGGATTGGGCGAACCGTATTGATTGCGTTGTTGTTAGGTTTGCTCACCCTGATCCGGCCCACCAATATTGTCGCAACGATTCTGGCTGTTTTTTACGGCGCAACCGATTGGGAAAGCCTGAAGGCGCGCGTTCAGTTTTTCCGCCAACATTTGGGTATGATGCTACTCATTCCATTGCTTGCTTTTTTGCTTTGGGTGCCGCAGTTTTATTACTGGAAATACACTTCCGGCCACTGGTTAGTCTACTCCTACAACGACGAAGGGTTCACCAATTGGGCGCGACCCGAGGTTTTTAAAGTGCTTTTCGACGTCAAAAGCGGTTGGATCTTATTCAGTCCAATCGTCGTGCTGCCCATCGTCGGCCTGTTTATCGGCGCCTGGCGCAATGTGTATGAATCGAGGGTGCTGCTGGCGGTATTGCTCCTCAGTCTTTACCTCTTTGCCAGTTGGTGGTGCTGGTGGTTTGGCGGCTCTTTCGGGCATCGCTCTTTTGTAGAACTGTATCCGTTGCTGGCCATCCCTTTTGCCTACCTTACCCAATTGGTGTTCGGGCTGAAGCGAAAGGCGTGGCGCATCCCTTATTTTTTCCTCTTAGCCCTGCTGATTTACTACAGCCTGAGTATGTTGGAACGCTACCGCGGTCCCCATTACGACTGGTATACGTGGCGTCGGGCTATGGAAGCCTGTATGCCCTTTTTATTTTAGATGAAGGGTAGCATGTAGAAATCTACACTTTTCCGTAACATTGCGTTTCTAAAATCACCTTAAGAAATCCTGCTTTTATGGAATTTGTACTTCCCAACTTCGCCAGTGCAGAAATGTGGATCAGTTTGCTGACGCTTACTTTTCTGGAAATCGTACTGGGCATTGACAACATCATTTTCATTTCTATTTCGGCGGGCAAGCTCCCGGAAAATGAACGCCCCCGAGCAACCAATATCGGTTTGATTTTGGCGATGGTGCTGCGCATTGTGCTGTTGCTGGGCGTTTCGGTGCTGGTAGCCATGAAAGAGCCCTGGTTTGAAATTAATGCTTCCTGGATCACAGGGGGATTTTCCGGGCAAAGCTTGATTTTGATTGCGGGCGGCATCTTCCTGCTCTACAAAAGCACGACAGAAATCAGCCATAAATTAGAGGGGGTAGAGCATCCTGAACCAGAAAGCAAAGCGGGCAAAAAAGCTGCAAAAGCTGCGTTTTCCAGTGTCATTCTCCAAATCACCGTCATCAACATCGTCTTTTCTTTCGACTCTATCCTTACAGCAATTGGCATGACCAACGGCTTATATGGGGCATTGGCCATCATGATTATTGCGGTTGTTTTATCGGTGTTAATCATGATGCTTTTCGCAACGCCGGTTGGCAATTTTGTCAATAAACATCCTTCCATCCAAATGTTGGGCCTTGCATTCCTGATTCTGATCGGGTTCATGCTCATTGCAGAAGGTGCTCATTTGGCGCATTTATCTATTGCGGGTTCAGAGGTGGGCAGCGTACCAAAAGGTTATCTCTACTTCGCCATCGCTTTTTCCCTGATGGTAGAGTTCCTGAATATGCGCTTGCGCCGCCAAACAGGAACCCCGGTACAACTCCACGGTATTTCCGAAGATGCGGTAAAGGAAGGGATTTTGGACGAACAAGAAAAGTAGTCGTGGTTATTGTTTTATCGTGATTGTGCGCCATAGAACGATCTCATTCACTTCAATCGTAAAAAAATATGTTCCCGCAGCCAGGTGCATCAAATCAAATTCCTGCTGTATTTTCCCGTTTACCGGTTGAAGGGGTTCACGCAACACCTCCCGTCCAAGAGCATCATGAAGGATCAAAATTCCTGTTGATTTAATCATCTCAGGTAAGTGGTCATTGGTTAACACGACCGTACCTGTAAACGGATTGGGCCATAACCGGAAGTTGTTGTTCTCCTCAAACGGCTGCTGGTTGGCATTTGGCGCACTCACTTCCAATACCTGCATAACAGAACAGCCTGAACTATCCGATATTGTAACCGGGTAAGCACCGGGCAATAAATTGAATAAAGTATCACCGGTGATTCCAAAACCCCAAAACAGTATATACGGTGGCGTCCCACCTTCAATAGAAGCCAAGGCAATGTTGCCATCCGCCACATTCGCAGCACTGGCATTCTGAATATTAAAAACAGCATGGATCGTATCGGCAGGCTGTTCAAAAGCGCCCATATCTTCAATCCCTTCCTGTATGCGTGCCTCCCCGTTCAGATCTGTCAGAATCCCCAGCGTATCCAGCCCGGTGTAAGCTCCAGCATTGATGGCAGGCGAGCAGGCTCCCAACCGAAAATCACCGGCAAGGGTATCTAAAAACCGAGGGTATAGATTGAATAAATTATTTTCAGCGCAAGCCTCCAGACCGCCGGGCAAGTCGCAGGCTGGTACACTGAGCAAGCTGTTGCGAAAACTAAATCCGTTCAACACCACATTGGTGCCGTTGGTGAATAGGCGGTTAATAGGCTTGTCTGGCTCCCAAATGACACAGTTTTCAAAACGCATGGCTAAGAAAAAATCTTCATCGAAATCCGGCGTCCAATACTTAACAAAAGGTCGCCTGCCATTTTCATAAAAGGTGCAATTCCGCAGAGAGGCGTCTAAAATTCCGTCGCCCGTATCTAAGCGCAAAGCACCACTGTTTTTTGAGAATAAGGAGTTGGCAATCAAAATGTCGTTGTAAGCCTGATTGAAGAATCCGCTGACCATAATGGCACCTCCGGTGCCTTCGGCTGTGGCACTTGTGTTGCCCAGAAAAACGCAGTTCTTTATGCTAAGGTCGGATGGAGTTTCCGTTTCTGTGAAAAAGTATATTGCTCCTCCTGGATTTAAAGAAGCATTCTGCTCAAATTTGCAATCTTTGATAGCGAGATGGAAGCGTGGCTCAGAGATAATCCAGGTTCCTATTGCTCCTCCTCCGCTTACCCTGGCTTTATTTTCATTAAATATGGAGCCAATAATAGTAACATAGCAGGCATTGATTGGCAAGGATACAGTTCCTTGTACATATCCTATGCCTCCCCCGCTTGCAGCATCATTGGATTCGAATAGACATTCCTCAATTTTGATTTCACCCTCCGGGCAATTAGAAAGATAATAGATTCCCGCTCCGTCTGACATGGCATAATTGCCGCGAAAAGTACAACGCAATAACTGGTGGTTTTCGCAAGTGTTGTTCAAAGCTAAGCCGCCGCCTTCTGCCCTTGCCCGGTTTTGTTCAAACAAGCAGTCTTCCAACACAAACGGATGTACTTCGCTTGCTGTTCCGTCTTTATACATTCCTCCGCCCAAAAGCGTGCTTCGGTTCTGACGAAAGGTGCAATTTCGAAAAGTGGGGTTGGCGCCATTTTTCAAGTGTACTGCACCTCCGTTTCTGGAGGTATTGCGAAAAAACGTACAATTGGAGATAACAGGAGAGGCCGCCGGGCGTGCGACGTCCGTATCTACAAACAAGCCGCCGCCACCGTTGTAATGCCCGAAGTAATTGGAATTGGCGTGGATGCCCTGTCCGTAAGCCACCGTGAAACCATCGAGCTTAGCGGTGCTGTCTGTTCCGATGGCATAAAGTACGTGGTAACTGTTGTCTGTACTATCGCCTGGAATGCCGATATCCCCGCTCAGAATGGTTGGATAAGCTTCCCAACCGCGCTGTTCATGCGCTATCTCCGTTCCGTTAAAGCCACCAAAAATCACGACACCCGGCTTCATTTCAAAGTAAGTTTCCCGGTTAGCCGTTTCCGTTGGCAGATAGATTCCCTGGGCCACCCAGATCGTATCCCCTGAATCTGCGATCGCAATGGCATCCTGCAGATCGGAAAAAGCGTTAGGCCAGTCGTAGCCGTTTTGCAGCCCGCCTTCCACGTGCTTGTTCACATAAATACGCCGTAAAGTCTGCGCGTACGAACATGTAACTCCGGGGTGAGGAAAACCGACAAAACGGGTGCCTTCGTTTGCGCTAAGACAAAGGAGTAGGGAATAGTCGTGGCAAAAACCATCGTCGGGAAGGCATATTGTCAGGTAAAAGGGATGGTGGAAATTTCCCGCAACTTCAGTCCAACGAAGAAGGACAGGAGAAACAAAAGGAGGCGTCCCGATAGCGCCAGACAGAAAAATGTCCCGATAAGTATGCCCGTAAATTTCAAATCCCTGAGTGAAACCCGCAACCACACTAACCTCCACAATGCTCCCGCCTTGATTAAATGCCGCCAATACCGTATCGCCCGGCTCCACATCAAAATCATACATCAAAAACTCAGGGCTTGCACACGAAGTTGTTTCTCGGAAATATACCTTTTTTCCGGCTATCCTGTAAAAGCCCAATGGTTCGGTCACGGCTTGCCCGGCCTGCTCACTGGATGCAATTACCGGGTTCCAGGTATTCCCGCAAAGGGTTGTATCTGCTCCAACTGTAATGGTTTTATGGATGCCATTTTGATTGATCTGCCATACCGGGTTATCCTGTGCTGACGGGAAAGGCGGCAAAACCGGGAAATTTTGTGAAGATAGGGTGGCGTAAAAAAGCCAGAATAGGAAAGTAGTGAGGATATGTTTCATAGTCAGCTATTTTAGGAAGGTCAAACAAAGAAAAGAGGCAGGTCAAATCACATAACCCGCCTCTCTGAACCGTTGGTTTATATTTTGATGATATTCCCCGAAAATTGCTCGTTGCCAATGGTAACTATATAGGTCAGCAACCCTGTTTGTAAGGTGCTTGTATTACTAAGGGTATGGCTATGTGCCCCCACGTTGTAAGACCCGGAGTATTGCACTGCCCCGTTATTGCTATCCTGAAGGACAATGCTCACCTGGCCGGGTTGATCGTTTACCTTAAAATAAAAAGTAAATCCCTGACTGCCGGGATTGGGATAAACCGCTTCTAACTTATGTTTTACGGTTTCCGGAACAACTTCAAGGTACAATTGCATATTTGGAAGGATACCGCTCAGGTCGTAAAAACCTCCGGTAAGAATGGCATCATCAACGGTGATTACGTCTGTAATATCACATACCTGTGATTTTGCTTTTACATTGATTTCAAACAAAGTAACATCGGAATTATTTGCTTTGCGGGGGTCGCCGCTGAATTCGTCTAACCAAAGCGTACGCAGTTTACCTTTCGGTAAGTCATCCTGATTAAAATAGTCAAGGCGGAATGGCGACAAATTACCCCGATCTATGCTAATGATTTCAACGGCTATAGGGTCTATATTTACACCTAACTGGTATCCAAAAAAATCATCGGGTTGTTGCGCTTTTACGCGAACAACAGCCGTTTCCCCGGTTTGCAGGCAATTGTGTGGTGGGCTTGAAAAAGTCAAGCCAGAACTTCCTGAATAATTCTGAAGATTAGCATCGAAGTTTACATCACCTGATTTTATCATATAAAAAGACCAGGTTCCTTCTTCTTCAATATCGTCTGTGTACTCCGTCACGTTCAATTCTTCAAGATAACTTGGCAAGTTATTTTCGCTTTTGTACTTTCGAGTAATCCCGTCGGGAAGCGTCGTAAGTTCGGCTGTAAATGGGTTGGCATTAAAATCGTCTTCAAAATCCCATTCGGAGGCAAGGTAATACTGGGGTATAAACCGCCAAGAAGGAATGTGTTCGAAATTCTGATCAATCCCCAGAATCAACCTTCTCAATAATATTATATCCACTGTTGTAATTGAACCGTTGTTATTTACATCGGCGGCAAGCCATGCGTAGGGCTTTTTAAGTTCCTGCAGGGCAAGTATATGACGACTAATATTTATTAAATCAGCAGTAGTAACCCCATTTAAAGGGTTATACAAAGAATTAGCAAAATCCTGATTGTAATCAATATCCTGTTGCACTGTCGCATCTATGTCAAAAATAGCATGAGTTGTGCAATCTAAGCTATATTTCCCGTTCAAATCTGTAATGCTCGCACAAACATTGTTATCTAAATTATCTTTTACCTTCATTGAATACTCTGACCCCACCGGTTCATCCTCCCATTGCCCAGCTTGGTTCAAAAAAATACGCTCAACATTTCCCTTTAGTGGGACAATGAAAAAATCTTTGCACTCCGGTTCGTTTTCATCAAGTAAATAAGTACGATTGGGATGATAGACCAGCGTCTCTAACATGCGTTGCAGTTGAAGGGGTGAAAATTCCTGAACATTGTGGTTCCAATAAGACATCAGATTGCTATATGGCGGATTGTAAACATACGTATGCCCACTTGGAGTTGTGATAATGCAAGGTGGGGATTGATTTGGATCCGGATTAGGAGGGCAATTCCCGGGCGTCTGATTGTCATTACTTCTGCCAGGATCCACATTTGTATCCGGTATGAAATCCCCTGAATTACAACAGTTACAGGGTAATATATTGTTGTAGGCAGAACAATCAAAAGTGTTATTGAAACTACAAAAGAAATTGCACAATCCTGCATATTCAGCAATACAAGTACAATCTGGTGCCAAAATCGTTGAAATAACAGGCGGATTACCGCCCTGAGCAACAGTGGTTTTAGTAAAGGTATGAAATAAGTAAAAAAAATGACCAATTTCATGTGCTAAAAGTTCCTCATCTGGCGTTCCTGCTATTCGGATAAGCCGGGCAACTGTTTCATCAGGAGAAGAAGCAGAAGAACTACCATTCTCATTGTTTATAACAATTGAAATTGCGTTATCTTCGTATTGCAGCGTTGTATGAATATATTGATATAGTGTTGGTCTGCTTGGGGTTAGATGATGTTGTGAATTATGAATAACCGTAGCATCACAAAGATAGAATTGCATTCCATTGGTGAAGTATTCCTGATTAATAACCGTGATGGCGTCCAATGTCCTTGTCACCAAATCCTTGGGAGACACTAAACCATTACCATTATTATCATAAATCATAAACAGGTGAACAGGAATTTGATAAGCGGTGTTTGAAAGGTTTGAGCGATTATTTTGACTTATACTTTCAAGAAAAGTAAAATAATCTTGCACTTGTTGTTCTGTGGGATCAGGAAGATCACAGTTTATTTCCTGAGTAATTACTCGATTTGGCAAGAGAAAAACAATCAGTAAGTAGAAAATTCGCAAGAATTCGCAAGAATTCGCAAGAATTCGCAAGAATTTAATAATTTTTTCATAAAGCGCTATTTTAGGTTAAATAATACATGATCATGCGGGGCAGCATTTCAAATTTTTATTTGCAAGGTATTTGATTGGGCTAAATATAGCAATACCACGAATAGGGTATTAAGTTTCTCTATTATTTAAACCGCACCAACTCATGCGGCAGTCCGTTATATTCAAACCGGAGCAGCGTTTCATAATCGCTGCGACCCTGTAGCAAACTCGTTTCGGCAAGATAACAAACGCCCGGTTCGATATCGCGTTTACGCCGCAAAGCCTGACCCCGCATGAGTCCGATGTATACCGTGCTGGTGAACGAGATGCGGCCTTCGCCATACATATACAATGGCGCTTCAGCGCTCAGCTTCAGGATATCGGCAGCCAATTGTTTTTCGCGGAACGCCCCGCTATCCTGTGCGCGTTGGGGCAGCACAGTCAAATCAAACAAGATCCTGCAAACGACCATTGACAAAACCAGTAATGGGATTGTCAGTGCCGGCTTTCGCCAATAAAAGTAGAAAATAGCGCCCATGATTGCCGTAAAGCCGAGCGACAAGGGCAGTCGCCAGGAAATAAATGCCAGATCGGGTACAAAATTGATGGCTAAGGGCGCCAGCGTCAGGGCACCAATAACGACGCCCGCCGTCACGCGCAACCAAAGCTGCATCCATTTTTTGGTGTTGTCCATTTGCTGGAAATAAACAAACACATAAAGCAGCAGCGGGTAAAGCATATAGATGTATCGCAGTCGCGCACCCGGTGATATCCAATAAGCGGGGATGTTCACTGCAAAAGTGAGCAAGGCAAAAACAATCAGGTCGTTTTGGCGCGCCAACTTCCAAAAATCGCGGCGGATGCAAAATGCCAGGAGCAAACTTCCCGGCAGGAGATCTTTGATGATATCCAAAGGAAAATTAACAAGATGGCGCAACAATTGCCCGAAGCTGCGCTCCAGAATGGTCATTTCACTCGACTGCCCCCAGAGTCCGGGGAAATAGTTCGACAACGAATTGTAGTGCGCATAAATATAAAGATAACCGCCCAGCAAGCCTAAGTACAGCACGCCGCCTGTCAGGTGCGCTAAAGAAAACAAGCGCTTCAGATCGCGCTTCCAGGCCAACCAGGCAAAGATCGTCAGGCCGAGAAATAACACCGAAGGCGGGCCTTTGGTGAGGGTTCCGATTGCGCCCAGCGCGTAGGTCAGCAGGAAAGCCAACCAATATTGGCGGGTTTGGTAGTAATGAAAGAACGTGGCAAAACTCGCAAAAGTGACCAAAGCATAGAACAGATCAATTTCTGCCAGCGTCGAAAAATACATCAGGATGCCGCTTCCTGTGACGAACAACAGCGCACTGTAAGCGCCAAAACGTTCGCCGGCATAGCGCCGTCCCAACAAAAAGATCAACCCGGTAAGAAAAATCGTGGACAAAACCGTAGGCAGGCGAAAGGCAAATTCGGAATAACCGCCGCATAGCCAGGAACTTGCCAGCAAAATCCAGTTAAAAACGGGCGGTTTTTTGTAGTAAAAATCGCCCAATTCAGTTGGCGCCCACAAGTTGCCATTTTCGGCCATTTCCAGCGCGATCATGATGCGGCGCGGCTCTTCCAGAAAAAGTGGCTGAACACCCAATTGCACTAACATAGCAGGCAAAAGCAATCCAACTGAAAGCCACAGGATTTGTTTTTCCCAGCGAAGTAAACCCTGGGGAATCAACGAAAAAAGAGCGTCATTCATCGCGTTCAGTTCAGTTGGCGCCATTACTTTTTCACTGCTGCAATAGGATCCGGATTGCCGAGTAGCTCGATGGCTTTTTTCACAGCGCTGTCCGTGTCATTCCAAACCGTATAAAAGCCCTCTTCATTAAACAAGTGGCGTGCAATGCGGGCTTTGATAAAATGTTTGATCTCTTTTTTTACAGCGGCGCCTTCTTTGGGCTTCTTTTTCACGCCCTTGGCATCCGCATAATTGAGAAACTGGCGATAAAGGTCATCGCTGGTGTAGAAGTTGCTTCGGAAAGAAGCCAACTGGTAACTTTTGAAGCTCTTTTCGTGCTGCTGCATGTAGTTGAATACAAATCCTGAGACATGTTGCCGCAGTTCGAGGTAAAGATCGCTCATCAAAGTAGAATCAATCGGAACAAAAACGTCGGGCATGATTCCCCCGCCGCCGAATACGACATGGCCGCCGCTTGTGTAAAACTTAGTCGAGTCTTTTACGACATTTTTTTCAGCCGAAAAAAATTCACCCGATTCGTAGCGTTTAAAGACATCCTCTTCATAGCCGTCATTACCTTTGTAAGGTTTTTGGATCGAACGCCCCGAAGGTGTGTAATAACGCGCCACCGTCAGTCGCAGCGCTGAGCCGTCGCTGAGCCGGTACTGTTCCTGCACCAACCCTTTGCCAAAGGAGCGCCGCCCAACGATGAGGCCACGATCGTGGTCCTGAATAGCGCCGGCAATAATTTCGCTGGCCGATGCAGAGCCCTCGTCAATCAGTACGACGATGTTGTCAATATCGTATATCGGCCGACCCGTCGTTTTATATTCCGTGCGGCTCACCGTGCGGCCTTCTGTGTAGACCAGCAACTTGTCCTTGTCTTTAAATAACTGCGAAAGCATATTCGTCGCCTGCTGCAAATAGCCTCCGGGGTTGTAGCGCAAGTCAAGCACGATGTTTTTCAGACCTTTTGCAGAAAGCGCCTCCAGCCCTTTCATAAATTCCTCATGCGTATTGGCGCTGAACCGATTAATCTTGATGTAACCGGTATTTTTGTTCAGCATGTACGATACTTCTACGCTGTGCACCGGAATTTTGTCGCGTTTAACCTTGAATTTCCGGATTTGTTTTTCTCCGGAGCGCAGGACGCCAATACCGACTTCGGTTCCTTTTTCACCGCGGAGCATGTTGATGATGTCTTCTGTTTTGAGGTTGTGGCCAACGATGATGGAGTCTTCGATTTGAACAATTTTGTCGCCGGCAAGAATGCCCGCCGCTTCGGAAGGGCCGCCAGCCATGGGCGCGACCACAACTATGGTATCTTCCAGCATCAAAAACTCAACTCCAATACCGTCGAAATTGCCTTCCAACTGGTCATTGACTTCGGCCAATTCTTCGGCAGGAATGAAACTTGAATGCGGATCCAGTTCCATAAGAATGCTGTTGATCGCTGCTTCCGTCAGGGAACGCCGGTCCGTGCTGTCCACATACTTCGCCTCCACATACCGGATCAGCTCTTCTATCGCTCCCTGGTTCCATCCCTGGCTGCGGTACTCATCGGCACGGTCAATGTAGACAGCCGGCGCAATTTGCTGCAGCCTGCCGCCAATGAGGATTCCCAAAACAAGCACGATAGAAAGCGCGAGCGGCATCCAGATTTTTGAAGTTTCCAGCGGGCGACGTTGATGATTGTCCATTGCTTTTTTTCAAGTGTTGTGAAAAGACTAAATACAAAATTACGAGATTAATGTTGAAACCAGCATTTTCATTAAGGGCTTTGAGGGTTCGGGCAACTTTGAAGCTAATCGAAAACCTTGCTGCTGTTTATTTAATTTTTGTAAAAATTTAAACAAAAAGCCTATTTTTTTTTACATCCTATAAAACACGAAGCGTATATTTGCAAAAACTGCCAATTTTTCAAGATGAGTAAAAATAAGGATGTGGACAAACTCGACCGGAAAATCTTATCTATTTTAATGTCAAACGCCAAGCAGGCTTATACTGATATTGCCCAGCAGTTGTTTGTTTCGGGAGGAACGATACATGTCCGAATGAAAAAGATGGAAGATGCCGGAATCGTAACGGGTTATAGTCTGAGTGTGGATCAGGGAAAATTGGGCTACGACATCTGTGCTTTTTTGGGTATTTACTTAGATAAGAGTTCGCTCTACGACGATGTGGCCCGGGAGTTGGAAAGCATCCCCGAAATTGTAGACGCCCATTACACAACCGGTCTTTACAATATTTTTGCAAAAATTGTTTGTCGCGACACCAACCACCTCCGGCAGGTTTTACACGATAAAATTCAGAAAATCAACGGCATTCAGCGCACAGAAACATTCATTTCGCTTCAGCAAAGCATCAATCGGCCGCTACATATTGTGGAGGATGGGGAGGAGGAGGAGTTGCCTTGAAAGATGCTTTACCCATTGGCAATTTTTTTTCAAAAATACGAAAATTTCAGCTACTGAGAAAGCTGTTAAACATAAAACACACCTGGTCGGGGAAGGAAACAGGCTGGCACAATGAAAAAAAACAAACATGAGTCATCCCGGATTTTGTGAATAAGGTGCATCGCACCGCGAATCTTTGTAGAACCAAGGAAATAAGGGGTAGCGAAGAGGTGCAGCGCACCGTGATATTGGATATCGAATGACCGTTGTTTCGGTGCGCTGCACCTTAATTACGGGTGTTGATATGCATTTACAAAGGTTTTGGGTGCGCTGCACCACGTTGCAGGGGAAATTGCAAAATACAAACCACCTAAAATAACATGAGCCATCCTGAAAGAAAATTCGGGATGGCCCATATTTGTTTTTTATACCTAAATATCAAGCACCCAAGTAGTTCTTCAGCAGTTTGCTGCGATTGGCTGACCTGAGTTTGTTGATGGCTTTATCTTTAATCTGGCGCACGCGCTCGCGGGTAAGGCCGAATTTGTCGCCAATATCTTCCAGCGACATCGGGTGTTCGACGCCAATGCCAAAATACAGCTTGATGACATCACACTGGCGGTCGGTGAGCGTGCTGAGTGAGCGTTCAATCTCCCGGCGCAGCGATTCGTTGTATTCCAGCGACTGGTCGGTGTTCGGCGTGCCAATGTTTTCCAGCACATCGAGCAACGAGTTGTCTTCGCCTTCCACAAACGGCGCGTCCATAGATACGTGGCGGGCAGCGACGCCCAGCGTTGTTTCCACTTCTTCGCTTGGAATCTCGAGCAATTCGGCCAATTCTTCGGGAGAAGGTTCGCGCTCAAATTCCTGTTCCAGTTCCGAAAAAGCTTTATTGATTTTGTTCAGCGAGCCGACTTTATTCAGCGGAAGCCGCACAATTCTGGACTGCTCAGCCAATGCCTGAAGGATAGACTGGCGAATCCACCACACTGCATAAGAAATGAACTTGAAACCTCTTGTTTCATCAAAGCGTTGAGCTGCTTTGATCAGGCCAAGGTTACCTTCATTAATTAAATCGCTGAGGGACAATCCCTGATTTTGATATTGTTTAGCGACAGATACAACGAACCGGAGGTTAGCTTTCGTCAATTTTTCAAGTGCTGCCTGATCTCCCTGCTTAATCCTCTTGGCCAACTCCACTTCCTCTTCCGGGGTGAGTAGATCCACCTTGCCAATCTCCTGAAGATATTTTTCAAGGGATTGGCTTTCCCGGTTCGTAATGGATTTTGTAATTTTGAGCTGTCTCATTTACCCGTGTATTTTTTTAGTTTGTAGTAAGTTAAAACGCCTCCCAGGGCTACTTAGTTGACCTAAGAGCCGACCCTTTTGGTGAAATCAATGAATGCGATAGCTTAAAACATGGCGGATTTGCCATAAAAAGCAAAAAGTCATCCTGCTGAAGTTTCTGAAGTCTTTGTGCATACAGAGCGCAAAGTTACGCCAAATAGGGCTTTGTGTCAAGTGAACACGAGCATTTATTCTTCGTCAGGCTAAAGCTCACGCCTTCGCCGACTTATTGAAAATTGCGCTTTATGACCCGCCGCTAAAAGATTGTTGGTAATCAAGGGAATAGCACTTATATTTTCGCTCAGTAAGAGAAAAATTTGCAAAAGTCATTTTTTTTATCTTTTATTGCGTGAAAGCAAGGAACTTTCATGGAAAGGGCTTGATTTTTGCCTATCCTGCATAGCAATTCCGTTTCTTCTCCTTCATATAAGGATGATCATCGAAAAATTCAGAGCTACGGCCTATGCCGTATAAAACCAATTAAAATTCCAGTATGGAGCGTGTCAAATTCAAGATAGAGTTTATTTTTAAAGCATCGCCAACCATTCTGTATCAGTTTTTGACGACGCCTTCCTGCCTCATCCGCTGGTTTTGCGACAAGGCAGACATCCAGGGCGACTTCTACACCTTCTGGTGGGGGAATTCGGAGGAAGTGGCGACCGTCATAGACGATATTGAAGAGGAACGATTGCGACTCAAGTGGTTGGAAGCGGAAGAAGGGGAATACCTTGAATTTGCCATTTCGACTTCTCCAATCACAGGAGAAACCATCATGTACATTACAGATTTTTGTGACGAGGATGAGGTGGAGGATCAAAAGAAGCTGTGGATGATCCAGATCCAGCAACTCCAAAAAGAGTGCGGTGGGTGATTATTTAGCAAATTCTTAACGTTGTTCAGCGTAACATCCTACCCGGAAGTTCGTTAGATAGCATAAGTTGGCTTAAGTTTCATAAACTAGTGAGTGTTAAGCAGCAACTTCCCCGGCTTTTCGGGGAAGTTGTTTTTTTTTATGCCTAATGCTTACTTAGCACTATTACTTACTAAAGTGACAGGCGGAACCGACGCATTCCCAACAAAGTCAGCAACCCGCCAATGGCAACCATCGCCATAATAAAGACCAGCCCCATACCCAATCCCCGGCTTTCGCCCAGCCAGCCAATGATCGGTCTGCAAAGCATCAACCCCGCCATCCCTGCCGTAAGTACGGTTGCGATGCCCGCGCTGGGATGAATGCCTTCAATTTTGGCGGAAGCTGCAAAAATAACGGGGACTAAATTAGCGATACCCAGCCCGGCAATGGCGAATCCAATAATTCCGGCAGCCACAGAAGGCAGCAAAACGGGCAACAAAAGCCCTGCGATGGTAATGACCACGCCCCAAAGCATCAATTGCTGAACGCCCAACATCGCTCTGAAATAATTACAGCTAAACCGTCCGGCCGTCATGGCAAATGCAAAACAGGCGTAGCCTAAGCTCGAAATGGAAGCGCTGGCGCCCAATTCATTTTTGAGATAAACCGCTGTCCAGTCGGCAATGGCGCCTTCGCTCATGATGAAACAAAAAGCCAGTACCGCCAACATCAGTAACTCTGCCGAGCGCAACGAAAAACGGGTAACCTCGCGCTTCGCCTGCGGCAATTGGTTCAAAACCGGATGGATCAGCGTGTAGACAAGTGCCATGAGCGCGCCCAACACAGAAAGGTGCAGCGCCACAGAAATGCCCAATGCACCGGCTGCACTGGAGAGGAGCGCCCCAAAGATCAGCCCCAGGCTATACATGGCGTGGCAAAAAGGCATGATGTTCACCTGCTCTGACCGCTCGACAACTGCAGCGGCTGCATTCATGGCCACATTCATAAACCCGTTGCCCACTCCAACCGCAAAAAGCGCCACTAAAAGCGACCATTCATCCCATGCAAACGCCGGAAGTGCGATACAAAAGCAAAAAAGCAGGGTACTGCTGGTGAGGGAAACGCCTGTGCGCAACTTTGAAGTCAGCCATCCGGAGGTGATGGTCATCGAAAGCGCACCAATGGAAAGCCCAAGTAGCGAAAACCCCAATTGGCTTTTACTCAATCCAAGGTTGGACTGTACTTCCGGAATCCGGGCAATCCAGCCACTATATAGAATACTCAGTGTCATGAAGACTAACCCAACAGCCGTAGCCGGGTTTTGCAATCGAGCTAAATTCAAGGTCTTAATCATATTCAATCGGATAATTTTGAAGCCACAAAGTTAGACTGGTTTTACGCGGTAGTCTGCTTCTGGGTTATCCAATTGTGGTGTTGTTTTAACGCGGTTGCGCTGCTAACAAGCCGGCCATCTCTGTTTGCACCAATTTTGCCGAGGCAGCGGCAGCTTCCGCAAAATTTTCGCCGTTGCCTGCATAAATAATGGCTCGCGAAGAATTGACCAACAGGCCGCATTGATCGTTCATGCCGTGCTTGCAGATTTTTTGCAAATCTCCGCCCTGCTCCCCTACCCCGGGCACCAACAGGAAATGATCCGGCACAACCGCCCTGACCTGATCAAATTGTTCGGGATGGGTGGCGCCTACCACAAACATCAGATTGTCCGGATTGCCCCAGTTTTGGGCTTTGCGCAATACTTTTTCAAACAGCGGGCGGCCATCTTCCTGTGGCGTCATTTGAAAATCAGCACTGCCGTGGTTAGAGGTCAGGGCCAGCAAAATGACCCATTTGTTTTCAAACCCGAGGAAAGGCACGACCGAATCTTCTCCCATATAAGGGGCTACCGTGACCGCGTCAAAATCCATGGTTTCAAAAAAAGCTTTGGCGTACATTTTCGAGGTATTGCCAATGTCCCCGCGCTTGGCGTCGGCAATAGCAAAATGGGTGTCGGGCAGATAATCGAGCGTTTTTTCCAGCGCTTCCCAGCCTTTTTTGCCCAGCGTTTCGTAAAAAGCGGTGTTCAATTTATAGGCTACGCAAAAATCGCGGGTCGCGTCAATGATTTGCCGGTTGAACTCGAAAATGGGATCG
>Ga0209573_1001444_pt1 | contig 36786 bp, 30 predicted proteins | sample TNRBio252014_DNA_FD_185870 | JGI IMG/M metagenome (GOLD analysis project Ga0209573, IMG submission 185870) | Wastewater treatment Type I Accumulibacter community from EBPR Bioreactor in Madison, WI, USA - TNR Reactor_6/25/2014_ DNA (SPAdes)... | ecosystem: Engineered > Bioreactor > EBPR >...
AGCCATCAGACTTGGAACAAATGCATCAAATGGCTCACCTGTGAGCTTTGTGACGATTCCTCCGGATTCCTTTACCAGCAGTGCTCCGGCAGCCACGTCCCAGGGGTGAAGACTGCTGGACCAGAATGCGTCAATACGGCCCGCCGCCAGGCTGGCGAGGTTCAGTGCGGCGGAACCAGTCCGCTGGACAGTCTGCAGTTTTGTCAGAGCGGTGAGGAATCTTCTGACTGCCGGATTCTCCGGATCTGTGGCTACCGGAAGACTCGCAACACCCATGGCAAACGGCAGTTGAGTTTCACCACTCGTCTGAATGGATCGATCATTCAGCCAGGCACCCTGGTCCGCAATTGCGCTGAAGGTCTCGTTGCGAGTCGGATCGAAAATCACGCCGACTTCCATTTTTCCCTGAACTGACAGTGCGATCGACACTGCGTAATACGGAAACCCGTGTACGTAATTGGAAGTGCCATCCAGTGGATCAATGATCCAGCAGCATTCGTGATCGCGGCCGCCGAGACTTAGATTCTCCTCGCCAAGGAATCCGTGGTGTGGGAAATGTCTCTGCAGCACGGACACGATGGCAGCCTGCGACGCTTCGTCCGCTTCCGTCACCAGGTTGGATCGGCTCTTTTCCCGAACGGAGAATCGCCCGATCCATTCCTGAAGAATCTGACCGCCGGTATGAGCCGCTTCGACTGCCGCGGCAAGCCACTGATCCTGCAAGGCTGTTTTGTTCATGCGATTACCGGTTCAATCACCTGTCCGTGGACGTCTGTCAGACGGTAGTCTCGTCCCTGAAATCGAAACGTCAGTTGTTCATGGTCAAATCCCAGCAGGTGCAGGATCGTGGCCTGAAGATCATGGGGTGTGACGGGATTTTCAATGACCTGAAATCCCAGCTCGTCCGTCTGGCCATAATTGAATCCGCCCTTCACGCCGCCGCCTGCCATCCACATGGTGAAGCAATCCGGATAGTGATCGCGGCCCAGGACTTTGCTGGCAGCCGTGCGACCTTCGCGAAAGGGAGTTCTGCCGAATTCTCCACCGCAGATAATCAATGTGTCCTCAAACAGCCCGCGCTGCTTGAGATCTTCAATCAACGCGGCGATGGGCTTGTCCGTCTTTGCCCATTTATTTGTCAGTCCGTCGGTCAGGCCTTCGCCTGGACCGGTGCCGTGGAAGTCCCAGCCCCAGTCAAACAGCTGCACAAAGCGAACGCCCTGTTCGGCCAGCCGCCTGGCCAGCAGACAGTTATTGGCAAAACTGGATTCACCGGGAACAGCGCCATAGGCCTCCAGAGTTATCTTTGTTTCCTGAGTGATGTCCATGACCTCCGGAACGGACGCCTGCATCCGATACGCCAGCTCGTACTGGGCGATCCGAGTCAGCGTTTCCGGATGTCCCATTTCCGCAGCCTGAATCTCGTTCAGTTGCTTCAGTGCGTCCAGAGATCGTCGGCGCACCTGTCGACTCATCCCGGAGGGATCCGACACGTACAGCACCGGATCTCCCTTCGAACGACACTGGACTCCCTGAAAAACCGACGGCAGAAATCCGCTGCCATAGGAATTGGCACCTCCATTGGGCTGAACACCACTGCTGATCAGGACCACGAAGCCCGGCAGATCCTGGTTTTCCGTGCCAAGCCCATACGTCACCCAGGATCCCATCGATGGACGACCTGATCGAGGGGATCCCGTGTAAAGCAGCAGTTCCGCCGGGGCATGGTTGAACTGGTCGGTTTTCATCGAATGGATGAATGTGATGTCATCCGCCACCCGGTGAAGATTCGGAACGGCGTCGGACAACCAGGATCCCGACTGGCCGTGTTGCGCAAATCTGCGGGGAGTTCCCAGGAGTTTTGGAACACCGGATGTGAAAGCGAATGTCCGACCCTTCAGAAAGGTCTCCGGACAGTCTTCACCACTGCGTTTGACCAGCTCGGGTTTGTAGTCGTAGATATCCAGATTAGGGGGCGAACCGGTCAGGTGCAGATAAATGACTCGTTTGGCTCGTGCGGGAAACTGCGAACGCCGCACGGCCAGCGGTCGAGTGTTATCCAGCGGAATGTCGGCCTGGGCCAACCCCCCTGACAAGGCACCCAGTGCGATTGCGCCGAGACCCACACCGGATCCTTCCAGGAAATGGCGGCGTGTCTGTCCCTGAACGTCGAGGGAATTCTTTGATTCGTTCATCGTTGCCTCTGCCGTACGCAATCAAATGGATGTCGTCGCATCAGCATCAGGGATTCCGCTGCGAGAATCAACTGGAAGTCAAAACCCGAAGCAAGCATGAAGTCAATTCCATAGATCCATGAATGCTGTTGAAACGAGTGTTAGGACTTCACCGGAAAGGAATCTGCCAGGGTCTGACGAGGTACGTTAAGGATTCGACGGCACTGCAAAATCGAATCGCCGAGCGGCACCAAGAGCCTGTCTGGATACTGCAGCTTTCGTAAGCGGCAAGTCGCTAGCCGCCGGTGTTGTTAGCGAATTACCCGCGGCTAGCGCCTCGCGGCTCACTGTCCTGGACTTTCGGGACAGACTCCTGGTGAACCCTGAATCTGCCGGCCTTCGATGTCCCGATTCCAAGAAATGCCGACAGGGTGAACGGGCCTCTTTGACTCATTTTTCCCGGCGTTCTAGACTCGCCGCGACGCAGGGGGCGGGAGTGATTTTCGAGTGGTGAGTGTTGGGGGCGTGAGTATGTCCACAGGCTCATCGAACGGACGTGATCACAGGCGGCGGCAGGCAGGTCAGATTGCTCAGGCTTACCGCGCTGTTCATGAAATTGTTTCTGCCGCAGCTTCGCTTGGGCTCATGACATATGGGGGCTATTGGCTGGACCAGAGATTTGGCTGGCGGCCGGTTCTGACGATTAGTGGAGCCTGTCTGGGGTTTCTGGTGGCGGGCATGTCCCTGCGGCAATTGCTGCGGAGGATGGATCGCGAAGATCAGAAGCGTCGACAGAAGGCATCCGGGGAGCAGGAGATTCGTTCCAAGTGACTGAGTCGCCTGTTCGCAGTCGTTGGGTTCAGGGGTTTTACCTGACTGTTGTGATTGTAGTGGTCTGGGTCATTTGCTTCTGGCCTGCCAGGCAGATGCGAGGTGAGTCGGGTGTCTGGTGGATGTCGCTTGCGGCGATTTCCTGTCTGGTGCCAGGCTGGATTGTTGTGTTCCTGTCAGGGCTCGCTATCTTGCGGAACGAGCTGACGAGTCTGATGCTTCAGACCATGGTGAGGTTGTTCATTGTTGCCGGAGTTGCACTGTTTGTGCGAAAGGTTTATCCGGCTGTTGGGTTTGTGGATTTCTTCGGGTGGCTCCTGGTTTTTTATCTGACTGCGCTCGCGCTGGAAGTTTGGTTTTCGAGCGGAAAGCGTTCGGCAGCCGGTCGGAAGTGATCAGTTCAAGGCCCGTTTTGATTTTTGGGGAAAAGCGGACAAGCGGAAATGAGTGCTGAAGATCATTTTCATCACGTTCGCGATTACCTGTACTTCGAAGTGCCACGCGCGGTGACTTCGGCTCATGCGTATGAGAAGATTGAAGACGTGCCGTGGTACGTCAAGGATGCCCTGCATCTGCATCGTCCGACGGTTGAGCAGGTGAATGAGGCGATGGTGGGGAAGATTCTGATTCCCCAGCCTTTTGCAGGAACGGCTCGTCATCCGGGTTTCCTGATCACCAAGTTCATGGTGCTGCAGGTTGTTGTGCTGGTGCTGTGTGTGCTGATTTTTCGTGGACTTGCCAGTCGGATTCGTTCGGGCCAGCCCGCTCGAGGTCGATTCTGGAATTTCTGGGAAGCCATTGCTCTGTTTATTCGTGATGAGGTGGTAAGGCCCACGATAGGTGATCATTCTCACGATCATCACGATGATGGTCATGGGCACGATCATGGCGGACATCCTGCTCCAGCGGCTGGGGCTCACAGTCATGCTGTGGCCTACGCGCATCCGGCTGACCGATATCTGCCGTTTGTTTGGAGCTGCTTCTTCTACATTCTTCTCTGTAATCTGCTGGGAGCTGTTCCGTTTCTCGGTTCGGCAACCGGTGAGATTAACGTGACTGGTGCTCTTGCTCTGACAGCCCTGTGCGCGACGTTCGTCTATGGTGCTCAGGCGATGGGTGTGGGTGGTTTCTTTGGCAATCTGATTCCGGACACCGGTGTTCCGGGGGCAGGCGGAATGCTGCTGGGCGGCATGATGTTTGTCATCGAGCTGCTCGGGTTCTTTATCAAGCACGGTGTGCTGGCTGTTCGACTTTTCGCGAACATCATGGGAGGCCATACCGTACTGGGAGTGATCCTGGGGTTCATTGCCGTGGCTTCACACCAGAATTCTGCGATTTACGGGATGGTGGTTCCCGGCAGCATCATTGGTCAGGTGTTTATTGGCTGTCTGGAACTGTTTGTGGCATTTCTGCAGGCTTATGTCTTTTCGTTTCTGGCAACGATCTTCATTGCCGGGGCCATTCATAAGCATTGATGAGTTCAGTTGCTGTCGATCAGTAGTCGTTGGCAGCAATGGTTGTCTGAGTTGTTCAGAATGGTTACGCCGGTCGCCCGAGACAGGCGGCGTCACTTTTGGTGAGTTCGTTTCAGAAAGAGGAGTAGTGTTGTGGCTCAGTTTGTCAAAATGTGCCTTCTGGGTGTTGCGGCTTTCGTACTGATGACGGCTCCGGCAATGGCAGACGAAGTCGCCGGAGCTGCCTCAAGTCAGGCGCTGATTAACCTGACAGGTGCTGCTGGTGCCGGCATTGTGATGCTGGGTGCTGCGTTTGGGATCGGCAAGATCGGTGCCGCTGCTGTTGAGAGCATGGCTCGTCAGCCGGAAGTCGCTGGCGACATCCGTGGTGCGATGATCGTTGCAGCTGCTCTGATCGAAGGGGCAACCTTCTTTGCTTTGATCGTCTGCATGATTTCCTGAAATCTGGTGTCTGCGGCGGGTGTTCTTCTCGATTTCTGTCTTCCGGTTGGCGAATTCCATGTTCTGCACATCTGCAAAGAATCTGGTCTGCCGTGTTCTACTCGGCAGTCTGGTCTTCTTCGGGGGATCTGCGAGTTTGTTCGCAGAAGATGCATCAAAACCTGCTGCAGAATCGGCTTCAACTGAAGCCGCACCTGCAGAAGGGGATCATGGGGGTCATGGCGGACATGACACCAGCGTTCCATTGTCCTGGAAGTCGGACTTGGCGCTGTTTTCGCTGATTACGTTTCTGCTGTTTGTGTTTGTGCTGGGCAAGTTCGCCTGGGGGCCCATGATTCAGGGGCTGGACAAACGCGAACTGGGGATTCAGAAGGCCATCAGTGACGCCGAAGAGAATCGTCGCAAGTCTGAGGCGATGCTGGCAGACTATCAGAAGAAGCTGAAAGAAGCTGAACAGACCGTTCAGGCAATGGTTGCGGAAGCTCGAAGAGATGCTGAGCGAACCAGTCAGGATCTGGTCGCCAGTGCTCAGAAGGAAGTTTCGCTGATTCGGGATCGGGCGAAGGATGAAATTCGGCAGGCGAAGGATACGGCCCTGGCGGATGTCTTCACTCAGATTAATCACCAGGTGGTAGTGGCAACTGAGCACGTTCTCGGGCGTGCTCTGCAGGATGCTGATCAGGATCGATTGATTGGCGAAGCCCTGGCAGAGATCTCTCGCTGAAGTAGTGATTGTTCCGGCTGAGGTCGGTTGTTTCTGAGGTCTGTCATGTCTGACGTGCGTTCAACCTATCGTGCTGAAAGTGTGCTGGAAGATCCCGGCGCGCTGGCGGTGGCGACACTGTATGCTCAGTCTTACCTGTCAGCCGCGAAGGATGCGGGGATCGCTGATCCGGAAACAGAGATGAATTCTCTGCTGACGGATGTGCTGGAAAAGTTTCCGGAGTTTGAGCAGCTGCTGATGTCCGATGTGATCGGACGAGACAATAAGCTGTCGATTGTCGATCGGGTGATTGCTCCAAAAGCATCGCCGTTCTTCGCGAACTATCTTCGGGTTCTCATTCGGCACGGAAGATTTTCCATGCTGCCGATGATTTACTCGGTGTTGGTTCGCCTGCAGGAAGAAGCAGCCGGCAAGAAGAGGATTCGAGTCAGATCCGCTCGGCCACTGTCTGACTCATCGCGGTCAAAGATCTCGTCACACATCAGAAATACGTTCGGATTTGAACCGGTCCTGCAGGAAACCGTGGACACAACTCTGCTTGGCGGAGTGGTGCTGCAGGTGGGTGATACAGTTTACGATTCATCGCTGCGATCCCGGCTGAAACAGCTGAAGGGTCGACTGGTGGAGAAAGCTTTCAATGAAATTCAAAGCGGACGAGATCGCTTCAGTCATCCAGAAGGAGATTGAAGACTTTCGCGGTCAGATGCAGACCGCGGAAGTGGGTCGCGTGATTGAAGTGGGTGATGGTATCGCCCGCTGTACGGGACTGTCTTCGGTAATGTCCGGCGAAATGCTGGAGTTTCCGAGCGGCGTGCGCGGCTTTGCGTTCAACCTCGAAGAAAACAGCGTGGGCGTCGTGATCCTTGGGGATTATCTGGCGATCGCTGAAGGGGATGAGGTTCGATCCACCGGCAAGCTGCTTTCCGTCCCGGTTGGCGAAGCACTGCTGGGGCGCATGGTCGACCCGCTGGGCAATCCGCTCGACGGAAAAGGGCCGGTCATCACGTCCGAATCCCGCCCCGTCGAATGGCTGGCTGCCGGCGTGGCTGAGCGTCAGCCTGTGAAGGAGCCGCTGCAGACCGGGATCAAGGCTGTTGACGCCATGACACCCATCGGTCGTGGTCAGCGCGAATTGATCATCGGTGACCGAAAAACCGGCAAGACAGCCATCGCGATTGACACCATCCTGAATCAGAAAGGGACAGGAGTCATCTGCGTTTACGTGGCATGCGGTCAGCGAGCCTCGTCGATTGCGGGCGTTGTGGAAGTCCTGCGCCAGAACGGTGCTCTGGACTACACAATCGTGGTTGCCGCAACCAGTTCAGACCCGGCTCCGCTGCAGTACATCGCGCCGTATGCGGGTGCTGCGATGGCCGAATACTTCATGTATCAGGGCAAGCACACACTCATCGTTTATGACGACCTGTCAAAGCAGGCTGTGGCCTATCGCCAGCTGTCTCTGCTGATGCGGCGTCCACCAGGTCGTGAAGCGTTTCCGGGTGACGTGTTCTACTGCCACAGCCGATTGCTGGAACGAGCTGTGAAGCTCAATAGCGAGTTGGGTGGCGGATCAATGACAGCTCTGCCAATCATCGAAACACTCGAAGGGGAAGTCTCGGCCTACATTCCCACCAACGTGATTTCGATTACGGACGGACAGATTTACCTGGAACCCGACTTGTTCTGGAAGGGCATTCGGCCTGCCATTAACGTAGGGGTTTCGGTAAGTCGAGTGGGTGGTAATGCCCAGACCAAAGCGATGAAGAAGATCGCCGGCAGTCTGCGTCTGGACCTGGCGGCGTTTCGTGAACTGGAAGCCTTCGCTCAGTTGGGTACGGAACTCGACAAGGCGACTCAGGCTCAGCTTGATCGCGGTTATCGGATGGTCGAACTGCTGAAGCAACCGCAGTTCCAGCCCCTGCATGTGGCCGATCAGGTGGTTGCCATTTACGCGGGAACCAAAGGATATTTTGATAAGGTTCCGGTGGCGAAGGTTCAGGAAACTGAGAAGCAGATGCACGAGTTTATTCGGACCGAGCATGCCGATATGCGGGACAAGCTCATCGCTGAAGCCGCACTCACCGACGAGACGGAAGGCATGCTGAAAAAAGCACTGGAAGCGTTTGTCACTCGGCTGGCTTCAAACGCGTGATGATGATGGCTGTCGGTGATTGACAAACGTCAGTTGATGACGTCCTGTCGATGCTGGACGTGTATTCTGGTCGAAGTGTTCAGTCTGACGAGCAGCAAATGTCGGACCTGAGAGCGGAGTCATGGCAAACAGACGCTTACTTGTTAAACGACTGAAGGCGGTGCGCAACATCCGCAAGATTACGCGCACGATGGAGCTGATTGCTACCAGTCGCTTCAAGAAGGCGATGGACCGTGCGGCTGAAGCGGCCGAGTACACTCGGAAAATTTCGGAAATCGTCGGCGATCTGGGTCGTGCGAATCTCAAGTTCTCACATCCTCTGCTGGAACGGCGAGCGGAAGAGAAGAAGAGTGTGCTGCTGGTCCTGACGTCAAACCGCGGGCTGTGTGGCGGATACAATGCCAGCGTTCTGCGGCAGACAATCGCCCACATTCGATCTCTGAAAGAAAAGGGAATTCAGTACTCGCTGGAAGTCTCAGGCAAGCGAGGGATCAAGTTTCTGAACTTCCAGAAGGTGCCAGTTGCGCACAGCTACACGCACTTTGAAGACTCACCGAAGTTCTCCGAAGTGGAAGTGCTGGCAAGTCGCTACATCGACGACTTTGTCGCTGGTCGAATTGATCGATTGGATGTGGCCTACACGCAGTTTGTCAGTTCATCGAAGCAGTTTGCAGTGGTTGAGTCGATCCTGCCGCTTTCGAGTCTGGGTGGTGAAAAAACTGGCAAAGCGGAATCGGCGGTGGACTATGAGTTTCTGCCGTCGGCTGAAGAGATCCTGTCGGAAATCGTGCCTGCCGCCTTTCGTGCCAAACTCTTCAAATGCTTTCTTGATGCCGCGGTCAGCGAGCAAATCGCTCGCATGGTGGCCATGAAGGGCGCGACGGAGAATGCCGACGAGATGGCAGGCAGTCTGAAACAGCAGTACAACCGGGCTCGCCAGGCCGGCATTACGTCGGAACTGGCCGAAATCATCGGTGGTGCAGCAGCGCTGGAATAGTGATGTCCACAGCTCGGCCAGTGTTCCGGCCGATGCCGTGCAAAGAGATAGATCAGAGTTTTGTTAAACCAGTTCACGGGGCGACTGACCCATGAGTGCGACGACGGTAGAAGGTAAGGTTTCTCAGGTAATCGGCTCGACGTTTGACGCCGAGTTTCCTGAGGGGCATCTGCCACAGATTTACAATGCGTTGAAGATCGAGGATCTGGTCAAGGGCAATCCGGTGAAGGTCACCGGAGAAGTCCAGCAGCATCTGGGTGGCGGGCGCGTTCGATGTGTGGCGTTGGGAAGCACCGACGGGATGCGACGGGGAATGACGGTTGTCGACACCGGAAAGCCACTGTCAGTTCCCGTAGGGAAAGCGACGCTTGGTCGAGTGTTCAACGTTCTGGGTGATGCCATTGACGGTCGCGGCGACGTTGCGTATGAAGAACGCTGGCCTATTCACCGCGATCCGCCGCCGCTGGAAAGCCTGAGTGCAAAGACCGAGATTTTCGAAACGGGGATCAAGGTTGTTGACCTGCTGACACCGTTCGTTCGCGGTGGTAAGGCCGGACTGTTCGGAGGTGCCGGACTCGGCAAGACCGTGATTCTGACCGAGCTGATTGCTCGTATTGCCAGTGCACACGGTGGTTATTCAGTGTTTGCCGGAGTGGGTGAGCGAACCCGCGAAGGAAACGACCTCTGGCTGGAAATGCAGGAAACGAAGATTGGTCTGACCGAACGCTCGGTCATCGAACAGACCTGCATGGTGTTCGGTCAGATGAACGAGCCCCCTGGTGCTCGTCTGCGAGTCGCTCTGTCGGCGCTGACCATGGCTGAATGGTTCCGCGACGCAACCGGTTCAGACACCCTGTTATTCGTCGACAACATCTTCCGATTCTCACAGGCTGGTTCTGAAGTGTCAGCTCTGCTGGGACGTATGCCTTCAGCCGTAGGGTACCAGCCGACGCTGGGAACAGAACTGGGACAACTACAGGAACGAATCACCTCAACTCGAAACGGGGCGATCACTTCTGTGCAGGCGGTTTACGTTCCTGCCGACGACCCGACTGACCCCGCTCCGGCCACCGCATTCGCGCATCTGGACGCGTTCATTTATCTGGAACGTCGAATCTCTGAAAAGGGGATCTATCCGGCGATTGACCCGCTGGCGTCATCCAGCCGAATTCTGGATCCACAGTACGTCGGTCAGCGACACTACGATGTGGCGCGACGTGTTCAGCGAACACTGCAGCGATATCGCGAACTGCAGGACATCATCGCGATTCTGGGCGTTGATGAACTGAGCGAAGAAGACAAAATGGTCGTGCATCGAGCCCGTCGAATCGAACGCTTCCTGTCACAGCCATTCCTCGTGGCTCAGGTGTTCACGGGCAAGGAAGGTAAGATCACTCCTCTGGCTGACACGATCCGCAGCTTCGAGGAAATCTGCGACGGAAAGTGGGACCATTTGCCCGAGTCAGCCTTCATGTATGTGGGGGCCATTGAAGAGGCAGAAGAACAGTACAAGAAGATGCAGCAGCAAAGTTAGTGACCGCACATCGGCGGCTGTCTGTCGATGTGTGCATCTGAGAATAATCGTTGGCTGAAATGCAGACCGTCTCATGGCACAGTTGAGTTTAGTGCTGGTAACTCCGGAACGTACCGTGTTCGACAAGCCTGTCGCGTCGATCCGAGTACCCATGTTTGACGGCTCAGCCGGGTTTTATCCCGGACGAGCACCGCTGGTGGGTCGACTGGGAATTGGTGAACTGCGGCTGACAGATCTCGCGGGTGCGGGTGAGAGCTATTTCATTGACGGCGGGTTTGTTCAGGTCAAAGGGACAGTCGTTTCGATCCTGACGAATTCTGCAACCCCGGTGGCAGAGATCAGTCGTCGTGCATCAGCCGAAAAACTGCAGGCTGCAAAGGCGGAAAAGGCAAGAAACGACGAAGAGTACGCCGCAGTGGCTCGACGCCTGGAGAAGGCCCGAAAAATGCTGGCTCTGGCAAGCCGCGACTGATTCGAGGTTCGTCAGAAAAGGAGTCCGTCAGGCATGGACAAGTTTGATCCCCGCGTAGACGATCTGGTGATGGAGACTCGCACGGTCTGGGATCCGGCAGTCGGGAACCTTTCAGAAGAAGACCGTCGCTGGGTCGCTCGGGCGATTCACGAGAAACCCCAGTTGGCCACCAGCGTCTCCTACGAACGGAGCCATACGGGTTTCGTTCGAACAATCAAGGTGACCCTGGAAGACATCCAGCGACTTTATCTGAATCAGCGCTGATGACATCCGAACCACTCATTCGCCAGAAATGTGTCCCCTGCGAGGGGGGCGTGCCCCGTTTGTCGGAGGACGAGATTCAGTCACACCTGAAGTCTGTTACGGACTGGGAATATTCGGGTGGTCCGGATCGCATCCGGAAATCGTGGGTCGTCAGGAACTTCATGGCGGGAATGCAATTCTTCAATGCAGTCGCCGCGCTGGCCGAAGAAGAAGGTCATCATCCGGATCTTCATCTGGTGGGTTATCGAAAGGTCACCATCGAGATCTGGACTCATGCCATTCAGGGGCTGTCGCTGAATGACTTCATTCTGGCCGCAAAGATCGATGCTCTGCCGGTCGAACTCAAATCGCACTGACGCCGTGACAGTCAGGCGTCTCGTCCAGCCGCAGGAAAATACACCACCACTTTGGATGCGCCCTGCGTTCTGTCGCGAAACACGTCAAACGCTTTCTGGATGTCATCCAGTACAAAGCGATGTGTGATCAGGGGTGAGAGGTTCACTCGGCCTTCTGCAATCCATTGCATGGCCAGTGGAAATGTGCGTTCGTAATCCGGATGGATGCTGTTGCGGATCGTCAGGTTCTTCCAGAGTGCGGCCCGCATTTCAACTCCATCGATCCGGTGGGGCGGAACACCGAACAGCAGGATCAGACTATCGGACTTCGCCAGCGTGATGGCATCATTCAGCGCCTGAGCTTTGTGCCCGACGGCTTCAATCACCACATCCGGCAGCGAGCCGTCCAAAATGTTGGCGACTGCTTCGCCGGCGTTTCGCCCCAGATCGCAGATGGTGGCCGTGGCCCCCATGCAGGGGCTGAGTTTCAGGCGTTCCGGTTCCGGATCAATACCGATGATTCGACGTGCTCCCAGATTGCGAAGCCCCGCATTGAACATCTGTCCGATCGGTCCCTGTCCCAGCACCACCACATCGCGATCGATCATGTTGGGAAGTTTTTTCAGAGCATGCAGTACTGTTCCGAACGGCTGCGCGAGTAGTGCCAGTTCATCGGGAAGTCCCGGTGCCAGTGCCACGGTTCGTTTTTCTGAAAGCACGAAGCGTTCGAAGAGTCCGCACTGACCTTCCGGAACCGCAAGAACTCGATCGCCGGCCTTCCACCGTGGTCCGTTCGAAGCGACGACAGTCCCGACCATTTCATGAAGCGACATTCCGACTGGCTGAGGATAGGCAATGGGATGTCCTTCAAAGTCGCCGTCAAAGAACGGGAGATCCGATCCACAAAGGCACGTCACCTCAGGTTGAAACACAATCTGTCCGGGACATTCCTCGGCAGGCGGCAGCGATGGTTCTGCAACCTCGATCAGTTGAATCTGTCGACGACTACTCAGGTGGCCGGCCAGCATGTGATCTCCAGGGAAAAAGCAGGACCGCGGTGATGATTACGCCGCGCGAATCACGAAAGTAGCCGAAGTCGCCGGATGTTGGCAGTCCCAGAGGTGAGTTGTCAGCTTCGAACTGCCAGGAGTCTGGCCCACTAATCCGGAACCGTAAGCCCCAAGGTACTCGCCGCGGGTGATTCGACAACAGTACCGGCGGCTATCGCCTTGCCGCTCATGAAACCTGCTGTGTCCGGACAGTCTTCTGATCGTGAGCCGAAACGAACTCTGGCTTGCGAAGATTCGCTGCTCATCAGGATGGCTGCGGACATGGAAACAGCGGCTGATCCCCAACGGAAGTAAAGTCTGTTTCACCCAGGAACAGGCATCCGGCTGCAGGATGCTTTGCTCTCTGGTCTGCAGGCATGTGTTCCACTGCGGTTGTCAGGAGTAATCCGACGGATGTGCTCATCCGAATCAGTTGCGGACATGTGACTCGAGGAGATCCGGGACAGGTCCAGACGGCTTCCAGGCTTCCGTCGGCCAGCGAATACTGGCGGGCCTGACCCGCTGGCGGATCACCCGGATCATACAAGGCCACAATCAGGCTTCGGTGATCCGGCGTCAGGATCATGCCATCCGGAAAGACGTCTTCATGAGTCAGATCCACCACAACCTGAGGCAGACTGACGGTGCCCGCATCAATGTCGAGCGTGCATCGCGTGATCTGTTTTGATGGCGAGTCAATGTCATACAACGTCAGCGTCCCGTCAGCATTCCGGACGACGGCCTTGCCGTTGGAACAAATCTGGTCGTTTCGCAGCCTGATCGTCTTTTGATCACGCTTTCGCCACAGATACAAACCGGCCTTCCGGGTCTTAAACTCAAGTTCCTTGCAGCCAAAGATGAGGTTTCCCTCAAACAGCACGGCATCATTGATGATTGTGTTCGTTACGTCAGAATCGACGTGTGCGATGAACGGTGACCAATTCCCTGTGTTGGTGTCGAACAACCCCACAGTGCGTTCGACTCCGGCGACAAACACGCCAGGTCGATCTGTTGGAAAAGCAAATCCCGGTCGCCCCGGCAGATCAAATCGCTGATTGATCAGCGTTGTCGGATTCAGGATGTTGATCGATCCCATCACGGAATCCGCACCGTGCTGAATGCCGACCCAACTGACGCGACCATCCGGAAGCAGATAGGGTCCTTCGGGCAGAAATCTCAGTTCCTCACTGTCCGGCTTAAAAAGAATGTCTGCAGAGACGGATTTCATCGCGTCAGGTTCCTGAATGAAAAACCGGGAAGATAGATCTGTGGGATCATTCGCCAATTCATTCCGGGACGTCGCGGATTCCTCCGGATCGTTCCCGAAATCATCGACAACTCGTCGCAGCATCAGGACCGCGTTTCGGGCAGCCTGCTGTTCGGCCTCTTTCTTGCTGCGGCCTCGACCGGATTCAAATGTGCGGTCGCCGATTCTGGCGGCGATTTCGAACTCCCGAGCATGATCGGGGCCCAGTTCATCCAGAAGAATGTACTCGGGAGTTTTTCCGAGTTCCCGCTGAGTGAGTTCCTGCAGCTGGCTTTTAAAGTTTTCGGTGTCCAGCGGACGACAGAGCGTCAATTCATCGCGAAACGCGAACAGGACAAACGCCCGCGCTGCATGCAGACCGCCATCGACATAAACTCCGGCAATCAGCGATTCCACGACTGCCGACAGAATGGAATCGGGAAGACTCTGCAGTCCACGGCCTACCAGAATCAGGGACGCCAGATCCAGCATCCGCGCCACTCGCGCACAGGTCGCACGGCTGACAAGCCACGACTTCATCTGGGTCAACTGGCCTTCACGCTGGTCAGGAAAGATCTGAAACAAATGTTCGCAGATGATCAGACCCAGTACTGCGTCGCCGAGGAATTCCAGACGTTCGTTGGAATCCAGCCGTGTCTCGGCCGACGAACTGTGGGTGAGACATCGCCGCAGCAGCGAGCGATCCTGAAATGTGTAGTTGATCCGGGATTCGCAAAGCGAAAGGATTTCATCAATTGAAGACATGCGGACCAGAAGCTGGACATCGTCACAAAAAGCGAAAAATGGAAATGTTGACTGGATCTTAATGTGACGATCGTGGCTTTGCGAACATCGGAAATTCATCTTTCTTGACGGACGTAGTGCGGTCCTGCAGACTCCCGACAGCTCAGTCACCTATTTGAGGAACCTCCGTACATGGTTGCAGGATTTGGAATTATCGGAACCGGCATGATCGCTCATTTTCATGCCAAAGCCATTCAGGCAATGAACGGCGGACGGGTCGTCGGCTGCTTCAATCAGAACGTTGCCAAAGCGGATTCCTTTGCCCAGGAATACGGCTGCCGCGCTTATCAGTCACTCGATGACCTGCTGGCTGACAGCGACATTGAAATTGTCACGATCTGCACGCCCAGTGGAGTTCATCAGGAGCCGGCAGTCGCTGCCGCCCGGGCAGGTAAGCATGTCGTCGTGGAAAAGCCGCTTGAGATCACTCTGGAACGATGTGACGCAATTATTCAGGCTTGTGCCAGGCACAATGTGAAACTCTGCACCATCTTCCCGTCACGATTCAGCCCGGCCAACATGGCTCTGAAGGCGGCGATTGATGCAGGGCGATTCGGAAAAGTGACACTGGGTGATACCTACGTCAAGTGGTGGCGGACACAGGAGTATTACGACGGAGGCGGATGGCGGGGGACCTGGGCGCTGGACGGCGGTGGTGCTTTTATGAATCAGGCAATTCACAATGTGGATCTGTTGTCCTGGCTGATGGGGGATGTCGCCGAGATTGCCGGTTTCACTGGCACACTGGCTCATGAACGGATCGAAGTGGAAGACGTTGGTGTGGCCTGTCTGAAGTTTGCCAGCGGCGCGATGGGAGTGATGGAAGCCACCACTGCTGCCTGGCCCGGTCTGCTCAAAAAGACTGAAATCCATGGAAGTCGAGGCACGGTGATCGTGGAGCAGGATTCCATTCTCCGCTGGGAGTTTGCCGACGAGCTGCCGGAGGATGCCGAAATTCGAGCGAAGTTTGGAGCCTCATCCGCAACCTCCGGAGGAGCTGCCGATCCCAAAGCCATTTCCTTTGTGGGACATCAGTTGCAGCTGGAGGATTTCGTCGAAGCGATCCGCACCGGAAAGGCACCGCGCGTTGACGGGGCCGAAGGGCGACGCAGCGTCGAAATCATTCTGGCGATCTATGAAGCCGCCAGGACCGGCCGCAGCCAGAAACTCGGCGCCCCCACTCGCTGAGAAAGTGTGATCGGGTACAGAAGTCGAACCACTGAACTCGTTGTGCCGCAGATTCCTGTCACTGGAAGAACTCATCATTCCAGCGGCCGGTCTGGAACAGTACGAGCCGGTGTTCTCAGTGAGATCCGGCGCGACAATCGACAAACTCGCGAGCGGGAATGTGGTTGTGGATCAATTCACAGCAGTCGTGGCCAATGATAGAGTCAAGATTCCTGAATCCCCCGATTGAGACTGAATATGTCGCGGCGAAAACTGAGTGCTGTGTTGCGGCTGTCTTAAGGCAGATGATTTATGCCGGATCGCACTCTCGGGACAATCACCACTCTGCCACAGCTCATTGCGCAGATCTCCGAGTACGGGTTGGTGTCTTCTGACGAACTTGCCTCGCTGGCGACTGAGGGCAATGGTGATCTGGTCACGCTCTCACAACGGCTGACCGCAAAGGGCCTGTTGACCGAGTTTCAGATCGAGGCTCTGCTCGAAGGACGAGGCGATTCGCTTCGGCTGGGAAACTACGACATTCTCTCCCGGTTGGGAGCTGGCGGAATGGGGACGGTTTTCAAGGCCCGGCACCGCCGCATGAAGCGGATCGTGGCGATCAAAGTGCTGGCAGCAAAACTCTCGGATAACCCCGTGTTCGTCAGGCGGTTTCAGCGTGAGGTCGAAACGATCGCCGCGCTGGGGCATCCGAATATTGTCATGGCGTACGACGCTGACGAAGCCGAGGCAGGCCATTTTCTGGTGATGGAGTTCGTCAATGGAACCGATCTGGCCGTGTATGCGGAACGGAACGGCCCGCTGACACTTTCGCATGCCGTGGATTGTTTGCTGCAGGCCGCGAAAGGTCTGGCCTATGCCCACTCACAGGGCATCATCCATCGGGATGTGAAGCCACATAACCTGATGCTCGATGAACACGGCCTGATCAAACTGACAGACCTTGGACTCGCTCGACTTAGCAGCAACGCAGAAGGTTCTGGTTCCGGGTCCGATGTCACCATGGCCGGAGGAGTGATGGGGACGGCCGATTACATGCCGCCGGAACAAGCCATCGATTCGTCTTCGATTGATCATCGAGCAGATATCTACAGCCTTGGCTGCACGCTGTATTATCTGCTGGCCGGGCGGCCGCCGTTTCAGGGCAACTCGATTATGGCGATCCTGCTGCAGCATCGCGACGGAGCCATCCCGACGCTCAGGTCTGTGTGTCCGGATTGCCCCGTGCAACTCGATCAGCTCTTTCAGTGGATGCTGGCAAAGAACCCGAAATCGCGAGTGCAGACGATGGCGGAAGTCGTCTCAGAACTCTCCGCGATCGCGGAAGTCTTGCCAAAGCCATCCGGTCCCGGCCGGGCTCGCACAACACCCGCGGCTGCGTCCACCGCACAGACACTTCCGGGAACCACCTCTCTGGCGACGACCCAGTCAGATCAAACGATCATGATGGATGGGTCGGCGGTGACGGTCCTGATCGTTGAGCCCTCACGCGTGCAGGCATCGATTATCCGGAGCTACCTGCAGCAGAATGGGATTTCGTCTGTCGACCCGGTCCCGGACATGAAGTCCGCAGTCGAGGCCATTCGTGCCCACAGACCACAGGCCGTGATTTCCGCGATGTTTCTTGCCGACGGAAGCGGCGTGGAGCTCGCTCAGCGTACCGCAGCAGAGTTGCCTGACAATGCTCCCGGATTTGTGCTGGTGACAAGTCAGACGCATACAGACGAGTCGGATGCTCATGGTCAGGGACCGCGGATTCAGCTGCTGCAGAAGCCCTTCAGGGCCGAACAGATGCTGCAGGCGCTGCAGATGGTAAAACGAACCGAGGGCTCGGAGACGATCACTGATGTTCCGGCCGTCACAAACACTCGACCTCCCGGGAAACGGAATCGAAGTGATCTGAAAGTTCTGATCGCCGACGACAGCAGCACCGCCCGCATGAAAGTGCGAAGTGTGCTGCAGCAGCTTGGATTCTCTCAGTTCGTCGAAGTTCCCGACGGCGCGTATGCCATCGCAATTGCAGCGAAGGAACGCTGTGATCTGATTGTGACCGACTACAATATGCCGCTGATGGATGGCCGAGCTCTGGTCAGCTATTTGAAGCAAAATGTGGCAACCTCTTCGATCCCCATTATGATGGTCACCACAGAATCTGATTCGCAGGCGCTGGATCCGGTGCGAAAACTGGGAGTCGTTGCCATTTTTCGGAAGGCATTCCCCGCCGAGGAAGTCGCTCCGATCCTCGACTCACTGTTTGCTTAATAAGGGCTGACAGCCCTCAAATCCAGGGAGCCTGACGGTTCATTGAAAATCGTCCGCCCATGCTCCTGGATACTGAAAGATGCGAGCACCGTGAGCGCATGAAAGTGAACAGGGATCCCAGCAAGCCTGGCCATACTGCGACACGCTCGTTCCTGATTCCGGGGTGCTTGTGGTGCGGCGAGTCGGAAGTCGGTGTTCTGGTTTTGTATGAGCTGCGAAGTATTCTTTTCAGGTGCCGACGGTTTTCAGGTTATGTTCCACGGAGGGGCAGCGATGTAGTAGCGGGACAAGCGACGCGGTTATGACGAATGAATCGGTGATGCCGGACAACGAACTGCTGCGTGAGTTCCTGCTGGAAACGCATGAGAATCTGACGCTGCTGGATTCTGATCTGATCACGCTTGAGAAGAACCCTACTGAAAAGAACACGCTGGCTCAGGTCTTTCGAACGCTGCACAGTGTCAAAGGCACAGCGGGGTTCATGGGGCTGGTCAAACTGCAGGCCGTCGCTCATGCTGCTGAAAGCCTTTTGAGCAAACTTCGCGCGGGAGACCTTCGCTTCAACCCGCCCATTGCCACGGTGCTGCTGCGAGTAGTCGATGCGATTCGCGAAATGTTGTCGTGCATCGAAAAAGCCGGCAATGAAGGATTGGGCGACTACACGGCTCTGATCGCCGATGTGGATCGACTGCGTGAAACCGGGTCTGGTGACCTTCCGGTGACCGCGCCTTCGGCACATGGGTCGCTCGCCCAGCCACTTCTTTCAACAGCGCCATCCGTTTCCTCCGCACTGTCGGATGTCACGATGATGACGTCTGCAGCAGTCGCATCGTCTCTGTCATCCACATCCGATCCCGGTCTGTCACCATTGCCGGAGAGCCCGGCTGAAGCCAGGTCTGCAAATGTCGCGGATTCCAACATCCGAGTGGATGTGTCGCTGCTCGACAAACTCATGACGCTTGTCGGTGAACTGGTCCTCGCGCGGAATCAGATTCTCCAATACAGCGAATTGAATTCCAACGACAGCTTTGCCGGTGCGGTTCAGCGACTGAATCTGCTGACCACTGAGCTGCAGGCCAGCGTGATGAAGACTCGCATGCAGCCGATCGGAAACGTCCTGAACAAGTTTCCGCGTGTAGTTCGTGATCTGGCACTGGCCTGCGGGAAAAAAGTCCACTTTGAAGTGGATGGACAGGATACGGAACTCGACAAGACATTGATTGAAGCAATTCGCGATCCTTTGACGCATATGGTTCGCAATGCGATTGATCACGGAATCGAACTGCCGGAGACGCGCATTCAGCGAGGCAAGTCCGAAGAAGGACGGTTACGAATGGTTGCCTGCCACGAGGGCGGAAAGGTCATCATCGAGCTGTCTGATGATGGAGGCGGCATTGATGTCGGCCGAGTGCGTGAAAAGGTGCTGGCGGGAAATCTTGTGTCTCCGGAACTGGTGTCCCGCATGTCGGCTCAGGAGATTATGCGTCTGATTTTCCTGCCGGGGTTCTCGACCGCTGAGAACGTGACTCAGTTCTCCGGTCGTGGTGTGGGGATGGATGTCGTTCGTACCAACATCGAAAAAATCGGCGGCACTGTCGATATTGAAAGCCAGCCCGGACAGGGTACGACGATCCGAACCAGGATTCCTCTGACGCTCGCCATCATCCCGGCCCTGATCATCGTCAGCGGAGGGCAGCGGTATGCGATTCCGCAGGTCAGCCTGCTGGAACTGCTGCGTGTCACTCCTGGCCAGTCCGGACGCGGGATTGAAATGATTCACGACGTCCCGGTGTTCCGCCTGCGAGGAATGCTGTTGCCACTGGTGTTCCTGAGCGAACAGTTGCGAACGGTCGCAGGCGAAGAATCCACAGATGTGTACAACATCATTGTTCTGCAGGCCGACGATCGCTCGTTTGGACTTGTGGTCGATGCCATCGGCGACACCGAAGAGATTGTGGTGAAGCCACTCCAGAAACAGCTGAAGAACATTTCCCTGTTTGCGGGTGCAGCCATTATGGGAGATGGCCGGGTGGCTCTGGTGCTGGATGTCCCCGGACTCGCAAAATGCGCTCGAGTGATCTCGGCCACCAGAGATCGTGAACTCATGGATGAAGTCACAACGCCCGAAACGATCGTCGGTACAGGCCAGAGCCTGCTGTTGTTTGCCACTGCCTCCGCAGGACAAATGGCAATCCCACTTTCTCTGGTGGCTCGTCTGGAAGAAGTTCGTGGCTGCGATCTGGAAATGCTGGGTTCACGCAGTGTCATACAGTACCGCGACGAAATACTTCCGCTGATCGATGTGGTGCAGGAACTGGAACTGCTGATGCGCGGAACTCATTGTCCGAGTGATGCCTCGGACAAATGTGAGAGCCCCGCAGGCATTCCTGTAATCGTGTGCGTCGCGGAGAATCAGAAGATAGGCTTAATTGTGGATCGAATTCTGGACATCGTTCACTGGAACGACGAACTGACAACACCCGGACGATCCAGTCGGCCGGGGGTCTTATTCACGGCCATTGTGCAGGGGAAAGTCACTGAATTCCTTGATATCGCGGCTCTTGTACAGAATTCAATGGCGACTCAGAAGATCATGACGAATGACCTGCAGGTGGTTCAATAAACTATGACTACCAGCCGCCAATTCTGTACGTTCTATCTTGATCACCAGTGCTACGGTCTGGATGTCCTGCGAGTTCAGGAGATTGTTCGCTGGCAGCCGCTGACGTACGTTCCGCTGGCCCATCCCATGGTGCGGGGACTGATGAATCTTCGCGGGCAGATCGTGACAACGATTGATCTCCGAGTGCGACTCATGCTTCCACCACTGGCGGATCCCAACTCGGCACTGAATGTCGTTCTGCAGACAGACGAAGGTTCGGTCAGTCTGCTTGTCGATGAGATCGGGGATGTGCTGGACGTCACCGAGCAGGATTTCGAACGCCCACCGGAAACGCTTCAGGGTGTCGCCAGGGAATTCATCATCGGAACTTACAAACTTGCGGATCGGCTGCTTCTGGTCCTCGATCCGGATCGCGTGATCTCACTTCCCGCAGTATCCCATTAAGAACGCCTGAAAAACCTGAAACTGACGCCCGAACATTACTGAAAACACAATCGACCAGGCTGAAGCCAGGTCGCCTGTCCCGTTCTATTGAAAACCTCTAAGACTGACTCACTGGTTGCCTGGAAGACTAAGATGAAAGCAAGTTCTCGTTCCCGCAGCAGCAAACCGGCCACCAGGTTGGCCACCACTGGTTCGTGGGCCAAGATCGCCGCAGCGACTCTGGACAGTGTTCGAGCAAATATTTTTGTGGCTGATCTGGATCTTAAGATCGTTCATATCAATCCCTGCGCGATGGAGACACTGGGGCGAATCGCCGGCGAGATCCGCAGAATCTTCAGTCTGGAAATCGATGAAATGGTCGGTGCGTCGATCCACCGATTTCACAGGGATCCCGCGGCAGTGGAGAGAATCCTCAGGGATCCACAGGCTCTGCCGCACCAGGCGGAATTTAGTTTTGGCCCCATCACACTGCAGACCCGGATCAGCGGCATCACCAGCTCAGACGGTGCCCTGCAGGGCTATGTTGTTGCGTGGGACGACATCACCGAGCGACAACGGATGGAACTGGATTATGCCGGTCAGATCGAGGCAATTCAGCGGTCACAGGCGGTTGCCGAATTTGAACTGGATGGACGATTGATTCGCGCCAACGATATTTTTCTGCAGATAATGGGCTACTCGGCAGACGAAGTGCAGGGACAGCATCACAGCCTGTTTGTCGATGAGAAGGTTCGCGAGAGTTTCGAATACCGCGACATGTGGCAGAAGCTGAATCGTGGTGAATTCATCCGCGGCGAGTTTCGACGCATTGCAAAGGGAGGACACGACGTTTATATCCAGGGCGTTTATAGCCCGATTGTGGATAAGCATGGGCGTGCCTTTAAGGTTGTCAAATATGCGATTGATGTGACCGAGGCTCGTCAGCGCAATGCCGATTACGAAGGACAAGTCGCCGCCATCGGTCGCGTGCAGGCTGTCATCGAGTTTGGACTCGACGGAACAATTGTCAGCGCGAATGAAAACTTTCTGGCAGTGATGGGATACGAGCTGGCTGAAGTACAGGGCCGACATCACAGGATGTTTGTGGAAACGAATTATGCCAGCAGTCACGAATACCGACAGTTCTGGCAGGACCTTGCGAGTGGTCGGCAGAAGTCGGGTCGGTTTAAACGATATGGCAAGGGCGGTGCGGAAGTCTGGATTCAGGGATCGTATTTTCCGATTCTGGACTACGCCGGCCGACCCTTCAAGATCGTGAAGTATGCGACGAATATCACACAATTGAAGCAGGTCGAAGCTGCACTCGAAAACACGGTTCTGACTCTTGCCGGATCGGCACAGGAACTCACGTCCGTCAGTCAGCAGATGGCTTCCAATTCCGAAGAGACTGCCTCTCAGGCCAGTGTCGTCTCCGCAGCCGCAGAACAGGTCAGTCGCAACGTCGGAACCGTCGCCAGCGCTGCTGAGGAAATGCAGGCAAGTATCCGGGAGATCGCCAAGAATGCCAATGAAGCGGCACGAGTGGCGACTGCTGCAGTGAAAGTGGCGGACAAGACCAACTCCACCGTTTCAAAGCTGGGAGAAAGCAGCGCGGAAATCGGGAATGTCATCAAAGTCATCACATCCATCGCGCAGCAGACCAACCTGCTGGCTTTGAATGCCACTATCGAGGCGGCTCGGGCCGGCGAAGCCGGCAAGGGATTCGCTGTTGTTGCGAATGAGGTTAAGGAACTGGCGAAGCAAACTGCCAGGGCCACCGAGGACATCGGCCGCAAGATTGAAGCGATCCAATCGGACACCAAAGGGGCCGTCGAAGCGATTGCTCAGATTGGCTCGATCATCAGTCAGATCAATGACATTCAAAGTTCCATTGCCAGTGCTGTCGAAGAGCAGACGGCGACTACTGCGGAAATTTCACGCAACGTGGGTGAAGCAGCTCTGGGAAGTCGTGAGATCGCTCATAACGTGACCGGTGTTGCTCAGGCCGCTCGCAGCACAACGGAAGGTGCCTCGAACACAATGGCGTCGGCCGGAGAACTGGCTCGGATGGCTTCCGACCTGCAGCTCCTTGTGACAAAACTGACTGAGTGATTGTTCGGGCCGGGCTGCTGACCGAACAGGTCCGGATCGGTCAGGTGCGTATGGTGTTTTCAGCACCCGCTGTGATCCACGTTGACTTGAATGATCGGCCAAACTCGGGCGAGTTCGGCTACGGGCACTCATTGGTCAGAACAGCTCGAGGAGCGGCTGGCCGGTGCTGGCGGGCATTGTGAAGCCATCGGGGCTGAGGCGCGTCGCGGGATCGATACCGAGTGCGTGAAACAGAGTTGCGGTAAAATTCTCCAGCGACACAGGGTGATTCTGAACCCATGCCGCCGTGGAATCGGACGCTCCGTAAACAGTCCCACCGCGAATTCCGGCGCCCGCCAGCATGGCTGAATAACAATGCGGCCAGTGATCCCGGCCGATGGCAGAAGCTCCTTTGCTGATCTTTGGCGTTCGACCAAATTCACCCACCAGCACAATCAGCGTCGAATCGAGAAGTCCTCGGTCCTGAAGATCTTCCAGCAGAGTTGCCACCGAGGCATCGCAGCGAGGCAATGCCCAGCCAAGTCCGTTCCAGCCGTTGTCAAAGATCCCAACTCCGGCGTTCCCATGCATATCCCAGGTTTCCACGCTGGCGAACTTTTCTCCTGGAGCCAGTCCCATCCACGCGACCACATTCACCAGTCGCACACCCGCTTCAATCAGTCGCCGCGCCATCAGCAGGTTCTGTCCGAAGGGATGGCGCCCGTAGCGGTCACGCGTTGCCGTGGACTCCAGCTCGATATCGAAAGCGCGGCGAGCTGTCGGGCCCTGCAGCAGGTCCCAGGCTTTCTCCTGCAACCCTGACAGCGAACGCGCGGGCGGACCAAATCGCAGTTCATTGTCGTGCGTGCTGGCGGCATTTCTGTTGATGGCCTGCAGCAGTTGCCGACGCACGTGCAGTCGATCGTCAGTCGTGTCATCCGTCGATTCAAAAACTCGTGAGCGAAATCCCGGCGTCGCAGGATTGTCGTCATGTCGCTCACCAACCAGCAGCGGGGCATGACTGAGTCCCAGTGAACCGCCTGTCAGATAGGATGTTTCGGCTGGTGCCGCACCACCACCAAATTTCTGCAGCCAGACATGCGAAGGAACACTGGCCTCGGATGGATGCAGGCGAGTCACCATCGAGCCAAATGACGGTGAATCCTTCCGCGGATCAACTCGTCCTGCCAGCAGCATTTCGTTGGCCACATTGTGAACGGGCACTGAATGGCTGAGACTGCGAATGACACAATAGCGATCTGACAGTTCGGCAAGCCGCGGCATCAGCTCGCCCACCTGAAAGCCGGGCGTGCGAGTCGAGATGGGTGCATAGGGCCCACGGATTCCATCCGGAGCCGACGGTTTCGGATCCCACGAATCGAGCTGACTCAGGCCGCCGTACTGATAGATGAAAATGCAGGACTTTGGAGATAACGATCCGTTGAGTGCCGTCTGCTGTTCCGCAGCCAGCAGATCCGTCAGATGCAGGCTTCCTGTCGCGGCAGCGCCCAGCGCGCCGATTTGTCCGGCCTGCAGCACTGTTCGTCGTGATACTCGCGGGGTGCGCATGAAAATGACCACATGAGTAATGGCTGGTGCGGACGTGTGCCAGAAGTTCTGTTCGTCTGCGAAACGCCCTCCGGTTTGCGAATTATGCCGATAGAAGCGCCGTTTTGTCAGAGAGACTGCGGAAAATCTGATTCCTCAGGGAAGCGATCATCGTTTTTGCAGTCATCGGAATACCTGCGGATGCCCTATCCACAGGTCGCCTGCGCTGGTGATCTGACTGTCGGGATTGAATAATTCGTGCTGTAAGCAACACCGGGACACGGACATCGCGGAAACGATGTCAGCAGGGGGTCCCGATCTGCAAATCGCCCGTTCGCTGACAGGAACCCATGAGTCGTTCAAAGAAATCGGCCGATCCCATGCTGGATGACGAAGATGATTTCGACTTTCAGCCCGAAAACGAATCACGGCAGCTGAAATCGCATGCGGACCGTCTCGTGGCTGCCTATGCCGCCGATCTTAAGGGGCCCGACGTGCTGGTTGTGCTGCTCCACGGCACTCGGCTGGCATCCATCCTGCGCGAAAATCGACCTGACCTGAACTTTGCCTTCTACACGCCCGAGCATTTCTTTTACCGAACTCTGCAGCAGTTTCACTCAACGGATAACAAGCGTTCTGGCAGCTCGTCGGGAAAAACCAGTCTGGTATGTGCGGCGGATCCACCTGAGCAGACATTTGACGAAGCCATTTATCCCACTCTGGCCGGTGATTCCTCAGAGCAGGCACAGGAATTGATTCAGACCGTGCATCAGCGGCTGAAGAGTGGTGGGCGGCTCTTTATTTCGACGAACAATCCGAAGGACCGCTGGATTCAGACTCAGTTGAAGAGCATGTTCAGTTCCGTGACGGTTGAAAAGCAGAAGCACGGGGTTGTCTGTGTGGCAACAAAATCCGTCCCACTGAAGAAGCCCCGGGGGTTTCGGGCGAGGTCCGCATTTCGACTGGGCGATCGGCTGATCTTCTGTGAAAGCCGGCCAGGAGTTTTCAGTCATCGCCGAATTGATGGCGGTGCGCGAGCATTGATCAAGTCACTGGCATTGCTGAAGCCATCGGACGCCGAAGGTGCAGGCGGCACGGCTTCAGCCGCTGAGATCCGCAAGGTTGTGGAAATGGGATGCGGATGCGGAGCGGCTTCACTGGCAGCGGCAGCCGAATTCCCGGATGCGCAGATTCTGGCAGTCGACAGTGATGCGCGGGCCGTGGAATGCACTGCACGATCGGCCGCACTGAATGGCATCACCAATGTGTCAACCAGGCTGACATCGGACGGAGTGATCCCTGATCCAGGGACGTGGGATCTGCTGCTTGGCAATCCGCCCTACTATTCCGATTACCGCATCGCCGAGTTGTTCCTGCAGACGGCGAAATCGTCGTTGAAACCAGGTGGTCGAATTCATCTGGTCACCAAGCTGACCGAATGGCACGAAGCTCGCATGCGCCAACTGTTCGATTCGCTGGAGCCCCATACCTTCGGAGAATACACGGTCTTCACGGCTCGGCAGCGATCGAAGAAATAATGGCGAGCAGCATAGAAGTCAATGGGTGACCATGACAGGGCAACTCAAGCGAATGCCGCCTGTCTCTCGACGGCCCCAACCTGCAAACCGTAGACTGAGTGAAACTGCGAATCGCATGTTCGTCATCAATGATCCGGAAGATGTCCCTCGCCAGGGTGAAAGATGAGTGGCAGACTACTACCGCAGAATATCCGGTTGCTGGATCGACGACGATTTCTCAACGACACGGCGACCGGCCTGAGCAGCATCGCGTTGTCGATGATGCTGGCCGAACAGGGACTGCTGAAGGGCGAAGATTCCAGACTGAGCATCAGCGGCAAAACACCGCTGCGACCGCCGATTGATCCCGCTCATCCGTTTGCCAGCCGCCCCGCACATTTTCCAGCGGCGGCAAAACGTGTGATTGTCATCTTCTGTTCGGGAGCCTGCAGTCATGTGGATACGTTTGATTACAAGCCGGAACTGATTGCTCGTCATGGACAGCCGCTTCCCGGTGCGGAGAAGCTCATTACGTTTCAGGGTGAGCAGGGCAATATCACGCAAAGTCCGTGGACGTTTCGGCCTCGCGGAGAATGCGGCAAGATGGTTTCCGATCTGGTGCCACACCTGGGAGGCCTGGTCGATGACATGTGCTTTCTGCATTCGGTGAAGGGCAAGACCAACACGCATGGTCCCGGCGAAAACTACATGTCGACCGGATTTACGCTGGATGGATTTCCCAGCATTGGAGCCTGGACGACTTATGCGCTGGGCACGGAGAACGAGAATCTTCCGGCTTATGTGGCGATCGCAGATCCGCGCGGAACGCCACAGAATTCGGTCAACAACTGGGGACCAGGCTTTCTTCCGGCGGCTTATCAGGGAACCGATTTCAATGCCGCGCAGCCGATCCGCAATCTGGCTCGCCCCGAATCAATCTCAGAAGACGTGGACGTACGCACTCGTGAATTCCTGCGGCGTCTGAACGAACGGCATCTGGAACGGTTTCCTGGCGACACGGAACTGGCCGCCCGGATCTCCAGTTACGAACTGGCCGCCCGCATGCAGCTCAGTATTCCCGAAGTGCGAGAACTCAGTTCAGAATCCGCCGCCACGCTCAGGATGTATGGTGCCGATGATGCCTCCAATTCTCTGAAGGCCGCGTATGCCCGGAACTGCATTCTGGCGCGACGGCTGCTTGAGAAGGGCGTCCGCTTTGTGCAGTTGTTCAACGGCGCCTATCAGACTGGAGGCGAAGGAGTCAGCAACTGGGACGGCCACAAAGCGATTGAACAGCAATACAATGTTCATGGACCCGTTCTGGATCAGCCGACGGCAGCACTCATGCAGGATCTGAAGCAGCGAGGATTGCTGAAGGATACGCTGGTGGTCTGGTGCACGGAATTCGGTCGCATGCCGACGTTTCAGAAAGGGGCCAGTGGCCGTGATCACAATCCGGAAGGCTTCACCTGCTGGTTGGCTGGTGCCGGCGTGAAAGCTCCGTTTTCCTGGGGCGCGACGGACGAATTTGGCTATCGAGCTGTCGAAAACATTGTGACGGTGCATGATTTTCATGCGACCATCCTGCATTTGCTGGGCCTGGATCACGAACGTCTGACGTTCTATTACAACGGTCTGGAACGGCGTCTGACCGATGTGGAAGGTCACGTCGTGCGCGAGATCCTGACATAAGGTACCTGGGACGTTCTGCAGCACGCGTGTCGGGAGATGAATGCAGTTCCGAGTACTCTGAACCTCGGCCGGACGCCATTTGACTTTTCCGGATTTTCAGCACGTGTTACCCTCTCAGCACACGGCGGATTCCGGGATTGCCCGCTGCTCATTCTGAGGTGCCGGTGCCATGCTGATTCCCATCAATACCGATGCGCCACTTTACCATTTTCCCTATGCCACGATCGGGTTGATCTTCATCAACTGTGTGTGTTTCGTTGCGACGGGTTTTGCTCTGAATGAACGGCTGCTTGACTGGTGGCTGCTGGAATACGGCAACGGAATCAATCCACTGGAGTGGATTCCTGCTGCGTTCGCCCACGCCAGTGTGATGCACCTGCTGGGTAACATGTTCTTTCTGTGGGGCTTCGGACTTGTTGTTGAGGGAAAGCTCGGCTGGCGAGTGTTCGTGCCGGTTTATCTCGCGTTGGCCGCCGGGTGGGGAGCCGGAGTCGATCTGCTGACGGTTCACCGTACCGACAACTACATCGCTCGCAGTCTGGGCTGTGAAGATGCGGCCGACTTCCATCGCAAGTTCGCTTCCGGTGACAGCGAACTGATGGCGCAACTGGCAGAAAGCGGATATCTCCCTGGATTCTACTACTACGACGATGAGGAGCAACCGGTCGAAGAAGACATGGATGCCGTGGAGATTCCACTCGATGGTGAGTTCGGTGACCCGGACGACGGCGAGCCTGCCGCAGCGGAGGAAGCTCCGGCTGAGGAAGCCGCGGACGAAGTGGTCATGAGTGAGTTGTCGACAAAGATTCTGTCGATTCTCAAGGGGCGATGTCTGGGAGCCTCGGGAGTCATCTTTGCACTGATGGCCATCAGCCTCGTGTGGGCTCCAAAGAATGAAATGCACATCGTGGGCTTTCTGGGATACCGCCCGGTGTCGTTTGAAGTGACCATCATGACGTTTTCGCTGTGGTACCTGGCGTTGAATGTGTTCGAACTGCTGATCATGAAATTCCAGATGGGCTCGTCAGGACTGCACATGGTCGGCGCGGTGCTGGGGTTTGGAGTCGGTGTCGTGTTCCTGAAAAAGGAATGGGTCGATTGCGAGAAGTGGGACCTGTTTGCAGTCATGAGTGGCAAGTATGGACGTTTTGCCGACGACAACTGGGGATTAGCATCCCATGGGAATGTCACAAAGATCTACAAGGACGTGCCGTTGCCCGAAGACGAAGAAGAAGTCCGCGGCCGCAAATCCAAAGGCGCGTTGTCGAATGTGAATCAGTTCATCGACTCTGGAGATTTCCTGTCAGCCGCCGATGAACTGTTCACACTTCGGATCGATCATCCGGATCTTTGTCCCAGCGCGGAACGCACGAAGAAGCTGGCCCTCGGACTGCTCCAGGCGCATGCCTATGATGAAGCTGAGATCTGGCTGCAGGAGTTCATTGATCGCTTCCCCGATCAGAATGTCTGGGCTCGCATCCGGATGGCTCAGTTGCTGCAAAAGCGCCAGCGGCCGCGAGCTGCCCTGCAGACGCTGAAGGGGATTTCACTGGAAGGAGCTTCCGACCAGTTGAAAGCGCTGGCCAAAAAGATCGTCACCACCGCAAAGGAACAGGTCCGCAACGGCGTTCAGGATGCCGAGCCGGAATGGTGACAGGAATCTGCAGCCGCAGTACCCGTTGGACCGCATCGACTTTTCCCGGAAAGTTCAGTGTCTGCGCTGGAAGTGGACCTCCGATGTCCTGTTGATCGGCTGCAGGACCTGTCAGGTTGTTCCGATTGTACGAGCCCACTGGTCAAAGACCTGAGTTCGCGATGCTCAGTTGACTTTGTCCGGGCTGAAAGAACACTTTGTGGTGTCAGAATCCTGACGGACGATATTCCGCAGATGTGTCTCGGCGGTGAGTCCAATGCTGCACAGCGTCAAATCGGCCATGTTTTCACCGCAGATCCGTTCCGCCAGCTTCCGGATGCTTCAGCTCTCATTCCCACTCGCCAACGAGAATTCCATGTCACGAACGGCTTCTGTTACTCGAAATACGGCAGAAACACAGATTCAGTTGTCGCTGGACCTGGATGGCAGTGGTCGCAGTGAGATCTCAACGGGAGTGGGATTCTTCGATCATATGCTGACCCTGTTCGCTCGACATGGACTGTTCGACCTGACCGTCCAGGCTGTTGGCGATCTGCATGTCGATCACCATCACACGGTGGAGGATGTCGGCATCTGCCTGGGCCGCTGTCTGAATCAGGCGCTGGGTGAAAAGACGGGCATCACGCGCTACGGCCATATGACACTGCCGATGGAAGAAACACTCGTCACGTCGGCTGTCGATCTGAGCGGTCGGATGGCTTTTGTGTATCACGTCGCATTTCCAACGGAAAAGATCGGCGAGTTTGATACGCAGCTGGTTCAGGAATTCTGGACGGCCGTGTCATCCAACGCGCTGATGAATCTGCATGTGCTGCTGCATCACGGTTCGAACAGTCATCACATCTCCGAAGGAATCTTCAAAGCCACCGCGCGAGCTCTGCGGATGGCGGTGACGGTTGATCCTCGCCAGCAGGGCGTTCCGAGTTCCAAGGGAACTCTGCACGGCTGACCGCTGTTTTGGGACGCTCGGAATCGGAGGCTCTATTGCGTTGAGGGGTGTCACGCCTCATCAGGCGGCGGCTGCTGCGGCAGCTCCACCGATTTCTTCCTCAGTCAGCGTCTGCCCCAGGTGATGCACAAACACGTCACGCGACGGGAATGGAATGGTGAAGCCGCGATCATCGAATCCCAGCTTGATCTTCTCAGTGAGATCGAATCGCACCGCGTGAAAATTCGTTCCGGAGACCCACGGTCGCACGAAGAAGTTCACACCGCTCTCCGCCAGCTCCGATACAACCACCATCGGTTTGGGTTCTTCCAGAATTCGTTCATCCTGAGCCACAAGGGCTTCGAGGAATCGCTTCACTGCGAGAAGATCGTCGTTGTAGCTGCACTGAACCACCAGATCGATCCGACGAATCGGTTCCGCCGTAAGATTGCGAATCGTTCCGCCGGTGATCGATGAATTGGGAAGAATGATCCGGATGTTGTCAGGCGTCAGCAGAATCGTATTGAAGATCTGGACTTCCACCACTTTTCCGATCGTTCCACCGACGTCAATGACGTCGCCGACGCGGAATGGTTTCAGAAAGACCAGCATGACGCCGGATGCGACATTGCCCAGAGATCCCTGAAGTGCCATGCCGATCGCAAATCCGGCAGCCGCCAGGCCCGCAGTCAGCGATGTTGTATTCACTCCCAGTTGCCCCAGAGCGGTGATGCACACGGCCGACAGCATGATGATGTAGGCGAGGTTGCCGAGAAACCGGCCCAGCGTTTCGTCGACTCGAGCCTTCTTCGTCGCCCGCACGATCATCGCCGACAGCACACGCGACATCATCCGTCCGACGATGAAGACCAGCAGTGCTGCGATCACTGGTGGCCCGTAAGTCTTCAGCAGGTTCAATGCCGCGTCCGTGCTGCTGACGCTGTCACGAAGTTTCAGCCACGCGTTCTGCAGAAAATCGGCCGTCGGTTCGGCGACGACGGCATCCGCCTGAGCCAGTAACGAAAAAGAGAATTCCGCAATGAAATACTGTGTTGTCATCCCTGACAGCCCCTGACAAGGGATGAGATCCCTTGACCCAATGGAGCCTGACGGCTCGTGGAAAATTGTCCGCTCACGTTGTTCGCTACTAAAACACGCGCGTATGAAGTTGAGCTGGAATCTGACACGGCCCGAGCTGCCGCTCAGCGCCCCGAAAACCGCTCACAATGTCCGCCGTGGTCCTGCATACTTCAGCAGCAGGAGCCTGACTTTACGATCCCGGGCGAAACAGGTAAACAGCGAGTGCGGAATCGGCAGTTTTTGCCGGATTTCGCCAGCAGCAGCATTCCACACAGACTGCTTACAGAAATCCTGACAATCGTCGGACCGCAGCGCGAAATGTGCGTGCTGTTTTTGCCTGACAGGTTGTCGGCACGCCACTTTGCAGAGGGGATACGATGATCGGATTACGACAACTGGCCGCAATCCTCACTGGTCTGGGAACCATGTGTTCGATGGCAGTTTCCGCCGAGCCGGCTCGTCCAAACATTGTGTTTATCTTCTGCGACGATTTGACCTGTCAGGCGATCAGTGCTTACGGAGAAAGTCGCCATCTGCTTGAGACGCCTAACTTCGACCGCCTGGCCCAACAGGGGATGCAGTTCAATCGCTGTCTGGTCACCAACTCAATCTGTGGGCCCAGTCGAGCCACGATTCTGACCGGCAAGTACTCGCACCTGAACGGTTTCTACAACAACAGCAACTGCACGTTTGACAGTAGCCAGCAGACATTTCCCAAACTCATGCAGGCGGCTGGTTATTCCACCGCGATCATTGGGAAATGGCATCTGGTATCTGACCCGACGGGATTTGATCACTGGGACATCCTGCCGGGACAGGGCCTGTACTACAACCCACCGATGATTTGCAATGGCGAACGTCTGAAGCGACAGGGTTACACCACGGACATCATCACGGATCTGTCGATTGACTGGCTGAAGAATCGCGACAAGTCGAAACCCTTTCTGCTGATGAGTCAGCACAAGGCACCGCATCGAGAATGGTCGCCTGCACTGCGACACCTGGGCTGGGATCAGGATCGAGTCTATCCGGAACCTGCAACGCTGTTTGATGAGTATGAAGGTCGCAGCAAAGCGGTCAGCGATCATGATATGGGGCTGGATCGTACGTTCACGGATCTGGATGCCAAGTTTATACCGGCCCCGAACCTGACTCCGGACCAGCTGAAGATCTGGAACGAATACTACGAACCACGAAACAAGCAGTTTCGCGAATCGAATCTGACGGGAAAGGATCTGGTACGCTGGCGGTATCAGAGGTACATGCACGATTACCTGGGATGCGTGAAAGCCGTCGATGAAAACGTCGGCCGTTTGCTGGATGCCCTGGATCAGGAAGGTCTGACGGACAACACAATCGTGATGTTCTCCTCGGATCAGGGGTTCTTCCTGGGAGAACACGGGTGGTTCGACAAGCGCTGGATCTTCGAAGAATCCCTGCGAACACCGCTGTTTGTTCGCTGGCCCGGGCGAGTTCCTGCTGGCAGTCAGAATAACAACATCGTCTCGCTGATTGACTTTGCCGAAACGTTTCTGGACGCCGCCGGGCTGGAGACACCAGCCGACATGCAGGGCCGAAGTCTTCTGCCGTTGTGTACGGGGAAAGTCCCTGACGACTGGCGAAAAAGTCTGTATTACCACTACTACGAGTTTCCCGTGCCGCATCAGGTTCGGCCGCATGTGGGAGTGATCACTGATCGATTTAAACTGGTTCACTATTACAAACCGGACGTCGATGACTGGGAACTGCTGGATCGTGACAAGGATCCGCTGGAAACTCGCAACTTCTACAACGATCCGGCCTATGCCGACACGGTGAAGGAGTTGCACGCAGAACTCGACCGCCTGCGGGCCGAAGTCAAGGAACCCGCGGACGTGCCTCGATCCGCCTACGGCAACCGCCCGTTCGCCAACGAACCGAACGCTCCGGAACAGAAGTCGGGCGAAAAGAAGAAGGGTGGTCTGAAGACCAAACGCAAATGACGATGGCTGGCACAGATCCGTGCTATGACGTGCCCGGATACTGGGATCTGGCGTTTCTGGATGAGACCCGACCTGAGGCCGATTTCATCGAAGCGGCCATCGCAAAATACCTGCCTGATCGAGAACAATCGTCGCTGCAGATTCTGGAGATCGGATGCGGAGGAGGTCGGCAGGTCCTTGAGCTGACAGGTCGTGGCTATTCTGTTCAGGCGTTTGATCTGAACCCGGTCTGTGTGGAATTCGTCCAGCGGCGACTCAGGCGTGCCAGACGATCCGACAGGGTCTGGCAGGATGACATGCAGTCGTTTCAGGTTGCGAATCGCTGTGACCTGGCACATTGTCTGGTGAACACGTTTCGGCATCTGACCTCGGAACAATCAGCTCGACAGCATCTGCAGGCTGTGGCAGAAAGTCTGCGCAGTGGAGGCATTTATCTGGGGTTTCATCTGTTGCCTCCGGATGCGGCGGAAGAAGATTGCGAACGCTGGACTGTCTGCCATCGGGGAGTTCGCGTCACGACGACGGTCCGAGTGCTGTCGTTCAACCGCAGAACTCGACTGGAAACTGTTCGCTTCAGTCTGAAGGTCACCAAAGGAGATCGCGTTCAGCGGTTTTGCACGGATCATACACTGCGGATTTATCGAGCCGATCAGTTTCGGTCGCTGCTGAAGTCCGTTCCTGAATTCAAGCTGCTGGATGTCTTCGATTTCTGGTACGACATCCATGATCCGCTGGTGCTGAACGACGAACTGGGGGATGCCGTGTTTGTGCTGCAGCGACGTTAGCAATTTCGTAAAACAAACAGTCTCAATGCCACTCTTCGCGAACGCTTACCGGCTCTGGAACTATCGTCCGGGTGAAAGCCACTGAAGTTCCAGAGTGATTCTGGCCACTTTCTCGACGTTCTCTTCAGCGCGAGCTTCCTCGCGTTGACGAAGCAGATACGCAACCCGGCGATGCGCCTGTGCGACCAGACGCAGATCAGCCCGACAGCGGCGACAGGAATCAGAAAGATTCTGCCGAGCTCGACAGACAGGGCACTGGAAGACAACATCACTGGACATAAAACACAATATCATCCAGCTCCGCAGACAGACTGGCAACCGCCGCACCATCATTGGCAGCCATCGCCATTCTCAGTCTTTCGCTCAGTGATTCCATATCCCGAGCATCATCTGATTCAACTGCGGACTTCAACTTTTCTGCCTTCCTGATGAGCGCCACGGCATCCGGAAACTGCGTTTCCCAGTCGGCCAGATTGAGACTGCTGGTGTGGTTGTCGTCGTCGGACGAATGAAATGCCGACTGCCCAAACCCGGAGAACTTATCATCGTCCAGTAGTTCATCGGAAGACTCAAAGAGTGTGTTCAGACGTGACTCGGCCCGGTCTCGCTCGTCCGCCTGAAACTGGCTTAGAGCGTTGTTGATGACCAGTTGCCTGCGCTTTCCTGTTGCGGCCTGAGTGGCCGTCACTTCCAGTGTTCCGTCCAGTGTGAGATCAAACCGCACGACGATTTTCTTCAGCTCGCTGCCACCGGTCTGCAAGTCCAGGAGAAACTTTCCGATCGATTGATTGCGGTGGACGTCTGTGTGTTCGCCCTGCAACACATGAATCTCTGCGGCTTCCTGCTCGTCGTGCATTGTGGAATAGGCATTCTCATATCGAGCAGGAAGCGGACTGTTGCGGTGAATGATCGGTGAAAACCGCGTCTGAACGCCGAACATGACCGGACCGTCAGCAACCTCAATTCCGAGTGTATGTGGGGTAACGTCCACCAGCACCGGGCCGACGGTTTGGCCTTGGATCATGGCCGCCTGCACGGCAGCTCCCAGCGCAACAGCCAGGTCCGGATCTACCGCGCGGCTCGGCTCCCGCAGGAACTCGTCCCTGAGTCGCTCCTCCACCAGCGGGATGCGCGTCGACCCGCCCACAAGGACCAGATCGTCGATCTGATGAATCGTCAGACCTGCATCACGGAGAGCTTCATCGAGGCAGGAGATCGTACGATCCACAAGTGGCTCAATCATCTCTTCAAAATCCCGTCGAGAAATGGTGAGATTCAGGTTGAGAGGCTGGCCATTTTTTTCCGCAATAAACTCTTCCAGAATGGTCACAGACTCTTCAAATGAAAGACGGCATTTCGCCTGTTCGCAGGATTGGAGCACCCGGAATCTGGACACCGGATTCTCCCGGAGATCCACCTGGTGTTCCTCGAGAAACTGATCTGACACATAGTCCAGCAGCAGTTGGTCCAGATCGTCACCGCCCAGGTATGTATCGCCTTTACTGGTAAGCACTTCCACGACACCCGCTTCCATTCGGACGATGGAAACATCAAACGTACCACCCCCGAAATCGTAAACAACAATCCGTTTGGCCGTCTGTTCGCCAGCATGGTATACGAGCGTGGCTGCGGTGGGTTCGTTGATGATCCTCTCAACGGTTAGTCCGGCCAGTTCCCCGGCTTCGCGCGTGGCCTGTCGCTGGTTTTCATCAAAGAATGCCGGAACCGTGATGACGGCACGATTGACGGCCTGACCTAAAGCTCGGCTGGCACGATCCTTCAGACGCCTCAGGATCATCGCGCTGATCTCCGGCGGCGTGAACGAGGCATCGCCCAGCCGAATTGGATCCATGGTGCCCATGCGTCGCTTAATCGACGCAATCGTGCGGTCGGGAAATGCACTCAGCTGATTCCGAGCGACCACACCGGTAATCAACTGGCCCTGTGCATTGAATCCCACCACCGATGGCAGGATCTTCTCACCATCTTCTTCAAGGACTGTGGGCCTTCCATGAATGACTGCGGCAACCACACTGTTGGTGGTCCCCAGATCAATTCCCACGATGAGGCCGTTGGCGTCCGTCATTTTTCTTCTCTTTTCGTTTCGGTTTTCATGACCGGTATCCGAGCGACTCTCACATCGGCAAATCGCAGGATTCTGCCCTTCCAGCGATAGCACGGTGCGAGCTGTTCGTGGACATAACCGGCTGGAACTTCAGTGGACTCAACCGTGCCGATGGCGTTCATTGTGGTTCCGTCAAACGGCAGTCCGACAACATCAAAGCGTTCAATCGCCTGCTCCTGCATTGCCTGTCGCAGCCTTGCCAGTGTCAGACGAATACCCTGGACCGAAGAATTCTCGGCCGCTGAGTCTCTGCTCGTCTGATTAAGACAGAATTTCAGCAGAGGTCTGGACAGCCAGCGCGCCACAGGATTCATCGCGTCAAAATACTGCCGAATCGAATTCTGACAGGCCGCCTCAAGTCTTTGCTGCTGCTCCTCCATCTGGCCGATGGCA